>Ga0209291_1003099_pt1 | contig 12686 bp, 8 predicted proteins | sample GOMGulsemesocosm_FD_184633 | JGI IMG/M metagenome (GOLD analysis project Ga0209291, IMG submission 184633) | Methane-oxidizing microbial communities from mesocosms in the Gulf of Mexico - GOM9B Gulf of Mexico (SPAdes) (version 2) | ecosystem: Environmental > Aquatic > Marine > Cold seeps | place... | reverse complement strand
GTTATTCAAAATCAATTTGGCTTTTTACTGTCAAACTATATCAGTCAAACTAAAATTTCTAAAGATATTGAACAGTCATTTGATTTAGATGTAAACTTTAAAGACATTAACGGACTTTTAGACTTCTTTAGTTTAGAAACTTATATTGAACCATTCTCTACTTTAAAAGCAACTTATGATTACCCTAAAAAGGCATTAAACTTTAAATTTGAATCTGAAAAAGTAACGTACCAAGATGCAATATTTAGAGGGATTTCATTAAACAACAAATTAGACAGCGTAAAAGGGAGTGTTTATTATTTTGTTGAAACAGCAAAATTGAATGATAGTATATCCGTTCGTAATTTATATTTTGACAGTTATATTAAGTCAAATAAACTGTTAACTAATACGGGGTGGGATGGAAGTGGAAGCATTGAGCCTGCCCTTTTTGCATTTGACACTAAATTAACACTTAGTCATGACGTAGTAACTAAATTTTCACCTTCATTTTTCTATTTAGGTGGTGAAAAATGGGAGATTAACCCAGAATCTGTTTTGTTTTGGAATCCTGATATAATTAGGATTGATAACTTTGATATTGTAAATGTTGATCAGTTAATTAGTTTTGATGGTACGATTTCAAAAAATCCAAAAGACTGGTTAAATTTTAGGATTAAAGATTTTGATTTATCAGCTTTGAATAGATTGTTTGGTGATGATATGTCATTAGCTGGTGAGTTAAACATTGATGGCGGCTTAGCAGATTTATATAATAAGATTAGATTGATGGCCATTTCAGATATCAAAGACTTTACATTTAATACCGAACTGGTTGGCGATATTTTAATTGATAGTAAATGGGATCAAATTTCGAATTCGGTAAAAGTGAACGGAAATTTAAAACGTGACAGTTTAGAAACGTTTACGTTTTACGGAGATTACTTTGTGGAAAAGAAAGAAGAAAGTTTAGATTTGTTTGTGTCGTTTGACAAAACGGATATTGGTTTTTTAAATGCATTTTCGGATAAGGAAATGTATACAAATATAGAAGGTATTCTAGATGGTGATTTGCATGTTGGTGGAATGCCTGTAAATCCTGTTATAACTGGGGACTTAGGTGTGTTGTCAGCAAAAGTTAAAGTACCAATGTTTAACGTAGATTTTGGGTTGTCAGGGCAGCTAAATTTAGCGGAGGGTGAAATTCTTGCTGATAATTTAATGGTTTATGATCAAGAAGGACATGAGTCAATTGCTATGCTTCAAATTTACCATTACGACTGGGTAGATTGGAATTATGACATTACTTTAGATATGGAAGACCCGAGTGTTACGGAGACTTTTTTAGTAATGAATACCGAGTATAAGGAAGGTGATGTGTATTACGGAAAGGCTTATATTACAGGTAATGTAAATATTGCTGGTTATGGTAATATGACAAATATTGCGGTTAATGCTAAGACTAAAAAAGGGACAGCTTTAGTTTTACCTCTGTACGGTTCCTCAGAGCTTGAAAAGGATGATTTTATTCAATTTTATAATCCAAATAGTACAACAACTATTACCACCCAACAAAAAGTTAAGAATTTAGGAATGACGCTGGCCATGGACTTTGATGTGACCAATGATGCGGAGGTAAAAATTGTATTTGACCCTTTGTATAATGATGAAATTGTGGCAGAAGGAGCTGGTAATATTAAACTAGATATGGATGAATATGGTGAGATGAAAATGTTCGGCTTATTTAATATTGAAGACGGGGTTTACCACATGAACATGAAGAATGTGGTGGCGGAGGATTTTCAGATTATGAATGGAAGTACAGTTGGTTGGGATGGATCACCTTATGATGCAAATATTGCGATTTCAACACGATTCGAGCGTTCAGTTGATATGGGGGATATTATTGCTTCTTCTATTTCTAGCGTGCAAAGAAAGGACCAAGTGTTTGGGTATTTAAATTTATCAAATACGTTGATGAAACCTGAACTGTCGTTTGACATACAAGCGCCTAAAGCAAAAGATGAGGCAAAAAAAGCTTTAAATCAAATTAGAGGAATTGAAGATGAGCTGAATAAACAATTTTTTGCATTGTTAATGATTAAAAAATTCATTTCGGTGAACGGTGAATCTAGTGGGTCTGGAGGAGGAAATGTAGCAACGGATTTAATTAACCAGCAAGTAGATGCTGTATTGGGAAAGTTAAGTGACAATTATGCATTGAAATCAAATATTGAAGTAGATAAAGTAGCATTTGGAATTGAAAAATCATTTTTAGATGATAAACTTAAAGTAACTACATCTGTTGGGGTAATGTCGTCTGGAGAGGAAAGTAGTGGAGCCAGTAATATTGTGGGAGATGTGAATATAGCATATGAGTTAAATGAGGATGGAACGTTTAACGTAGCGGTGTTTAATGAGACGAATCAAAACTCGGCTGATCAAGATTTAGGACACTTTACACAAGGGGTTGGTATTAATTATCAAGAAAGCTTTAATTCAGGAAAAGATTTTAAATTGTGGCAAGGATTTTTAAACCTATTTAGAAAATCAGAAAATGATGTTCATTTAAAGAATAATAGTAAAAGTGGGAATGGACGTAGGGTTAAAGTTCAACATCATTTTGACCCTGCTAAGATGGAAGAGGACAATTAATAATAGATAAGACTATATAAAAGATATAACATGAAAAAAGTATTAGTAGCAAATAGAGGAGAAATAGCATTAAGAATAATGCGTACTTTAAAAAAGATGGGAATTCAAACTGTAGCAGTATTTTCTGACGCAGACAAAAATGCGCCCTTTGTAAAATTTGCAGATGAGGCCTACCATATTGGAAAATCAGTACCTTCAGAAAGTTATTTAAATCAAGACAAGTTATTAAAAATAGCAAAAGAAACGCATACAGAAGGAATTCACCCAGCGTATGGTTTTTTATCTGAAAATTCGGAATTTGCACAGCGTGTGCATGATGCTGGAATCAAGTTTATTGGTCCTGGAATTGAGGCTATTGATGTAATGGGAGATAAAATTGATGCAAAAAAAGCGGTGAAAGCGTTTGATGTACCAATGGTACCCGGAACAGAAGAAGCGATTACGGATGTGGATGAAGCGATTGAAATTGCAAGAGGTATTGGTTATCCAGTATTGATTAAAGCAGCTGCTGGTGGTGGTGGAAAAGGAATGCGAGTAGTTGAAAATGCTGAGGAATTTAAAGAACAATATGAAAGAGCAGTTTCTGAAGCGGTTTCTTCTTTTGGAAATGGAGATGTTTTCATTGAAAAATTTGTTTTAGATCCAAAGCATATTGAAATTCAAATTTTAGCAGATCAGCATGGGAATGTGGTTCATTTATTCGAAAGAGAATGTTCTATTCAAAGACGTCATCAAAAAGTAGTTGAGGAAGCACCTGCTGCTTTAATGACTCCAGAGTTAAGAGCGAAAATGGGTGAGGCTGCTATTAACGTAGCAAAATCTTGTAACTATGAAGGGGTAGGTACAGTTGAGTTTTTAGTAGATAAAAACATGGACTTTTACTTCTTGGAAATGAATACGCGTTTACAAGTAGAGCATCCCGTGACAGAAATGATTACAGGATTAGATTTAGTTGAACAACAAATTTTTGTAGCCAGAGGAGAAAAAATTGCATTCAAGCAAGAAGACTTAACAATTACAGGTCATGCTATTGAAGTAAGAGTGTATGCTGAAGATCCAGAAAATGATTTTTTACCTGATTTAGGAAGTTTAGATTTTTACCAAAAACCATCAGGTTTAGGAGTAAGAGTAGATGACGGTTATGAACAAGGACAGCCAATTGCATTAGAATATGATTCAATGATAGCTAAATTAATTGTACATGGTGCCACTAGAGATGAAGCCATTGAGAAAACAATTGTAGCGATAAATAATTATAAGATTAATGGATTTGCAACTACTTTAGGGTTTTGTCGATTCGCAGTAAATCATCCAGAATTTAGAAATGGTAACTTCACTATTGATTTTGTAAAGAACCATTATGCATCTTCTGATCAATTAAAAACGGAACTGTCTGACCAATTATCAAGAGATGCGTTTCAAGTATTTAAAGCATTAAAGAAAGAAAATGAGCCTAAATTAATGAAAGAAGAATTTTCTGCTTGGAAACAAAATAGGAAATAAGAAGTTTATAGACAAAAGACTGCTGCGCTTCTAGAATCAAGACACAAGACTGATGTGTTTTGTTTTAAGCACTAAATGAACAAGAAATGTTAATATCAGTTCGAGTGATTTTATGTTTTGTGCTAACAAAAATTAAAACTGTATCGAGCACAGAATGGATTAAAGAAGTACGGTTCACAAGTAGTCAAAAAAAATAGTGTATCAAAAAGAGGAAGCATTGCTTCCTCTTTTTTGCGTGTTGAGCGTATTGATCTTGTTTGTTGTTTCTTTTTATCTTGTCTCTAGTCTCATTCTTCTTTTTTCTAATTTAATTAGTTATATTTGAGTTTTATCTATTAAACCATTTCATGTCAAATTACATTATAAATTCAGAGTCAGATTACAAAAACAGTTATAATCAATCTATTGAAAATCCTGAAGAATTTTGGGGAACACTAGCAGCTGAAAACTTTTTTTGGCGTAAAAAATGGGATTCTGTTTTAGAAGGTACATTGCAAGACACTAATGTGAAATGGTTTAATAATGCAGAATTAAATATTACTGAAAATTGTATTGACAGACATTTGGAATTAAATGGAGACAAGACAGCAATAATTTGGGAGCCTAATAATCCAGCAGAAGCAGCTCAACATATTTCTTATACTGAATTACACCAAAAAGTCAATAAAATGGCTAATGTGCTAAAGTCAAAAGGGGTAAAAAAAGGTGAAAGAATTTGTTTGTACTTACCAATGATTCCAGAATTAGCTATTTCAGTTCTAGCCTGTGCTAGAATTGGTGCTATTCATTCAGTTGTATTTGCTGGGTTTTCATCAACAGCTTTAGCCAGTAGAATTAATGACAGCGATTGTAAAGTTGTAATTACTTCAGATGGTGCATATAGAGGTGCCAAAACAATAGACTTAAAGTCAATTGTGGATGAGGCGTTATTAAAATGTACTTGTGTTGACTCTGTATTGGTGGTTAATCGTCTAAATACAGAATGTAAGATGGTTAAGAATAGAGATTTTTGGCTAACCAATTTATTAGAAGAAGCCTCAATGGAATGTGAACCAGAAATTATGTCAGCTGAAGATCCATTGTTTATTTTATACACATCTGGTTCAACTGGCCAACCAAAAGGAATGGTGCATACTACAGCTGGTTATATGGTATATACTGGATATACATTTAAAAATGTGTTTCAGTATCAACCTAATGATGTGTATTGGTGTACGGCTGATATTGGTTGGATAACAGGACATTCATATATTATTTACGGCCCCTTATTAAATGCAGCCACTACGGTTATGTTTGAAGGCGTACCGTCTTACCCAGATTGTAGCCGTTTTTGGCAAGTGGTAGAAAAACATAAAGTAAACCAATTTTATACTGCACCTACCGCTATTAGAGCTTTGGCTAAAGAAGGAGAAGACTTAATAGGTGATTGTGATTTGTCGTCTTTAAAGGTGATAGGATCAGTTGGAGAACCTATTAATGAAGAAGCTTGGCATTGGTATGACGACAACATTGGTAAAAATAAAGCGGCTGTTGTGGATACATGGTTTCAAACCGAAACAGGTGGAATTATGATAACTCCCTTGCCAAATACATCCAATATAACACCAACGTTTGCTACACAACCCATTCCTGGGGTTCAATTAGCGTTAGTAGAAGGTCTGGATAACGAATTGTCAGGTCATTCGGTAGAAGGTAAATTATGTATTAAATACCCATGGCCATCTATGGCTAGAACAATATGGGGAAATCACCAGCGGTATAAAGAGACCTATTTTTCTACCGTAAAAGGAATGTACTTTACTGGAGATGGTGCTTTGAGAGATGAAAAAGGAAGGTATCGAATTACAGGTAGAATTGATGATGTTGTGATTGTGTCAGGTCATAATTTAGGAACTGCACCAATTGAAGATGTAATTGATGAGCACAAAGTAGTGGTGGAAACAGCTATTGTTGGGTATCCGCACGACATTAAAGGAAATGGGCTATATGCCTATGTGATTCTAAAGCAATTTGATGGTGATTATGATGAGTTACGAGTTGAAATAAATACTTTAATTTCAAAGCACATTGGGCCTATTGCTAAGTTAGATAAAATTCAATTTGTGAATGGCTTACCTAAAACGCGCTCAGGTAAAATTATGCGTAGAATTTTAAGGAAAATAGCTGGCGGTGAAATTAAAGAATTAGGTGATATTTCAACTTTGCTAAATCCAGAAGTAGTGGCGGAGGTTATTGCTGGGAGGTTGTAAGTTTTATCTTATTACGTTGATTTTTTTGTGGGGTAAAGGTGTGTTTTTTGTTGAGTAATAGTTTTTTCGTCTTTACTGATTTTTATATTTCTACCCTATATGCTTAATCCATGTTAGATTATTTTGCAATTCAAAAAAGAACTCAGTATGCTCTTCATAGGTCAGTTTAAGTATTAACCTTTCTCTTACCATTTAGCTCCAAAGTTTAATTAGATAATTCATTACGTTTTCACTACTGATGTCTTTCATCATACCTGGTGAAACTTGGTCAGCTATTTCATCAATAACAGACGGGTAACAACTTGCATCTGTATGTTCTTTAAAGTAAAAGGGAACTCTTGTTCGATCAGGATGATTGTCTGTAGAGAAATAATCAGCTCCAAAGCAAATAGAGTTTTGCCCGCCAAGTTTAATTCCGTAATTAATATGCTCGTACAGCACATTGGGGTTATCATTGTTTACAAATGCCCTCAAAAAGTTGACCCCTATGAGTCCGCCTCTTTGCATTATTTCTTGTGCAATGTCATCCGGTAGGTTACGTACGTGATTGAAAACTTTGCGGTAATTCGAATGACTGGCAAGGATAGGCACGTTCAAATTGTGTACTGAAATGTAATCTAATATACCTTGGGCTAAGGCATCACTGGCATGTGAAAAGTCGACTGCAATTTTTTTTCCATTCAAATACTGAAGCAATTTTTTTCCATCTTGCTTTAGTCCTGCTTTGCTGTTATTTCCTCCACCAAATCTATTTTCTGCATGGTGTGTAAAACCTATGTATAAAATTCGTGTAACGGTAGTGATGATTTGCTCCAATCGCTCTAAGCCAATTTCTAATGGTTCATCCTCTTCACAAAATCCAGAGGCATTCTCAATAGCGGCAATCATACCCAATTTTGATGAAGTCGTAATTTGATTTAGGGTAGGTATGTCATGGACCAAGGTACACACGTTTGGATAGTTGGTAAGAAAGGAAGCGAATATCTCGCTCTGTCTAACAGCTAATGCCGTACTTCCCTTTTTTGTAGCCGTAAATATGGCCATTACTTGCAGTTTCACATTTCCGTCAGCCAAGGCAGGAAATGAACAACCAATACCCTCTCGTTTCAAAGGGTCTGGATTAGGCATATTTAGCATATGTGCAAGCAAATCACAATGTAGATCAATAACTGGATAGTTCATATTTGTTTCAAATTTCATGGTGTTGCCTTGATGAGAATAGCAAGGATTCTGTTCTGTTTTCTTGATGGGGTCACATCTGGCTAATATAACGTTGGCACTTCAAGCAGTGGTTATAGTTATTTAGGCTTTGTTGTCAGCTATTATTTAATTATTTTATCCAAAATAACACCAATTTCCATAGCATAATTCAAAGGGTCAACAGCTGTGTTTTGTTCAATTGTATATGTATAATTCCCTGTTTCTTTATACTTTTTATTAGGTTCTATTACATGTTCACTATCCCAAATATCAAATCCTACTTCACCTATGTAATCTCCGTTAGCTTCTCTCACTTTTAGCTCATATTCGGTCACCGTTTCTTTACCACTAGGACTAGTTTCTGTCACCTTAACATTAGCGGTTTGGTATGGATACCCATTCGCATATCTAAAGGATAAACTCATATTGTAAATCATGCTATTGTCTTCAATTGGCACTTTAAATTCTTTAACATCTTTCTTTAGCCATTCTATGTTTGGTGATAACTCTTGGTGCTCAGTGTAAACTCTATTTTTTGGTTGACACGCTAGTAAGCTAGCCATGATAGCTAGAGTGGTGAATAGTTTTCTCATGGGGTAAAGATTATTATGATTTTCTGATCGTTTAATGTTCAGTTTAGTACGGATTTACAAAGAGAAAAACTCTCATCTCAATAACTATCGCAAATGCACATACCCTAAAGTTAAGATTTTGTTTTTAAATTATTCTATTTTAAACATTAAATTTAATGTTTAGTCTTGTAATAGGATATGTTGTGTTTCGACACGTTCAGCAAAACTGTGAGAATCGGGCCAACTATATTAGATGGTCTCTACTTGGTTGTGGGAGTTTTTTTTCTGAATACACGTCATCCTTTTTAGTTTTGCATCTAAAAATTCCTTAACTTGTAGAGAAAGTTTTGAAATTTGAGTGATCAAGAAAAAGACATAGGGCTTAAGAAACAACTTAGTACGGTTCAAATTCTATTGTACGGAGTTGGAACCATGCTCGGGGCTGGTATTTATGTGCTGGTAGGTAAAGTAGCAGGTTATGCTGGGACATTGGCACCACTTTCCTTTGTCGTGGCTGGGGTTTTGGCCGGATTGACGGCTTACTCTTATTCTCTTCTTTCACCACGGTTTCCGAAAAGTGGTGGAGAAATTGTCTATGTCGCTAAAGCCTTTAGTTCAAAAGGGTTGTCTACCTTGATTGGATGGGGCGTCATTTTTACTGGGTTTATTTCTGCTGCAGCCATCATTAAAGGATTTGTTGGATATCTTGATGTGTTTATAGAATTACCTCATGCACTAGTCATCATTGTTAGCATGACAGTGCTATGTATAGTTGCTATTAGGGGTATTAGTGAATCTTTAAATGTTATCGGAGTTATAACGTTAATTGAAATTGGTGGGCTTCTATTTGTTATTTTTGTCGCAGGAGTTGATCTAGAGAAGTTTACGTCCGAGTTTTCCCAAATGTTTGTTGCCGCACCTGGATATGACATATTCGCTGTGTTTCAAGGTGCGTTCTTGGCATTCTATGCTTTTGTTGGATTTGAGGATTTGGCTAATGTAGCTGAGGAGGCTAAAACTCCCAAAAAAAGTATGCCTATCGCCATTATGGGTAGTTTATTTATCGCATTGTTTCTATATATAGCGGTGGCCGTTGTTGCAGTACTTTCCTTACCCCTTAATGAGCTTTCTGCTACAAATGCACCATTGGCGGATATTCTTTCTCAAAAAGGACAGCATTATGCTTACATTATAAGTCTTATTAGTTTGGTTGCTGTACTAAATGGAGTATTAGCTCAGGTCATTATGGGTTCAAGAGTTCTTTATGGGTTAGCAGGTCAGAACAGTGCACCAAAAATATTTCATAAAGTACATAAGAGTTACCGCACCCCTACGCTGGCTACAATTGTCATTGCTATTGGGGTTGCTGTTTTAGCTATTTTTGTTCCGATTGTACAGCTGGCAAACGCAACAAGTTATGTCATTATCAGTGTTTTTGTGGTAGTTAATCTTTCACAGGCTAAGTTGGCTTTTATGGATTATGGTAAAAAGAAATGTTGGCAGAGTCGAAAATTTATCCTTCCATTGATTGGTGCTCTGCTATGTATAATATTTCTTGCGTATAAGACGCTGGCCGTTTTTTAGGTGCCAAAATAAAATTTCACCAAGTATTAAAGTAGTGCTCAAATGTAAAATTTAGAGATAACTCTGGTCTGTCTTTTTTTATGTTTACTCAAAAATATGGACAGGTTTACTAATTAATTTTCACACCGAATTATGGCTTTATACTCCAATGATAAGTATAGATTTTGATGGCACACTTCATGGCTACTGGTGAAGACTATCTAACAGCTAAAAAAATATAAACGGAATGACCACTAAAATCACTGAGCTAAGAACCGTTTGACTCCCTAATAATGTTGGTAATCAAAATTAAGTTTGGTTTCAACACTGTACAATAGCATTTAACATAGGTTTAGGGTTTACTATATTCAATTGTTTTTTTTAAATGTTTATTTATACTTGTGATTAATCTATTTATTGAGATAGGTTTAGAGATGTAATCGTTAAATCCAGCCTGTAGTATTTTTTCTCTATCACCTTGCATAGCCATACCCGTTTGGGCAATAATTGGAATTTCTTTGTTTGTTTTTCTTATTTCGTTTAAGGCTTCATACCCATCCATTTTAGGCATGTTTATGTCCATTAATATGATATCGACAGAGGGGTTTTGTTCAAGCTTTTTAACTGCTTTTTCTCCATTAGACGCATGTATAATTGAACAGTTAACATCTGAAAGACATTCCCTAAGAAACATGAATATTATGAATTCATCTTCAGCAATTAAAATAGTAAAATAATCTTTGTCTAGAGTTCTATCGTTACTTATTACTTCTACCTCTGTGTCAGTAACGACCTTTTCGTATGGTATTGTTACAAAAAATGTTGACCCGACTCCTATTTTAGATTCGACCCGTACTTCACCACCAAGAATTTGAATTAAACCTTTTACTATTGATAGACCTAAGCCTGCTCCAAGGTTGTAAGTTTGTTCTTGTTTTCCTTGTGTGAATCTGTCAAATATAGTCTCACAATCTTCAAATTCAATTCCTATACCGGTATCTTGAACAAAAAAGTTAAGCTTACCTGCGGAGAGAGCATAGCCAAACTCTATGACTCCTTCATGCGTAAATTTGATTGCATTTTCTAGTAAGTTAGACATGATTTGGACTAATTTATTTTTGTCTGTTTCCACCATACATTCTAAATCTCCCAATCCTTTTTTTGCTATGAGTTTAATAGCCGTATTCGTTAATTTAGTAGAATATTTTGAGTGGAGTTCGTCAATAAGGGAATTGATGTTACAAGAGGAGGTGTTAAGAATAGTAACATTAGATTCAATCTTTGAGATATCTACAATGTCTGAAATAAAACTCAATAGGCGAGTACCTTCTTTTTCAATTATATCTAAATATTCTTCTTTTTTTTCGACTGAAATATTCTTTTTTTTCAATAGTTCTGAAAAACCTAAAATACCATTCATTGGTGTACGAATCTCGTGACTGATGTTGGCCAAAAATGCGGACTTTAGACGATCACTCTCTTCTGCTTTTGCTCTTGCATAGTTAAGTTCTACTTCATTCTTTTTGGAATCGGTAATATCATGAATTACACCTACAAGAAATGTGTCTCCGGACTTATTTATAAATCGCGTTTTCTTTGTTCGAATGGTTAATGTTGGTTTACCCGCAACTGAAAGAGACTCTTCAATCAAGCTATCATTACCACTTTCTATTACTTCCTTATCAACTTTTAAAAAATGTTCTCTTTCATCCTCTGGTACATGTTCGGCTAGTGTTTTACCAATGACAGCACTTCTTGGGACATTAAAAATTTCACAAAAGGCATCATTTACAAAAATCAATCTGCTTTGATCATCTTTTACAAATACTGGATCGTATATATTATTAATGATTTGACTCAAGAATTCATAGGATATGTTTACCTTTTCTTCCGTTCGTTTTAATGCATTAATTACTTCCATTTGACTTTTTGAAGACTCAAATTGAACATTTTTCAGTTCAAAGAGCTCCTTTTCTAACTCGTTGTAAGTTGGTTTGCTCATGTGTTTTAATGTCTAGTCCTAAAATACGGCTACAGATTGGAGATAAATTCTCACACCGAATTTGGAGGTTTGTAATTCAAATATAAGCCTATTTTTTCATTGCTACAAATCTTGATTGTATTCTTCACAACTAATTGTAAAAATTACTTAGAGTATAAAAATTATTCGAAATAGAATTACAACTAAGCCTCTAGTTGACGCTCTAGTAATGTTGATTGTGTGGCTTAATTTATTGTTAGGTAGTGTTTTAGGTGGGTGTGGTGTACGTGTGGTATCACACCCAGCAGAGAGCTATTTAATAATTTCTTTCCTATGGTTAAATCCCCAATCAATTACTTCATTAATTAAGTTTTGTAACGTTTTACCGTGTTCAGTAAGGGCGTATTCTACAGTAATTGGTTTAGTGTCCATAACTGTTCGCGTAATTAATTTATTAGTTTCTAATTCTTGTAGATCTTTAGATAGCTTTTTCGGAGCAATTCCGTTTAAAGTTCGTTTTAATTCCATAAAACGCAAAGTTCCATGTAGCAGCAATGTACCTACAATATGAATTTTCCATTTGCCAGACAATAATTCCATTGTATCTCCAATAGCTCTAAGTTCGGCAGTGCATTGCGGTGAGAGCTCTAATTTCTTCTTCATTTTTTTGTATATAATTGTTGCTAGTTTCTTTTACGAAACTAGTTTCCTAAGGGAAACGAATAGTGTAAAGATACTACAATGAACTTACCTTTGTGGCAGTAAATTAATAATAATTAAAAACTAAAAATTATGAACAACAAAACATTTTTAACAATTCACGGCAGTATTTATGTTGTATTTGGATTACTATTATTTTTAATTCCTAAGCTTTTTTGGCCAATGTATGGTGTCCAAATTAATGATGAGTATTCTGTGTTTCTTTCACAGCACACTACAATTTTTTTAAGTGGAATAGGATTTATTTCTTTATTATTTAAGGAT
>Ga0209291_1003098_pt1 | contig 12686 bp, 11 predicted proteins | sample GOMGulsemesocosm_FD_184633 | JGI IMG/M metagenome (GOLD analysis project Ga0209291, IMG submission 184633) | Methane-oxidizing microbial communities from mesocosms in the Gulf of Mexico - GOM9B Gulf of Mexico (SPAdes) (version 2) | ecosystem: Environmental > Aquatic > Marine > Cold seeps... | reverse complement strand
AAGTAATTGCGAGTCAAGCAGATTTATTTATAGTAGTTGGAACTTCTCTTAATGTTTACCCAGCAGCAGGATTGGTTAATTATGTTCATGAAAATTGCCAACTAATTGTTGTAGATCCTAATGCTGAAGAATTAAAAATGACAAATGCTGTATTAATTTCAGAAGTAGCTTCTATTGCATTACCAAAATTAGTGGATGAATTGATAAAATAATTCACAAAAAAAAGAGAGACACAAAAAGGCCTCTCTTTAATTTTAAATATGTATTGAGGTTATCTAACTATTAATTTTTTAGTCTCAATACTATTTCCGTTTCTTTTAATACTGTAAAAATATACACCAGCATTTAAATTTTCTATATTTAAAGTATTAGTTCCGTTTACTAATTCCATTTCAGAAATAGTTTTGCCTACAACGTCAAAAATTGAGATTGATGTATTGTTTTCAAAAATTGAAATGTTTAATACTGAGTTGGCTGGGTTTGGATAAACAGAGTAATCTAATGTAGTTTCAATTTCATTGTCACTTAAAAAACAATCAATGCCACCAATAGTATATGTGACTTGAACAGAGTCTGCAAATAATTCGTCATCACCAGATTTTATAATGTAAGTGTAAATAGAGCAGCCATCATTCCCGTTTGGGTATACTCTAGGTTCAAAAATACTTGAGTCACCTGCAGTTATTGTCAATACTGGGTTCGTTGGTTTTTCCCATGAAAAGTTATCTGTAACTTGATATCCCATTAAGTCGTCTATGATTTGGTCGTACCATCCTGGTTGATGATGTCTTCTAATTCTTTGATACGTTACTGCTTCATCTGTCGTTCCATAATTGACAATATATACTCTGTTGTCAATAATGGTATTTGGTAGCCAAGTTGATTCTCCTAAAGAAAAGTGATAGACGCCTGAAATACTATCAATAGCAATTGTACTGCCTAGAGGTTGACCCGATTTATGGAGTTTCACTTGAGAGAAACTAATGATTCCAATTGATAAAGATAAAAGTGTAATTAATTTTTTCATAGGTATTGTTTTAGTGTAAATATAAAGCTTATAATTTAAAAGTCTATACGTATAAAAGTTTTGTTGTTCTCATTATGGGATTGCTATTTCTGACATAATAGTTATGATTGTTATTTTTTTTGCATAAAAAAAGAGAGATTACAATTTGTAATCTCTCTTTCATTAAATGTTGTATGGAGTTAAAAACTATCTAACTATTAATTTTTTAGTTTCAATACTATTTCCGTTTCTTTTAATGCTGTAAAAATATACGCCAGCATTTAAGCTTTCAATATTTAAAGTATTAGTTCCATTTATTAATTCCATTTCAGCAACAGTTTTACCAACAATATCAAATAGTGTAATTGATGTATTGTTTTCATAAATTGAAATGTTTAACACATCATTAGCTGGGTTTGGATAAACTGAATAGTCCAAAGCTGTTTCAACCTCTTCAGTACCTAAAAAGCAATCAATACCACCAATTGTGTAGGTAACTTGAAGAGAGTCTCCATAGGTTTGAAATGCACCATATTTAATAATATATGTGTAGATCGAGCATCCGTCAATTCCCTCTGGGTAAACTTTAGGTTGAAAAATACTTGAGTCACCAGCTGGGATGGTTAATGTCGGGTTAGGAGGTCTATTCCATAGGTCAGTGTCAGTGGTGTTGAAACAAATTAAGTCGTCACATACTTGATCCCACCATCCTGCTTTATGATATCTTCTAATACGTTGAAAAGTTACTATTTCGTCTGTTGACCCGGTATTAACAATAAAAACTTCATGATAAATAGTGTCCGTTGGAGTTGTTATCGTTTTTCCTAAAGCTAAATATTCAATATTAGAATTTGCACTATCAATAGCCATTGTACTTCCTAAAGATATACCATCTTTGTGTAGTTCCATTTGAGAAAATCCAATGATTCCAATGGATAAAGATAAAAGTGTAACTATTTTTTTCATAAGTTTTTTATTAATTTATTACAAATATACGGTTTTGATATAGAAGTATGTAGTGTTAAATGGTTAAGTTAATTATAATCTTGGATTGCTAATCCAAGAGTAAATTACTTAAATATAGTTAGATAACAATGGTTCAATTATCATACCAATTCAAATAATAATTCACAAAAAAAGAGAGACATAACGATTGTCTCTCTTTAATAAATTGTTAAAAAATAGTTTTACCTTACTATTAGCTTTTTAGTTTCAATAAGATTACCGTTTCTTTCAATACTATAAAAGTAAACTCCAGGATTTAGGTTTTCAATGTTTAGTGTGTTAGTTCCATTAATTAATTTCATATCAGAAACATTTTTTCCAACAATATCAAAAATTGAGATTGAAGTATTGTTTTCAGAAATCGAAATATTTAATACGTCATTTACAGGGTTTGGATAAACAGAATACTCTAGTGTTGTTTCCATTTCATCAGTACCCAAGAAACAATCAATCCCACCAATAGTGTATGTCACTTGAACAGAATCTCCATAAGATTGGAATGCACCATATTTAATTATGTAAGTATAAATAGAACATCCGTCAATCCCGTTAGGAAAAACTTTTGGTTGAAAAACACTTGAGTCACCAGCAGGTATAACTAATGAAGGATTTCCTGGCCTATTCCATATATCTGCATTATTTGCGTCAAAGCAAATTAAATCATCACAAACCTGATCAGTCCATCCTGCCTTATGATATCTTCTTATTCTTTGAAACGTTACTGTTTCTTCTGTGGATCCTGTGTTTACTATATATAGATCATCTGTTGTTGAATGACCTAATCCAAAATGATCAACGCTTGAAGTGGCGCTATCAATGGCAATTGTGTTCCCTACAGCTTGCCCTTCCTTATGCAGTTCCATTTGAGAGAAACCAATCATTCCTACTGATAATGTTAAAAGTGTAAATATTTTTTTCATGTAATTTTATTAAATAGTTTCATTGAATGAAACAAAAATACAATTTTTTATGAAGTAAAGCAATAGTATAAAGTCTAAGTTTTGGTCTGTTTAATTTAAGATTCCAATAATGTTAGCTTAAAATATTTTTTCTTTCATTTCATAAACAGTATATTTGTGAGCATAAATTATAAAAAATTAATAATCATGAAAAAAGTTTTACAATCTGTAGCGTTAGGTGCTACAATGCTATTTGCAACTAATGCAAGTGCTCAATTACCAGATAATGGTATTTATCCAGGAGGTTTAGTATTAGAGTCTTACGCTCCATCTGCAGGGTATTCTGGAAATCACATTTACGATATGGGATCTTGGGATATTGATTCTATTTTAGATGCAGGAACTCCTGTTATTTTAGATTTATTCGCTGTATGGTGTGGGCCATGTTGGAATTACCATAATGCAGGAACATTAGAGGATTTATATGATTCTCAAGGATGGGGTGGACCAAACAATGTAGCTATTTTTGCTGTAGATGCTGATCCTTCTACTGCTGCAAATACTTTAGAAGGTGGAGGTAATTCTATAGGTGATTGGTTATCTGATACAAAATACCCAATGGCAAACCATGATGGTGTTGCTGCTATGATGAACTTAGCATATTACCCAACAATTATTATGATTTGCCCAGATAGAACAGTTACAGAAGTAGGTCAAACTACTGAAGCTGCTTTTACTACTGCTATTCAAGGATGTTCTCCTGCTGCAACTGCTGCAAATGATCCAAGAATTACAGCTAACAATAGTGTTGCTTCTGTAATTTCTTGTGGAGGTGCTGCTGCAAATGCTGAAGTTGTTGTTGGTATTCAAAATTATAGTATAGCTGCAATTAATGCAACATATACTGTAAAAGTATTTGATGGTGCTACTGAATTAGCTTCTACTGATGTAGTGTTAGATTTAGCTGCTTATGCTGCACAAGATGTAACAGTTGGTACTATTGCTGTTCCTGCTGGGATTAACAATTATACCGCTAAAATTACGACTACTAATGATAACTTAACGAATGATGAAATTGCTGTTGTTATTGAAGGAGTAGTAGCTCAAGATATGAATATTGGAGAAGATGATCTTACAGTTCAATTAAATATGAATGTTGACGGGTATGCTTCTGAAGTAGGTGTTGTTTTCCATAATGGAATGCCAACTGAAGGTTTAGTAGGGACGTATAATAATGGAGCTGGTTCTTTAGGTTATATGGCTATTGGGACTTTATCTGATGGTGACGATTTTCAAACACTTAATTATACTATTGATGCAGCTGCAGGTTGTCATTATTTTGCTTTTGTTGATGCGTATGGTGATGGAATTACTTACCAAAATGCTGGTGGAAATGCAACTATTGGAACTTCAGTTGGTGGAAACTTAGTTGTACCAGGTAACTGGGATGATGGAAGATTTGTTGTAGTTAACTTTGTTGAAGTTGCAGGTGGTGTTGGTGTTGAAGAAAATGCTAATTTATCTGACTTAACAGTTTACCCTAATCCTGCAACAGATGCAGCAAATGTTTCTTTAACTTTAACTGAAGCTTCTAATGTTACTTTAAATGTAGTTAACACTTTAGGTCAAACTGTTTATACTAACGATTTAGGTAGTGTTAATGGTGAGCAAAACATTAAAATTAATACTACTGATTTAGAATCAGGAATGTATTTAGTTAACGTTTCTGTTAACGGTGTTGTTTCAACTGAAAGAATTTCTGTAACTAAATAATTTTTAGATACACTATTTTTAAGAAGCCTGTTCGAAAGAACAGGCTTTTTTTGTGTTCAATATTTTGAGTGTTTTAAGTCATTTGTTAATGTTGAATTAATTCTTTAAGATACTGTAGGTAAGTGTGTTTTTGAAAGTGGTAGTAGCAAGTCAGATTTGAATTAATAGGTTTAGGATTGATAAATTAAATGGGAAGTAGGAATAGCTGTGCTTCTAATTTGTGTAATGTGAGAGGAGTCAATAGAGATAAGCGGTTTGACGGGGGAAATAGGATTTCAAGTTTTGCAAGTTTTATTCAATTAATATCAATTAATATTTATTATTTTTGAAAAAAGTTTGGTCTGTTATTTGTATTGACTAACTTATATAAAACTATAACAAAAAAAACATGAAAAAATTAGCATTATTATCATTAGCAGTTATTGGATTAATTGCATTTCAAAGTAATACAAAAACTGAAGTTGAAAAAGGAAAAAAACTGCCATCTATCAATATTAAAACAATGGACGGTACAACTATTAATACTGCTGAGTATGCAAATGATGGTAAGCCTGTTGTGATTTCTTTTTGGGCTACATGGTGTAAACCTTGTAAATTAGAATTAAATACAATTGCTGAAGAGTATGATGATTGGATCGAAGAAACGGGAGTGAAATTAGTTGCTGTATCTGTAGATGATTCAAGAACAACAAAAATGGTTGAACCGGTTGTTAATTCTTTATCATGGGATTATGATGTGTGGTTAGATGTTAACGGAGATTTTAAAAGAGCAATGGGAGTTAATTTTGTTCCTCACACATTCTTATTAGATGGAGAAGGAAACATTGTTTGGTCTCATAACAACTTTGTTCCTGGTGATGAAGAAGAATTATATGAAGAGATTCTTAAGCTGTCAAAAAAATAATACATAGAGCCCAAAATCTATTTTATGAAAATTAAATTATTATTGCCATTAATTTTGTCCGGAACATTTAGTTTTGGACAAACTTTTGGCCCAAACATTACAGGGAATACGGAAACAAACTTCCAGTATTTAATGTCCGATACGTTAATTGGTGCTATTCAGCCAAGTGAAAAATCTACACTTAATTCTTATACAAATGTAAATTATTCGTATAAAAAATTTAGAGCTGGAGCAAGATTTGAATCTTATTTACCACATACATTAGGGTATCCTGATCGCTTTTCGGGTTCTGGAATTGGTTATAAGTATATATCGTATACAAATAAAATGATAGATGTTACTTTAGGTAATTTTTATGAACAATTTGGATCAGGTATGTTGTTTAGATCGTATGAAGCAAGAGCTTTAGGAGTTGATAACGCATTAGATGGAGTGAAGTTAGTATTTACTCCTGTGCCAGGTGCAGTTATTAAAACGGTTTATGGAAGTCCAAGGTTTAGTTTTGATGGAGGTAAATTAATAAATTCTGCAGGTATTGTTAGGGGGATTGATGCCGCTGTTGATTTCGGAGAATTTTATAATCTATTAGCCGATTCAAAATTTAAAGCCACTGTTGGTGGTTCGTTTGTAAGTAAAAATCAGAAAGCATTTCACCCTGAATACAATATGCCCAATAATGTTGGATCTTACGGTATGAGAACTGATTTAAAATATGGTAGATTATATTTGTCTGGTGAGCATGTTATTAAAGAACAAGATCCTTCAAATGATAATACTTACATTTTTAATTATGGACACGGTACATATCTTACAGCTGGATATTCTCAAAAAGGGTTAGGTGTTGTTTTAAGTGCGAAATCAATTGATAATATGAGTTATAGAGCTGATCCAAATGCGCTATTAACTGATTTGAATATAAATTTCTTACCAGCATTAACAAAAGCGCATACTTATAATTTAGCAGCGACTTTATATCCTTATGCAACTCAGCCTCAAGGTGAAATCGCTTTTCAAGGTGATATCTTTTATAAAATAAAAAAGAAAACACCACTTGGCGGTAAGTATGGTACGACTATAAATCTAAATGTTGCCTATGCTTTTGCACCCAATAGAGATTATTCAAATGTTGATTCTACACAAAGGGTAATGTATGAAACAGGTGTGTTTAGTATGAGTGATAGTCTTTTTCACAGAGATTTCAATATAGAGATTAAAAAGAAGATTAATAAAAAAATGAAAATAGGGGTTAAATACTTTAACTTTAGATTTAACAACGATATCAATATTGTAACTAAAGAAGCGCATGGATATATTGATTCTCATATAGGTGTAATTGATTTTACATATAAGTTTAATAGAAAACATTCTTTAAGAGCAGAGGTTCAAGGTTTGTTTACTGAACAAGATAGAGGGGACTGGGGTACTGTTTTATTAGAGTATAATGTTTCTCCAAGTTGGTTTGTTTCTGTTATCGATCAATATAATTATGGTCACACTGACCCGAATAGAAGAATTCATTACTTAACTGCTTCTGCCGGTTATTTATTTGGTTCAAGTAGATTTATTGCTACATTCGGTAAACAAAGAGAAGGTATCTTCTGTGTAGGTGGGATTTGTCGTCCTGTTCCCGCGACAAACGGATTGACTTTAACATTTACTTCAAGCTTTTAAAATTATAATTATGAAAAATATATTTAAATTAGTTTTTGCGTTTATTATTATTTCAGTTGGCACATTATCTTGTGATAAGGTAGAGCAACCTTTGAAACCTGAAATTTTAATTGATACTACGTTGTATGCAGATGGTATTTGGGAAAATTATCCAGAACCTACATTTTCAGCTAATACGAATACTGACAGAAATTTGTTGTTAGAAGATTATACAGGGCATAAATGTCCAAACTGTCCAGAGGCTGCAACGGTAGCTACTAATATTGAATCTGCTAATCCAGGCCGTGTGTTTGTAGCCAGTATTCATGCTGGTGCTGGAGGAAATGAAGGATTTCAAAAATTAAATGCTGACTGTGGTACACCATCAAACACCGACGGACACTTTTGCCATGATTTTAGAACAAATGAAGGAACTGAATATGGAATTAAATTTCAATCTTATGGATTTGTAGGTAATCCTTACGGTAATATCAGTCGCTATAGTTTCTCTGATTTTATGTTTCAATATCACAATGTTTGGGAGACAAAGACAAATGAATTATTATTAGCTAATGATTTGAAAGTAAACATTCAGGCTAAAAGTAATTTTTATGAGGCATCAAGTGGTGGATATTTACATATTGAAACTCAGTTTTTAGAAGATTTAACATCTAGTTATAATATTGTGACCTATGCTATTCAAAATGAATTAGTGGAATGGCAAGATGTGTCTGGAACTTATGTCGAGAATTATCATCACCATAATGTGTTTTTAGGATGTGTAGATGGTGAAGCATGGGGGACAAGTATTGCGTCTCAGCCTGCTAGTGGTGATGTATTTGAAACGGTTTACAGTTATGAGTTACCAACAGGTATAGCAAAAGAAGAGTTACATTTTTTAACATATATTTATGACGTTGATACGTACGAAATATTACAAGTAATTAAGCATAATTTTTAATTCAAAAATTAGAGTTTAAATTAATATTAAATAGCCAACTGTTAGTTCAGTTGGCTATTTTGGGTTTTCAATAGTTTGATTTTAATTCTCTTAAGTTTAATATTGAAATGTGTATCTTTAGGTAAATCCAATAAATGGATTAATTAAAATTTATACATATGAAAAGAATATTTAAAATTACTTTTACAAGCGTTTTATCAATTTATTTATTATCATGTGATAAGGTCGAATACTCGTTGAGGCCTGAGATTGTTATTGATACGACTCTATTTATGGATGGAAATTGGATTGATTACTCTGCACCTGAATTTACAGCCAATACTAATAAAAATAGAAATGTGTTGTTGGAGGATTTTACAGGCCATAAATGCGGTAATTGTCCTGAAGCTGCTGAAATAGCCGAAAATATTGAGTTAAATAATTCTGGGCGAGTTTTTGTAGCGAGTATTCACGCAGGAGCTGGAGGGAATGATGGACTTCAAGCTCCTCAGGCTAATTGTGGTACAGTTTCTAACCCTAATAATATGTTCTGTCATGATTTTAGAACTAATGAAGGTACTCAATACGGTATTAGATTTAACGCTTTTGGGTTTAGTGGTAATCCATATGGAAATATTAATCGACATACGTTTTCAGATTTTATGTTTCAGTTTCACAATGTATGGGTGGTTAAAACAAACGAATTACTAATAGAGAACGATTTGAATGTAAACATTCAAGCAAAAAGTAATTTTTATGAAACCGCAAATGGGGGGTATTTACATATCGAATCTCACTTCTTAGAAGATTTATCAAGTGATTATAACATTGTTACATATGTTATTCAAAATGAAGTAGTGGAATGGCAAGATGTGGATGGCGTAAATGTTGAGAATTATCACCATCATAATGTGTTTTTAGGGTGTGTAGATGGTGAAGCATGGGGAACAAGTATTGCGTCTGAGCCGTCTAGTGGTGATGTATTTGAAACGGTTTACAGTTATGAGTTACCCACAGGTATAGCAAAAGAAGAATTACACTTTTTGACATATATTTATGATGTTGATACGTACGAAATATTACAAGTAATTAAGCATAATTTTTAATAAAAAAATATAATTTAAATTAGTATTAAATAGCCAACTGTTAATTCAGTTGGCTATTTTGGGTTTTCAATACTTTGATTTTAATTCTCTTAAGTTTAATGTTTAAATGTGTATCTTTAGGTAGATTCAATAAATGGATTAATTAAAATTTATACATATGAAAAGAATAGTTAAATTAAGCTTTGCTTTCGTAATTAGTTCAACGGTAGTATTATCGTGTACTAAAGCGGAGGAAGTAATAACACCTATACCTCAAACAACATTGGACACTACTTTGTTTACAGATGGAAATTGGATTGATTATCCAACACCTATGTTTACGACCAGTACTAATACAAATAGAAATTTATTATTAGAGAATTATGCTGGTCATAAATGTCCTAATTGTCCTACTGCAGCTTCATTGGCTGAAAATATTGAGCTAGATCACCCCAGTCGTGTTTTTACAGCTACTATTCATTCAGGTCCAGGTCTAACTACTGGGTTTCAGGATATAAATGAGGACTGCGGTACAGTTTCAAATCCAGATGATCAATTTTGTCATGATTTTATAACGAATGAGGGGCTAGCGTATGGTGAAATGTTTCAAAACTATGGCTTTGTTGGTAATCCATATGGTAATATTAGTCGCTTTACTTTTTCTGATTTCATGTTTCAATATCATACGACATGGGTGGAGAAAACAAATGAGTTGTTATTAGCTAATGATTTGAAAGTAAATATTCAAGCTGAGAACAATTTTTATGATGCCTCAAATGGTGGTTATTTACATATTCAGTCTCAGTTTTTGGAAGATTTATCTAGTGATTTTAATATTGTTACCTATGCTATTCAAAATGAATTAGTAGAATGGCAAGATAGTTTAGGAGTTGATGTAGAAGATTATCATCATCATAATGTATTTTTAGGATGTGTAGATGGTGAAGCTTGGGGAGCAAGTGTTGCATCAAGTCCACAAAATGGTGAAGTAGTTGAAACAGCATATAGTTTTGTATTGCCAGCGGGATTGACTAAAGAAGAAGTACATTTTTTAACTTACATATATGATGTTAGTACTTATGAAGTTTTACAAGTTATCAAACATGAATTCAATTAATACTTAAAACAGCTATTATATTTAAAAAGCTAACTGATTTAACAGTTAGCTTTTTTAGGTCTACAAGATTATTCTTTTATTGTGATTATAGTCATAAATAATATTCTTACTTTTAGAGCATGAAAAAAATAATTAATTTATTAGTATTAATTGTTGTATCAAATGTTGTTCATTCAGCAACAGTGTTTGATACACTTTATATCAATAAAGAACCAGTTCAAATTGGTGGTCCATTTGGTTTTACAATTCAAGCTTGTGTTTTTAACAGCGAAACTTTATTTAATGAACAAAATGCAATTTTAGAATTGAATGAAGGAGATGTGTTACAGTTGCATGTTGTAAATAATGATACTTTAGAGCATACTTTTACTATTGATAACTTAGTTGAGACAAATAATGACATTGCACAAGGAGCTTCAAAGGATTTTACGATTGTGTTTACAGAGATTGGAGCTTATAGGTATTATTCAGACAAATTTTATGGTAAGCACTTGGGGGCTTCAAGCTTAATTATGTATGGCTATGAGAATTACCCAAGGTATTATTGGAATATGTTTGAGCAGAGTAATACGTTGTCAAATGAAATTGCTGAATTAACAACAATGTCAGTTCCTTTTGATTATCAACCAGATGTTTTCACTATTAATATGAAAGTGCATCCAGATTTGGAGAATGATCCCCATGCCAAAATCATACAAAATGTTGGTGATACAATTTATATTGCAATTGCTAACTCTGGAAAGATGCTTCATGTCATACATTTTCATGGTTACCATGTTGAAATCATTGATGCCTCATTAACTCCGTTGTATAATGGGTGGATTAAAGATAGTTTCGCCATTTTAGAGAATGAAGTTGTTTTAGTAAGATTAGTTCCTCACCAATCGGGGTTATATCCAGTACATGAGCATAATTTAATAAACATTACAACGAATGGGGTTTATCCTGGTGGAATGTTAAACCTTCTTGAAATACAACCTTAATATGAAAATTATAATAATAAGTTTATTTAGTTTACTTTCATTAGTAGTACATAGTCAAAATGTACAAACCATTAATTTGGTAACTCAAATGCTTCAAACAGTAGAGTTAGATGACGGTAGTACCACTGAGTTTTGGGGGTATGGTATTATCAAACCAAACGGTTCATATCAAGCAAGTATTCCTGGACCAGTGCTAAATATAAATAAAGGTGATTCTGTTTACATTAATATGTACAATGATTCGCCTGAAGATCATACAATTCACTTACATGGATTAGATGTTGATCAGGTAAATGATGGAGTCGGTCCTACGTCATTCACAGTTGACCCTCAAGAAACAGTTACTTACGCATTTTTAGCTAACCATGAAGGTGTGTTTTTGTACCATTGTCATGTGTTAACTACTTTACATTTAACTATGGGGATGTATGGGATGATTGTTGTAAATAATTCGCCTAATTCAAATTTGATTTTTGATAATGGGCCATCTTTTAATAAAGAGTATAGATTTTTAACTTCTGATATGGATAGAACTTGGAATGATAATACGTTATCCATTCCTGCAATGTTTACATTTAAAGCCAATTATTTTATGGTTAATGGTAGAAGTGGTGACCAACTTTATAATCATAGTCAAAGTCATGTTGAAGCTTATGTTGGTGATACAACGGTATTACGATTAGGAAATATGGCCTATTCAAAAACAAGATATATATTTCCTCCTGAATTGAATGCAAAAGTATATATGAGTGATGGCCGAATTTTAGCGAATGCGTTTGAAACGGATACGCTTATTATTAATTCTGGTGAACGCTTTACAGTTGTGTTAATTCCAGATGAAAATATTAATGGAGAAATTACCGTAGAATATTATGAAGCTAGAAATAATAATTTAGAACACACTAATTTGATAAAATTAAATGGAGAAGCTAGTATTATTGAATCAGAAGTAGGCGCATTTGATGTGTATCCAAACCCCGCGAATGATCAACTGACATTTGTAACTGTAAACACAGGAAGTCAATTACAAGTTTTTGATTTATATGGGAGGTTTATTGAATCTAAATTGGTAACTGAAATTTCTACTATGGTAGATGTGTCTAATTATACTAATGGAATCTATATTTTAAAATATCAAGATAAAACATTAAAAATTGTGAAGCAATAAAATGTAAACATTGAAAGAAATAGTTGAATAAAAAAATGCCTACAATTATGTAGGCATTTTTTTTTGTCAATAATTTAAGTAATACTAAATAAATTTAAGCTTCTCTCCCCATTAAAAAATGAGCTAAATTGAGTAAGGGTTGCTTCTTTTCTTTGG
>Ga0209291_1003097_pt1 | contig 12695 bp, 10 predicted proteins | sample GOMGulsemesocosm_FD_184633 | JGI IMG/M metagenome (GOLD analysis project Ga0209291, IMG submission 184633) | Methane-oxidizing microbial communities from mesocosms in the Gulf of Mexico - GOM9B Gulf of Mexico (SPAdes) (version 2) | ecosystem: Environmental > Aquatic > Marine > Cold seeps... | reverse complement strand
TTGAAGATTTTTGGTTACAAAGAAGATCTAAATGCAAATGAAAAAGCGCGATTTGGTAATGGTGGACTTATTACTGAAGTAGGTACACCAGTTGCTATGGTTATCCCAACCAACGAAGAATTCGTTATCGCACAGCAGTCGGTTGAACTACTGTAATAAATCTTTTTTTAAAGAAAAATGATCATGAACCCGCTTTATTGGCGGGTTTTTTATACTGCTGCTAATGAGTCTAAATAGGCTGCTCTACAACATATATGGAAAGCGGCAGGGAGCCTAATTAAGAATATCATCCCGATTTTGCAATATTAAATTTCACAGATGAATGTATTAATAGAAGTTATGGTTGCTTTAGATCAACGAAATGGTGATAGAGCGTATTGATGTTGATAAATCTAGTTGAAAGATTGTTTAATTATTGAATAATGATTATTACTCAATAAGTGATGTAAATCACACTAATAATTATAAACAGGAACAACACATACATGACTAACTCATTCGTACTCGTGATTAATTCTGGTAGTTCATCGTTAAAATTTGCACTTATCGATTCAAATACTGGAGATGCTGTTCTTAATGGACTAGGAGAGTGTTTTGGCCTTCCTGACGCAGTTGTCAGCTGGAAATATGAAGGGCAAAAATCTGAAGAAGCAATCACAGCTGAAGGTGATCACCACGAACTGGCGATTAACCGTATAGTTGCATTAATCGAAAGTCTAGGTTTAACGTCACAAATTGTTGCTGTTGGTCATCGTATTGTGCATGGTGGAGAGAAATTTACCAGTACAGTCAGAATTGATGAATCGGTATTAAACGAAATTCGTAACTTGTCAGATCTTGCGCCGTTGCATAACCCTGCTGGTGCAAAAGGCATTGAAGCTGCAATGGCTGCTTTCCCATCTTTACCACAGTTCGCCGTATTTGATACCGCATTCCACCAGACTATGCCTGCAAAAGCATTTACTGGTGCGATCTCTAATAAGCTTTATAAAGACTATGGTATTCGTCGTTATGGTTTTCATGGCACAAGCCATTATTTTGTTAGCCGTGAAGCTGCTAAAATGATTAATAAACCGGTTGAAGAAAGCAGTTTTATTTCCGTTCATTTAGGTAACGGTGCGTCCGTATGTGCTATTCGTGATGGCCAAAGTGTTGATACAAGCATGGGCTTTACACCATTAGCAGGCCTAATGATGGGCACGCGTTGTGGGGACTTAGACCCTGGTGTTATTGAGTTTTTGTTGAAAAAAGGCTGGTCACAAGACGAAGTTTATAAAGAACTTAATACCAACTCAGGCTTTATGGGTATATCAGGTTTAACTAGTGATTGCCGCGGTATTATTGAAGCAATGGAGCAAGGTCATAAAGGTGCGACATTAGCATTCCAAGTATTTACTTATCGTGTTGCAAAATACATTGCCTCATACATGGTCTCGCTTGAATCGCTTGACGGTATTATCTTTACCGGCGGTATTGGTGAAAATGCACTACCAATTCGTAGCGAAATATTGGCTTATTTGAAGATTTTTAGTTACCAAGAAGATCTGCAAGCGAACGAAAAAGCGCGATTTGGCAATAGCGGTGTAATCACTAAATCAGGTTCACCAGTTGCTATGGTTATCCCAACCAATGAAGAATTTGTGATTGCTCAGCAGTCAGTCGAACTACTGTAATCAATCATTTTTAAATTAAAATGATAATGAAACCCGCTATGATAGCGGGTTTTTTTTTAAGTTTTTTTCTACGAATTTAGCGCTGAATTCTGTAATTTCTAACCTTCAAGCTTAGTGTTGTTAAATATAATAAATTTAACGGCCTTTACATTATATTAACTTGTAAGTTAACCCTTGGTTAACATTTAATCCTGCGATATTGCGCTTGGCATTGCTCATGTCTCGTGCGAGGAGCTATATCCGTGTCTAATATAGTTATGTATGTTGATGGTATGCCCCTTAATTGTCGCATGCATTTACCATTTCCTTGTTTGTAATTGACTCTTGTTATTGAAGTGTTAAGGATAAAAACATGAAGAAAAAACTATTAGTCGTAGCCCTCGGCCTATCCAGCTCTTTGGCGTTGGTTAGTTGTGGTAGTGGAGGTGATGAAGATACGGGGCAAGTTGCTGCACCATCCATCTTTTATACTGTAAAAGTCATTGATGGTTATTTGAAAAATGCCCAAGTTTGGCTTGATATTGATGGCGATATGCAGCTCGGTAGCAATGAACCATCGGTGCTATCTGGAGGTGGTGGTGTTGCTAAATTAGATGTTACGAATATTGTAAATCCTGAGCAATATTCGACTTATGCAAAAATCATTTTTGGTCAAACGATTGATGAAGACAACGGCCCTGTAACAAAAAGCTATATTATGTCTGCGCCACCTGGAGAGATGGAGATTACACCACTGTCGACATTGGTTGATATTGCTATTGAACAAAATACCGACGGCAGCGAAACAGCGGAACAATTAGACTTTGTAATACAAGCTGCGATAGCAAAGGTTGCAAATGACTTTGGTATTCAAGAAAGTGATGTTTTAAGTGATTATATTGCAAGTGGTAGTGGGAGTTCTGCTTACGTGGCAGAGAATATCGTAAATTCTCAAATACTGCCTGATGATGAAAACGAATTTATTGTTATTGCTGGTAACGCAGATGGTGGCACGTTTAATAAACAAGTCGCAGCAGCCAGCGGTATGATTAAAGCGGTTGTAGCTGTGACAGCTGAAGAAGATTTTGATATCCAAGCTGCAGTGTTCGATAGTGGCGGTGATTACGATACCGATTCGGATGTTGATGGCGTGCCCGACACTCTTGATGCACTAGATTTAGATGCCAGTGAGTGGTTAGATACTGATGGTGATACTATCGGTAATAATGCTGATCCAGATGATGATAATGACGGTGTTGTGGATAGTATGGATGCTGATCCACTCGATCCTGCAATTGGGCAATATGATGATTGTGTCGTTAACTATGTGCCTAATGGTGCTTCTATTGATGATTTCAATGCAGCGTTGGCAGCCTGTGATGTGTTACCTGAAATGGTGTATTCGGATTCTACGCTTACACGTTTTACTAGTTCTTATCAAACGCGCACTTATGCCTTTATGGCTGATAATACCGCGGACTATTACCGTAACGGTGTGAACTATAATCGTATATGGGCGATTAATGGTGATGGAAACTTAGAGCTTTATAATGGCGAAGGCCAACCTCTTAACTACCTCATGCGTCTTCTGGATAACTCTAGTGATAATCTAAAATTTGCTGTGTATGATTATGGCAGTCAAGCTATCTGGACTACAACTTATCAAGATATCGATATGTCTATAAATATTCTGGCGTGCGAAGGTCTTGATTCTGGGTGGGATGATATAAATGATATACCGATGAATTACCGTAGTTACGATGAGTTTAAACAAACGGTGACATCTTGTCAGGATGGTAAACCCATTGCGGCATTCAGTACTGGCTTTATTGACCAAGGTATTGTTCTGAGCAGCAGTGATAGCCAAGATACGTACCAGTTCAATCAAGATGGCAGTGGTGTATTCACCTATGACGAAGGCGCTGGTGACATTAGTATTCCAATGACTTGGACAATCTATGAGGAAGGCATCATTAAGGTTGTACTGAACTATACCGATGAAAATGTGGTAGACCAAACTGCGCATATCTATCTTACCATTGCAGAAACTAATGGTATCGACTTCAGTATCAAAGTATTTACCCGTAATACTGAGTGGCACGGAGTAGATGATACTGCATTAGGTGAGTTATCAAGTGGAGTAATGAACGTTTCTGATATTCAATAACAGAGCTGAATTATCAACATTATTAATGCCCACGAGCTTTTGCTGGTGGGCATTTTTAATTGTTATCTATTGGTTTGTTAGTATTTGCCAGTAAATAATTAATTCCTGATCAAGATATTAAAGTTTTGGTACTTTGGTAGTGCTTACTTTAGTACGTAGCTAGCCTTTAATCATGTTGTACTAAGTGCTCTACATGCATAATTAAATGGATTTAATATGATGATGAATAAAAAATTTATACTTTCTGCGGTTGCAGTTAGTCTACTTAGTTCTGTAAACACAATCGCGGCAGAAAGAGTGAAACTTCGAGATAATATTCAACAATTAGCAACCGCCGCGCTAGCTGATCCTGGGATATTAATGAGTGCTCCCGCACAGCTTTTAGGTCTGTCATGGAACGATGGTTTAAATGAGCTAAAAACATATCGAAACAACAAGGGTGATAGTATTACCCGTTATCAACAAACTTACTTTGGACTGCCTGTTATAGGCGAACAGGCTATTATAGCGCGAACTAACAAGGGATTGTTTAAACGTGCTCACGGCGCGATATTAAATAACATTGCTGATGATATTATTGATATCTCGCCATCAATAACGAAAGTAAATGCATTGCTACAAGCCAAACGGTTAAGTATACCTGCCTCTCCGCTGGCTGCGAATAAATCGGTCGCTATAGAAAATGAAACATCGCGATTAGCTGTTTGGCAGGGCGATGATGGCGTTGCTAAATTGGTATATGAAGTCAGTTTCTTTCAACATGCTGATAAACCGTCACGCCCTTACTACATTATCGATGCACATTCTGGCGAAGTTCTGGTTAGCTATGATAATTTGCAGACCGCAGATGCAACAGGCCCTGGTGGTAATGAAAAAACAGGGGAGTATCGTTATGGCACTGATTTCAGAGCACTGAATGTAATGCAATCTGGTGATACCTGTGTGATGGACAATGAACAGGTTAAAACGGTTAACTTAAATCATGCAACCGAAGGGGTGGATGCGTTTGGTTTTACTTGTCCTGAAAATACAGTTAAAGCAATTAATGGTGCTTTTTCTCCACTCAATGATGCACATTATTTTGGTGGTGTTATTTTTGATATGTACAAAGATTGGCTTAATGTCTCACCGTTATCATCGCAATTAGTCATGCGTGTTCATTACGATAATAATTATGAGAATGCGTTTTGGAATGGTGAATCGATGACTTTCGGTGATGGTGCTGAAACCTTTTATCCTTTGGTCAGTTTAGATGTATCGGCACATGAGGTTAGCCATGGTTTTACCGAACAAAATTCGGGGCTTGTTTATTCTGGTAAATCCGGTGGTTTAAATGAATCATTTTCTGATATGGCAGGTGAAGCAGCAGAGTTTTATATGCACGGCAACAATGATTGGTTGGTCGGTGGACAAATACTAAAAACCAATGGTGCGTTACGTTCAATGAGTCATCCGCCAATGGATGGAAGCTCGATCGATAACCAAGCTGATTATCGTTTTAATATGGATGTCCATCATAGCTCTGGCGTATATAATAAAGCATTTTACAATCTTGCGACAACTTCCGGTTGGGACACGCAAAAAGCATTTGTATTATACGCAGCAGCTAATCAACATTACTGGACAGCAAATAGCAATTGGAATGATGCGGGCAATGGGGTAATGGATGCTGCTTGTGACTTGGATTATAACGTCGACGATGTACAAGCTTCGTTAACCGCGGTAGGTATTATTGCCGATGTGAGCGATGGCAGTCTATGCAGTGTCACGACCCCCCCGGTTAATGTCATTGCTAGAACTGAATCAAATATATCGACACACTTTTTTAGACCTGCGAGTTTTAAACAACAATTAAGTGAAGGTTATACAAGCCTTATTGTGACCCTGTCTGGAGGTTCGGGTAACGCCGACCTTTATGTAAAACAGGAGGGTAAATCACTATTTACTAAATCGGATTGCATCTCCAATACATCGGGTAATATTGAAACCTGTGTAATCGAAAATCCAAAGGCTGGTATTTGGAATATTGATGTTCGTAGTTATGGCTCAACGTCGGGTGTGACACTTAACATTCAGGCGCAATAATAGTTTCCTAATTGCTGTATTTTTCATAAAATAAGTGGTTGCCTTGTATTGTTGAGCAAGGTGATCATTTCATTCAATTTATTCCTCGTAAAACTTTCTCTTGTTAATCCATGTCTTGTTAGCGCATTATAATAGCGCACAAATATAGCATTATTATTTTTAAGGAAAGTTACAAGATGGATCACGCACAAGCATATGAGATTGGAACACCAGGTCAAAAGTGGACCGCGGTAGATAAAGCAGCATGGTTAGCGAAACAAACGGTGGTGCGAACTTATCAGCAGGAAGTTCTGGTAAAGTTAGCGCTGCTACAGCAAGATTTTAATATTGTTCAGTATGGTGCGCTGTCTTATGATCCAGCACGTTTTCCGTTATTTGTGGTTAAAACGCGGGATTGGGATAAGGCTAAACCGACGATATTAGTAACTGGTGGTGTACATGGTTATGAAACCAGTGGTGTGCAAGGTGCGATCCGTTTTATCGAAACACAAGCGCTGAAATATAGCTCGCAGTTTAATATTATTGTTGCACCTTGTGTTAGTCCTTGGGGTTATGAAACGATTAATCGCTGGAATCCTAATGCGATTGATCCAAACCGCTCATTTGTTGAAAATAGTCCTGCCGAAGAGTCAGCCGCATTAATGCAATGTATTGCTGATCTTGATGTAACTATCACTGCGCATATCGATTTACACGAAACGACAGATAGTGATAATAGTGAATTTAGACCTGCATTAGCAGCCCGTGATGCGGTTGTACATGATAACTGGAATATCCCGGATGGGTTTTATTTGGTTGGTGATACGCTTAATCCTAATACCGAATTCCAAACGCATATTATTAATGCCGTGAGTAAAGTGACCCATATCGCACCTGCTGATGAGAGCGGTCGCATTATTGGCGAGAAACTAGCTCAATTTGGCGTGATTAATTATGCAACCAAAGCGTTAGGTTTATGCTCTGGTTTTAGCGATTGCACTTATGGTACAACAACGGAAGTATATCCAGACAGCCCATTAGTCGATGATGAAAACTGTATTCAAGCGCAAGTTGTCGCTATTACTAGCGGTCTTGACTATCTACTAAAGGCTGAATAGACAATTTTAGTAAGGCCTATTAGGTCTTGAGGTCGATAGGGCTAGGAAGTGAGTAAAAACTGCGGTGATCCTGTACTCGATTCGACCTTTGATGATAAAACGATTACCATAAAAGATTAATCAGTGTTTACGCACTGCCGCTGTTAATATTGTAATGATATGACGTGAAGAATCGTAGTTTGACTGGTCTCACGTTATAAGGATAAGTTGTGGATTTATTGAATGATGAAAAGTTTATGCTTCGTGCATTAGCTCTTTCTAAGTTAGCCCTGCCAAATTGTCGTCCTAATCCGCCTGTAGGCTGTGTATTGGTCAAAGACAACATCATCGTAAGTGAGGGGTATACGCAAATTCCAGGTCAACATCACGCAGAAGCGCAAGCTATTGCACATTATATTAGTTCAGTGGATGACGCCTCACTGGAAGAGGTAACCGCTTATGTTACTTTAGAGCCTTGTTCGTTTGTTGGCCGCACGCCATCTTGCGCACATACACTTGCCGAACTCAATATAAAACGTGTTGTTGTAGCAACCGTTGATCCTGACCCACGTAATAGTGGTAAGGGTATTTCTGTATTGACTGATGCTGGTATTGACGTCGAAGTTGGGGTTTGCCAGCGTGATGTGAGTGCGTTTATCACGCCTTATTTATTAGCATAGCAAGTTTACATTATGCTGATTAACGGGATATACTCGGCAGCTTAATTTAGTATTTAACTGTTAATATTTAACTGATAGGTGGATTTACCTTAATGAAAAAATTAGCTGTAACAATAACCGCATTAACATTTACGCTTGGATTAACTGCTTGTGCTGAACTTAAGACCGTTGGTCGTGATATCGGTCATGCAACAAGAGATGTAACGAAATCGATTGGCCACGCTTCTCGTGATATTGCTAAAGATGTAAGTGACGAAGTTAAAAACTAGATTAAACAACGTCTTAAGGTGCTCTTGCCAATAGCTGACACTTTAAGACGCACTCAACGTGGTCATGCTCTCTTAATCAAATTTTTAAAGTATGATAACCAGCCCAAATACGGGTTGCTGTGGTGATCCAGCACAAAGTCGCAAAGCCATAAGCGATGTGAGAGAAGTACTGTGGGAATAGGCATAGCAAAATTAAGCAAAGAACGGTTTCTGTTCCCTCTGTTAACCCACCCATGTAATACAGTGATTTATTTTTATAAACCGGATTTTCAATGTTTTGTTTACTGGCCATGATCGCAAAGGCTAAAAAGCTTGAACCAGTGCCTATAAATGAGAAAATCAAAAATGCACCAGCGACAGCATTAGCGTTCGGATCTGCGACCACAAAACCAAATGGCACCAGTGAATAAAACAAAAAATCTAAGGTAATATCTAAAAAACCACCACTGTCGGTGATACCTTGGATCCTTGCGACTGCGCCATCTACGGCATCAAGAAGTCGGTTCAAGAGTATGAATCCCAACGCTATGTTATATTCTTGTAGCGCCAATGCTGGAAAACACATCAACCCAAACATAAATCCAAGTAGGGTAACCTGATCGGCTTTCATACCCGTCTTGTGGACGAGTTTCGCAGTGGTATTAATAGGCCAGCGAATAATTTTTATCGTATAACGATCAAGCATCTTTAGGTTCCTTATTCCATGGCCAGTGTAGGCATCTACTGTTATTTGGTACATCTGCAATATCGTGAGTCACCATCAGTACTGGCAGTTGTCTGCTTGTCGTTTGGGCAAACACCCAGTTTCTGAACTCATGACGTAGTGACTTATCTAGCTTACTAAAGGGTTCGTCTAATAATACAACGGCAGGTTCGGCCAGTAACAATCGCATCATGCTGATACGCGCGCGTTGACCCCCTGATATTTGCATTGGCGACTTGTCTGCAAGTTCGACTAAGTTGAGTTCAGCAAGTGTTTTCAAGGCCTGCTCTTTACGCTGTGCCTTTTTTATGTTGTTAGGCAGTGCGATAGCAAGATTTTCCCAAATATTTAGGTGAGGGAACAACAAGTCATCTTGAAATAGGATACCGATATTACGTTTTTCTGCAGGTAATTCATTTAATAATAGTTGTTGATAATAGCACTCACCTTGATAACTAAAATCAGCCGATTTATGCCCCGCAATGACACTTAACAAACTTGATTTACCGCAGCCACTAGGACCCATTAATGTTAATATTTCACCAGGTGCAACAGTGAATGATACTGGTGAAAACAAAGGTTGTTCACAATTATCAAGGATGGTGAGATTGTTTACTGATAGAGACATTTGATGTCGTTATCCTACTGGTTGATGTGGTTCGTTGCTGTTCGAGTGAGCCTGTTTTACGGCTGGCTATAATAGCAATAATATAAAATAAGAAGGGTGTTATAGATTGCAGCAATGCATAAATTGCACTGATGCGGCGATCTTGACCACTAGAGAGTGCCACGGCTTCTGTTGTTAATGTCGATATCCGCCCTGCGCCAAGCATCAAGGTCGGTAAATATTGTGCCAGACTAACGCTAATACCAACAGCCCAAGCTATCCAGATCGCCGGTAATAATAACGGTCGTTTTATTTGCCACCAAACTTTGAAAGGAGACATGCCTAAGCTTAAGGCTACTTTATCTAAGCGTTGATCATAACTGCGCCAAGGACCATCAAGCGCAAGGAATATGTAGGGGAAAACAAAAAAAGTGTGTGCCCACGTTACCCACAGATAATAATACTGATGAGCTATATATAATGTGGCAACTTGGATGCCAAACAGTAGTGATAATTGTGGTGCCAGCATAGGGATCGCGATGAGCAAGCGTGGTACCTTCAAGAAGCGTTTATTAAGAGTCGCTTTAATGCTGTGTTCATGGATTATGATCGCAAAAACTAATGCTATCGTGGCGCTAACTAAGGCGATCATGATGCTATTAGTAATAATATCTAATAAATAATGCCATTCTTGCTGCCAAAACCGTAGTGACCAGCGTGAAGGTGCAATATCAGGAAATCGCCAGCGTTGTGCAAAGGACCAAGTGAATAGAATCGGTAAGGTCGCAAGGGTTATTAAATAAGTAGTAACTATGATACTTTTACCGCTAATTGGCAGCGAATAGCGGCCACTTGATAGCCAAATTCGACATTTTATCGTTATTAACCATTCTGCAAAACGTATGCTAAGTAAGATGACTAAACATATGACCAATAATAGTAAGGCGCCAGCCGAAGCTTTTGGTAGTGTTGCAAGGTCGGCATCATTCAACCATTGCCAAACGAGTACTGCAAGCGTTGGAGGCTGAGTTGGGCCTATGATGAGTGCGACATCAACAACCGAAATGCTATATGCCATTACAGCGAATAGCGAAAAACGGATCTTAGGTAACCATTGTGGCAGGATTATTTTTTGCCACGCCTGAGCATTGTTATAACCTAGGCTGCGTGCGGTGATAAGTGTGGTATTTATATTTAATTGTTTGAGCAGCGGTATACTCATAAACAATAAAAATGGGATCTCTTTAAGCGTCAAAGCAGCAATAAGGCCAAGTCCATATTGATCATGCACAAGTTGCCAGTTGATTTGCTCGCCAAGGATGCGTGCGATAAAGCCACTGGGGGTAAATAAAAAGGCAAAGCCAACAGCGAAAGCAACATGCGGAAGCGCCATGATCGGCGCTAATAAGGTCTCGAGTTGTTTCCACCAACGGCTATGCCAGCATGATTGTAATATGGCGAAGCTAAATAAGGCGGCAAGTAAGGTACTCGCTATACTGGTAAATAACGTCAGCACAACTGATTGGGATAGCCCTGGCCAAGCAAACAATAGCTTAAAGCCGATAATAGATAATGCGTATTGGTCGATTGCTGGAATATAACCAAACGCAGCGAGCAATAATCCCACCAATCCTGGTACTAGCGGTAAAAAGCTGATCAACACAGTCAGTAACACGATTATATTAAACGTGAATGAGGCTACTGACTGTTTTTTCAAGGTGTAGAGTTTAGCTTTCAATTAGTGTCCGTAGCGTTTTTGCCATTCAGCTTCAAGCGCGGTTTGCCAGCTTGGATGTGGTTCTGGAATTGATTTAAACAGTTTAGTATTTTTTGCTGAACCAGTGATATGCGACGCTGCTAAGACAGTAGGATCACCCCAAATCGCTAAATCACCTTTACGCGACTGTGCTTCAGGGCTTAACAAAAAGTTAATCGCCACTAATGCGCCTTCTTTTGCGGTTGCATTCCAAGGTATTGATAAGAAATGAATATTTGATAGCGCCCCGGCTTTCATCGCATACGCAACTGTTGTTTCACTAAGTTTGCCACTTTGTTGTGATGTCGTCGCTTCGTTAGGGTTAAATGATACCGCAATATCGAGTTCTCCATCATCTAACAACTGAATTGTTTCAGCTGCACTGGCAGGGAACTGTTTACCTTGATGCCAAGCTACAGCATGAAACTTGTCGAGATAATCCCATAAAGGTGCTGATACTACATCAAACGTCTGACTATTGACTGGTTTGTATAATGGTGAATTATCATTTACGAGTTCTAATAACGCCGCTTTTAGGAAACTGGTACCATGAAATGACGGTGGTTTCGGATAGCTCAGTTTATTAGGATGCTTAATCGCGTAAGCGAGCAGTTCGTTAAAGCTTGCTGGTGGTTTGGTTAATGCCAAAGTATCGTAAATAAACACCAGTTGGCCGACACCCCAAGGTGCTTCTAATCCTAAGGTTGGCTCAGAAAAATCGCTATCAACAGGTAACGTTTTATCAACATATTGCCAGTTTGGTAATTGCGTCGCGAATGAATCGGTGATCAAGTCATAGCGCTTCATTGATTTGAAGTTTTCACCGTTGACCCAGACCATATCAACACTGCCGTTACTGTTCTTTTGTGCTGTTTTTTCTGCGGCTAACCGGGTAATTGCTTCGGCGATATCACCGACTTTAACGTGTTTTAGACGCATGCCGTATTCAGCGTTTAAACGTTTATCTGCCCAGCGTAAATAGTTGTTTATTTCTGGACTACCACCCCATGCATAAAAATAGACAGTTTGTCCTTTGGCTTTTTCTTCAACGGCTTGCCAATCTAATTTGGCTGCTTGACCGAAGGTGCTGACAAGTAATAAGCCAAGACCAATGAATAATTTACGCATGAAATATCCTTTTCTTAGATAAACCCACATTACAAGCTGTAATGTTTATAAATTTGATTATAACTGATTGTATTTATATTCATATACTCATCTTGGCCGTCGATGAGTATAGATCTAAAAATAACAGAATTATCTATGGTTAATTTTGGTGTAACATAATGCTTCATTTTGGTAATTGTGTTGCAGAGAACAAGCATGACTAAATTTAAACCGGCGTTAGGGCTGAGTAATACCCATCTTCAATCAATGTTGTCTAGCTCAGGCCCTCGACAATTTTTGGAAAAACGACGAGCTAACCAATTACTTAGATTTGCTAAGCAGCATATTATCACCACTCCACAAGGGGTAAAATTAGAAGGTTTTTTAACCCGACATAATGCTGCTATGCCATCAGCGAAAGGCCTTGCTGTTATTCTCCATGGTTGGGAAGGGTGTGCTGATTCGTTGTATGTATTATCCAGTGGTCAAAAATTACTTGATGCGGGTTACGATGTGTTTCGTCTTAATTTCCGTGATCACGGCGATACCCATCATTTAAACCCTGAGTTATTTAATTCATCACGTCTAGAAGA
>Ga0209291_1003095_pt1 | contig 12700 bp, 14 predicted proteins | sample GOMGulsemesocosm_FD_184633 | JGI IMG/M metagenome (GOLD analysis project Ga0209291, IMG submission 184633) | Methane-oxidizing microbial communities from mesocosms in the Gulf of Mexico - GOM9B Gulf of Mexico (SPAdes) (version 2) | ecosystem: Environmental > Aquatic > Marine > Cold seeps... | reverse complement strand
TTCATTCACTTATTGTCAATAACGTTATGCGTAAGGTCATATCAGTTGCAACACTTTAGCCGAAAAATAAGGCGATTTGATGTGACAAAGCAAGGGTGAAACAGAGGAATGTTAGGTTTTTCAATCAATGCATAGCCTAGGTGTCTATAGAATGCGAGTGGATTCAGGTAAGAGGAATTGGCTATTGAACGATTAATCTCGCTATAATACGCTTTTACAAAGCTTGTTTGGCATGTTGCCGAGACTTTTATTGGGATTTAAATATGACGATTCATACCTTGATGGCCTTTGCTGGCATTGTTTTTTTATTGGCTATTATCCCTGGCCCCAATGCATTACTCATTTTGTATACCTCATTGGCTCAAGGTAAGCGATTTGCGTTCGTTAATATAGTCGGTGTAGGTTTCGGTTTTCTGATTCATGCCTTTGTATCAGCGCAAGGGTTAAGCCTGTTACTGTCACAGTCTGCTGTGGCTTTTAATCTCTTTAAATGGTTAGGGGTCGGTTATTTACTGTGGCTAGGCGTGAGTAATATCAAAAACGGCCTAAAGCTGTCTGAGTTAACATTAGATCCGAATAAACGCGCGATTAATCCGTCTTTACTTAGTAGCTTTACAAAAGGATTGTTAACCAATTTACTCAATCCCAAGATTGTGTTGTTCTATTTGTCTATCTTCCCCCAATTTATTTCGCCACAACATATTTTAGAACAAAGCATGATGCTAGGGCTTGTTCAGGCGTTGGTTGTGGCTAGCTGGTTCCTTGTGGTCATCATTTTTGCTACGAAGCTTAAAGCGTTGCTGACAACACCTAAAATAGCGAAGTGGTTAAACTATGTTAGCGGTGGACTCTTTGTTAGTTTTGGCGTGAGTTTAGCCAGTACTAGGGTGTGATTTTCTCTTTTCTTTATTTTTGTTAACTTAAAATTTGTTGAATTCTTTCAGCTATTCACTGAAAGAATTCGGTATGTTTTTAACGATCACTCCTTTACCACCACTTGAATCGCTATCATATGGGGAGCCCATCCATTAGTAGCGACGATCATATAATCATTGTTTAACTCTTCAACTAATTGGATTTTTTGATAGTCAGCTAATTTACGGTTAGCACTGATATACTCATTATATAAAGGGATCTTGTTGTAATCTTTGATGTATGCTCGATTCTCTGTTTCATTAAAGAGAGTTATTGTGTATTGACCCGGTGCATTTTTATTTATTTCTCCAGTACTTTTAGCCTCAATGATATTTTTCAGTCCTGTCTCCGTAAATATGACATTGGACTCAAAGGTATGCTTCTTCACAAACATTTCAAAATGACGTGTTGCATTGTAAGATCCATCAGAAGAGTGGATGAACATTGCTCCATTAATTGCTGCCTTAGGGCCTGTTTTTAGGCTGACAATAATGGACGTCATCATAATAATGAAGCCAAAACAAAAAAATGCGGTCCTAATGTTCATGATATTGAATTTCGTCCTTGATTAACTGAGTTATTAATTCTACATCATCACCACTATTTAACATGAAAATGACATTGATTGGTTTGAGAGACTCTTTTAATATAACGAGAGAAAGTGTGTTTTCTACGTGCATAATAACCAATCTAATAGGGGGATGCGTTTTCTGTAATGCCTCTATATAGGGAAGTAAGCGTAGTGAAACTATTTCCCCTCGCTCTTTGTTATCCCAAAACATGGTGAGGCTGGCACTATCTGTTATCGTTTCTGGAACTATTATCGATGTGGTATCAGGAGTATTGATGTCATGCTTTCTTATCGATGGATAAATGAAAGCAATAAGCAGACAAATAACACCACTAATAAATTGCCATGAGTGTAGCCAACTATATTTATTGCCTATTGAATGGTTAGCCATATCCTTTTGAGCTGGGATAGAGGCATCGTGAGTATTCTTTTCTTGCTCACTTGTATCAGGGGATAATATTTTACCCTCAGCTTTTTCTTCGATTAGAGTACGATCAAAAGTAGGATCATCTATGATCTCAACGACACAGCTGTCTAGCTTATAACCTATTTTGGGGATAGTTTTTAGATGTTTTTGATCTTTACCATTATCGTCAATCACATTGCGTATATTACTAATAGCTTGTGCTACTGAACCTTCAGATACATGCTTTCCAGCCCAAGCATATTCTAATAATTTGTGTTTATGTACAATATTTCCCGAATTTTCACATAATAGAAGCAAGACTAAAAAGTCGTGGCTCCCTATGCGTTTTTCTTCATCTGTGATTGTGTTTTTCAACATGGAGTAATCTGAAATAAGAACCCACTGCTTTACTTTATACATAGACACGCCGGTATGTTATTTATCATAAAAAGTATAACTTAATTTTTCATGTGAATTAAGGTGTAGATATAGAGTGGGCATAGACTATTACAGAGAGCGATAAATTGAAAGCATAAACCCTAAAAATCATGAGTTTGAGAATTTTTTGATAAATTTAAAGTTTAATTAATATAGTTTTGATATTTAATTTAGGCATACATAAATTGGCCATTATTATTAATGGCCAAGAAAGCGAGGTTAGTCCTGACCAAGGGGCACTGTATAGCTTTTAATTAACGGATTAAAAATCCATTTACTTGCTCAATTATGGTGTGTAAGGGAGTGTATAAGGTATGTATGCGTATATAGCCGCAATGATTATTACTTCTTTATTAGTTGGCTGTAACTCTAGTTCTAGTTCTAGTTCTAGTTCTACTTCATCAACAGTGACAGTCGTTGGTATTTTATCAGTACCTAAAGCGCTTTCAGATAAATATACGAAAGCGCTTAGGTTTGACCGATATACTGCTGTAATTACACCAAATGGACAGGCAATACATATTATTGCTCAAGATCAGTTAAGCAATAACCAAATAGTCAGAGCTCGCTCGGTTCTCGTTCATTATTTAACGAATTATACTTCATCTAAGTATGGGAGTGATAAGTCTTCGGTTGCTAATAAAATGGCAGGGAATGGTGCTACGTTACTATTACTAAATGGAAGTGATGATGGGAAGAACCCGGCAGGTGAATTAGATGGTCAACCGCTCTACCAAAATGAAATTCAAGTGGAAGGAGATGAGTGGTATATCAAGCAAGATTATAAACACCGAGATGCAACATTTGAAGAAATTTTGCATATGGTTCATGACACTGGTATTGGTGTTGACCAAAATGAAGAGTTTATAGGTTCACTACCTGCATATCAAAGCGATATTCGAAGCGCAAAAGTCGGGGCTATGACAGGTCGTATATGGGGTTTGCGCAATGACAATAAAGATTGGATTGTAGAACTTACAATGCTCGAATAGATGAAAGTTTCGATGGGACATTCAGTCTTAGGTATAATGAGTTAAAGCCGTACACAAACCATTCTCGATACTTAAAAGACGTTAGTTTAACGGGTAATAAAAATACGAATGTTGTTGTGAATGAACTCGACAATAACATTACAGGGAATTCAGGTAGTAATACCGTTATATTTTCTGGTGATGTAGGCAATTATACAATAACTAAATTAAGTGGTAACTCATATTTAGTTGAAGATCATAGAGATAGTGGTGATGGAAAGGTAACGCTTCAAAAAATAGAAAGCTTGAAGTTTAATGATGCGATTGAAAAATTGTAAATCCAAATTTTTGGAGGTAATATCTATCAATATTGATAGATATTACTCACTTTATTGTAGGACATCTTAAAGCTCGTTGAACTCATCGAGCCATTCGGTGAAAGAATTAGATACTTGCGTAACACTGCAAGCACCATAGTTAAAAAACCATACCGGCACATCTGTTTGTTGACTTGCACAATCGCTAAGTTTGAAACAAAACATGTTGCCCTTACAATCTGACGCAAACAAAATATGCCCCTTTGGCATGCCGCTCATTTCATATAGCTGTGATAGCGAAGCGACATCTTCCAGGCTTAAAAAATCTTGTACTTCAGAAATATCGGAATTCAAATCACAAATTTTAGTTAATACATTTGGCGTGTGAACCAAGCCATAGGTAGAGATTAAATATTTATATGAGTCCGGTAAAATTCCCTTCAACTTTGATTCAAGCTCTGTAATATCCTGAGTATTGATTGGTACCATGGCGTTTTTACTGCCCCAGTTTTTTACAAATGTATCAATGCTATTCATTTCAAAGTACTCCAAAATCGCTAACGGACTATTACCGTGATTACGATTAAATTCGTCTTAATTTTATAATGAAAACAAGATACACATGATGAGCAGATGATTCAATTTATTATTGATGTATTTATTATTTGTCAGAAAGTATTGCTAAGTAGCGATTAGCTCGCTGTAGATTGCGTTGGAAAGTAGACTGATAATATGTCTAATTCATACTCTAAGTCTTGAGGTAAATAAAACGTCCATCCCTTTCGGACTAATGGCTCAAAAACGTATTTTAAGCATTGAACAACCAAGCAGAGCGACTGCAGAGCATCAATGCCATAAACGTATTCACAAAATGACAGCGCTGTAATTTCAACCTTACAGCGGAAATCTGCACCATCAGGTTCTGGTATACCAATACAAACTTTCAAGGTTAATAAGGTATCATCTGGTTTTTTTGCTACATATTCACTCGTGATCAATTGTTGCTCCGTCATCTTCTTCTATCATCAAGATATATTTTAAAATGCCATATTTATACTTATTGCATGTCTCGTATACAGAATAACATCATTTTTGCAGTAAACGCCGCTGCGGTATTAACTCGAACAGTAGGCCAAACATAGATTATTTTATATGGGATGATAGGCGTATTTCTCAATCACATTCATATTATCAATGAATACTATATAAATCATCAATTAGACTATATGTATTAGTTTTGGCAAAGTAGCGTTATCGGGTCTGCAAGGACTAAACGGATAAAACATAAGGGAAAATACCATGGCGAATAAACAAGGATTTCATAACAAAAATTTACCTGACATGCGTAATGCTTTCAGTTGGGGGTTGAAATTGAGTGACTTCAAGGAGATATTTTTTGTCACGGGTCATGCCGATTGTAACCCGCAATTTATAACTCAACATCCAGGTGATCCAGTTGCACAGACACGACTTATTCTTGCACAAATGAAGGACTTTCTAGAAGAGGCTGGATTCAGCATCGATGATATCGTGCGCACTGATTGGACATTCGTTAATGAAGTCAGTGGAGAGCAATTTGGTGAAATCGCGGCAGTATGGGAAGAATTTTTGATTGATGTAGAAGTTAAACCTGCCACTGGTACATTACGTTATGTTCAACGCTTAGGTATGGCCGATATGATGGTTGAATATGAAATGATGCTAGCAAGGTAATGCTAGTTGGAGATTTTAGTTATCACACTAGCCCAAATCATTTAAATTAATCCACTCTTGCTATATAGTTTTATCCATACAGTTTTATCAATCGCCGCATTGATTACCATTAGGATGAGAATTTACTTATGGCTGAGTTATTTAAGGACGTTTATTGCCCTGCATTTTATGAGCAATTTTCGGGTGTGTTAATTAAGGTATTACCTGACTTTGATTCCATTAAATTTAACCAAATGATCTTTAATGAACGCTTTGCTGATTATGAACTAAAGCAGCGTATGCATCATACGGCGGAAGTCTTAGATCATTTTATGCCTGAAGATTTTAGCTCTGCTGTTGTAACTCTCAAACGCATTATTGATGAACTGCGTGGACAGGGGATTAAAGAACGCAGTATTGAATATATGTGTTTGCCTGATTATATCGAGACATATGGATTGGACTATTACGACAGTGCTGTCGATTGCTTTGAATATGTAACCCAATACACCAGCTGTGAATTTGCTGTTAGACCTTTCATTATACGTTATCCTGCTAAAATGTTAGTGCAGCTGCAGGCGTGGACTACACACGAGAGTCGCCATGTACGCCGCTTAGCCAGCGAAGGTTCACGACCGAGATTACCTTGGGCGATGGCATTGCCAGCATTTAAAAAAGATCCGACGCCTTTGTTACCCATTTTAACAGCATTGAAATACGATGACTGTGAAGTTGTGAGGCGCAGTGTAGCGAATAATCTCAATGACATTGCTAAAGATAACAGCAATGTAGTAGTGCATGTAGCAACGCTGTGGTTAGGAGACAACGCACTGACAGATAAACTCGTCAAACATGCGTGTCGTACTTTACTCAAGCAAGCTCAGCCAGAGATCATGGCACTGTTTGGCTTTCAACAAGACCTAATCACGCTTACTGAAATGTCGATCACGACACCGGTTGTAAAAGTAGGGGGCAAGCTGACGTTTAACTTCACGATTAATAACACGAGCGGTTCTCCACAAAAATTACGTTTGGAATACGGACTGTATTATCTTAAAAAGAATGGAACATTGGCGCGAAAAGTATTTAAAATCACTGAACGCGTTATTGCTGGGAATACAGAAGAACAGATAACGCGTCATCAAAGCTTTAAAGTGATCAGTACCCGTGTGTTTCATTTAGGCATGCATAAACTGGCCATTATTATTAATGGCCAGGAAAGCAAGATCAGTACTGAAAAAGAGGCGTTGTATAGCTTTGAATTAACAAGTTGATCGTTTTAATAAGCGAGTGGATGCTCATGACTAAAAGTCACTGAATTTCCATGCGCTAACTTCATTATCCATCATCATAGGGGCGAATAAGTATTGCTTGCTTGCACCGATATCTGCCAAGCCCGGTTTTAAACTTAATACCAATTTACGTTCTTTTCCTTGCAGTTTAAACAGTTCACCAGAAAGCCAGTCACTGACATAGATCGAATCATCCTCTGTCACTATGACCCCATCGAGATTTCCGAGTTTATATCCAGTCGGCACTGTCGATAACTGTTGTTCTACAATGTTTAATTGTAATAGTGAACCAAGTTCGGCGGTCGAAAAGTCGCTGTTCATGCCTTTACCCCAACTGCCCACTAACAGTTCACCTTGCTGTGCATATAAGCCATTAGGATGGGGTAATGCAGTGCTTTTGAACCAAGCTTCAAACTTACCATTTTTGAGTCGATGAATAGTGCCTTCGAGCAAGTCGCTAACATAAATCGTACCGTCAGTTGTCGCTGTTACATCGTTAAGCATTTTAGCGTTTGGTGCTGTATAGCTATCCTCTATCTTACCTGTACTGGTGTTTACCTTGACGAGTTTCTGCATGTCTGCGATATATAAATACTGACCGGATACCGCTAATCCTTTTGGCGCGTCTAATCCTTTAAGCCAATGTTGGTCAACCATTCTTCCGTTTACATTGGCGATGCTGATGTAACCTTGGCCATTAAGCTCCATTGGCTGACCATTAATATTACTAATATAGATAAATTGTCCATCAGTACTGGCGACTACCGACTCCGGTTGGTCTAAGTTGTTTATTGTCCACTCAGGCTGTTTAGCATTTGCGGCGTAGCTCGTGATTGCTGTTGTAATAACGGTGAGGGTTAATGCTGTTTTCTTTATTTTATTCCATTGGCTCATGGTTCAATTCCCTTTAGTTTGTTGATTAAGCACGCCAATTAGGTTATCAATAGTTGAGCACAATTCAATGTGTGCTTAGTTGAGTATTAGGAATTGATACTTATTTTTAACTTTAGGATCAGATCATGGATGAACAACGACAACGTACTGGGCTATTCAGTACGCTTAAACAGGTTTTAAAGTCACAAGGACTACGTTATCGTGACCTTGCTGAACTAATGAATACGTCAGAACCCACGATTAAGCGGTTATTTAAAGATCAGGATTGTAAGTTAAGTCGGTTAATGGATATTTGCAAAGCGATTGGGGTTAACTTTGGTGACTTAGTCGAACTGTCGAGTAACAGCCCAACAGAACCAACTGTATTACCTATTGAAATAGAATCTGCGCTGGTGGCAAATAACGGATTAATGTCATTTTTTATGTTATTGATAAGTGACTTTGATTTAAAAGTAATCGCGAAGCAGAATGACTTACTGCAGACAGATATATATCTGTACTTACGTGAATTAGAAAAACTGTCTTTGATTCGATTAGGGCAGGGTAATCACTTTTACTTTGTGGTAAACAGACCGATTAAATGGCGGTCTGATGGACCGATGCACAGTACTTTAGTTAGGGTAAATCAACGTTTTATCAAGGAAGCCATCACTGCACATACCGGCAGTAATTATCCCTTTTACTCTGCTAGTCGATTATTGAGTGCGTCTAGCAGTAAGCAGTTCTATCAGGAAGTTGATAATCTGTACTTTCGTTTTCAGCAGCAAGCGACACTCGATCAAATGTTCTATCCTGCAGAAGAGCTTCAACCGTTTAAGATGGTAGCGACAACAACGCCTTTTGATCTTGCGAATTACTTTAAAGTACCAGGATTTAAAAATTAGCGCGTATCGAATGTCCTCTATATTTAGAGGATAGATGATCGGCAGTTTACCTCGTCGTTATTATTAACTTAGTTTTAATCCATTCCCCCAATATTGAAATAATCTATCTATTAAATCTATTAAATCTATTAAATCTATTTCGCATTGCGAGTCAGCACATTCGTATCACCAAGTCACGTTGATAGTATCAAAATATTGTTTTGTTGGTTTTTTAGCACGGTTGATAATGTGTGTTCTATTTGATAATGCGTTTATATTAATTTGATTTTTTATTCACATAAGTTTGATGGTGTTTTTATGCTTATTTAGATCTTAAATGTTAACTTTCATGAGTGTTAAATGTCAGCTATTAACGCTAGGTAGACAAGTACTTAACATTAACTGACTGTGTTTAATTACGATCTTTTTATAGTGATATACAAGGAAAGGAATTTCATGAATAAAAAATATTTTAAAATGAGCTATGCAGCTCTATTCGTTGCATCTGGTTTAGCTAATTCAAGTCCAATTGATGGTATTGATGATGCTTATTTCCACGGTGCTGATCAATTTCAAGCATATAAAGACCCAAGAACTGCATGTGATGTTTTCAATCAGAAAGTCAAGTATATTAATAGTGTACTTAGTCAGACTGAAGGTGCTGGACATATTAGCAACTTATGCCAAGCCGTACGGTTTACTGATGGTCAAATTGAAGATACATACTATTTGACTACTGTTAATGGCGCTTACCAAGATGGCAGCAATAGTTACCCTGTTACGGAGCAACTTGATGTTGCCCGTACCATCGACTTATTAATGTTTTCGCAATCGAATAAAACAGACTATGTCGTTATTGTTGATGGTTCTGTCGATGTATCAAAACAGACTGTTAATTACGGTGGTGAAATAAGTTGGTATGACGAAAATGTTCTTCCATTCTTTTGGTACCGGGAAGGATATATTGGGCAAGTTTTCCATGGTAATTCTCAGTTTAATTATATTGCTGGTGAATCTGCATATGCCTCGGCGGAATTTAAAGCTATGCAAGAGACTAATGACGACTCGGAAATTGAGCGTTTAACTTGGAAATATTTAGCTGACACATGCGGTGATGGTGCTATAAATGCAAGCTGTATTCCTCAAGGGAAGGGGTTTGGGAACCAGTTAATTGGTACTGAAACATTTCCATCATCAACCAATGCGGCTGGAAATACGGTTGATATTGCTAATAGTACCTCTTTCAGCTTTAATATTACTGGTGATTTTCAGGCGAGTAAATCAGATGGACCTTCTGCTGGTTTAGGCGTTGGTTTTGGATTCGATCAAACGACATCTTCATCTCAAACACATAATGTATTGACGCTGAAATCTGTAGGTCAAGGTAATGACATTGGTACTGCTGTTACGCAAAAAATCAATACTCTTGCATTAGGGGCAGCTGCTGAAGATTATCAGGCTAGTAATGATGGCTGGAATCGTGTTGTCAATGCGGCAGAAATTTGGGGTGAAGACCTTTATCGTAGCTATCCTTTAACAAGTTATGAAGCATGGCAAGAGAATTACACAGAGGATTCTAGTTCTTGTACGTCGCAAAACCTTATTTTTGGTAATTCACTTAAAATTGCTCGTACACATTTAAATATGTATGGCTCTAATTGGGATATTGCAGACGAAGATACAAAAATAGCGGATGCTGATTACGGTGTTGTGGTTGCTACAGAATGTACAACTGACCAAAAAGGTCAAACATTCCGTCTTAAAAAAGAAACATTATTATAATAGGGTGATCGAGATGAATTTATTTAAAAATACTATTGCTGTAGGCATGCTACTACTTACATCTGGCGTGAATGCATCAAGTTTAGATTCTGTTAGCGCTCAAAATAATGGTGTTTTTCTTGCTATGCAACAATTACAGCTTGAGCAAGGTAAGCCCAGAAGCCGGGGTGTTGTTAATGCCGACATCTTATTTATTGATAGTAATATTACTAAAGCTGATCAACTGACTAAAAAGATGTTATCTGCGTATAACGCTATTGTTATCATTGGTGATAAATCAAACAATAAAACATTAATGATTGACCTTTTTGGTTTTGGTGTTCAACGTGATGTTATTGCAATTAGTAATATTCATGATTTAAAAACAAGAGAAATTAATACTTATAATGTTGGTAAAGATACAGCTGATATGAAAGTTGCTACTGTGTTATCTAGTGTGATCTCAAAACATATTAACTAAGTTATAATTTAACTGTACTTCTAACCACTGCTTAGCAGTGGTTTTTTTATTCAACGCCTTCAAATTATAAACTTCACCATCACCTTTTGTTTATTGACTAACGGTAATACAGTTCATGCGACCAATCTGTGTAGGTAGCTTCAGGCATTTCTATTACAAATAGGCCATCGTTTTTAAATGGCATTGTTGCTGAAATCATCCATCCGTGTCCATCGGGTAGCAGGTACTCATCAGGTCCTAATTCTGAATGATCATACATATAGATTTCATCACCATCTTTGATACAGCCGCTTTGCGGGTTTTTACGTCGTATTTTTAAGTAATCAGCGGCATTATTTTCTCGTGCGTAGTAATAACCCGACAAATTCCAATTCCAAAAGTAATTCGAATAGTTACCTGTGAGTGATAGTTGGATGTAATCATCATCATGTACGCAAAATGCATTTTTAGGTATCCAAGTATCAAGTTTAAATTCTATCGATAACGGATTATTCATATCGGCGGTTGTGATCCACTGCTCAGTATCAGCTTTAACGTAACTACCCGTATCTACGTGTTCAATTTTGATATTGTTGTACGGTGTGTTGCTTGGTCTAAAGCTTTGGGCTAGTGTCGTGTTATCAGCATATTCAAAAGCGGTTACAGGGAAATGATCTGAGTATTCATAAGCATAATATTTGTCAAGTGTGCCTGATATTTCTACTTTCGGTGATATCACATCGAGTATTTGGTTGTGCCAAAATTGAGGTTGTTGGTGATTCTTTTCAACCAATATATAGTCGAGTAATTGACCTTTTAGGTTGGGATAACTGTCGTATGCTAACGCATTCACAGTTGGATCCCATGAATAGTCAGCACCAGCAAAACTGTCGGGTTCAGAGCTGTTTAAAGCTAATAACATTGAATTAAATTCAGTTGAATTTTTGACTACATTCAAATCGCCTGCAATGATGACCATTTCATTATTCGGGATGTTTTGTTGGGCGATATACTGGGTAATTTCTTCGAATTGTTGAGCTCGTATAGAGGCTGGATTTGAGCAACCGGGATCATCTGCCTGTACGTGTGTGGCGATAATATGGAATAACTTATTATCTTTCTTAATTTTGATGTAAACAAAACCTTTTTGAGATAGACCGTCTGCGCCACAAGCATTGGAAAATATATGCTGTGCTTTGTAGATTATCGGATAACGGCTCATCATAAATACACCGCCATCTTCGGGGGTTGACGGACTCCAATTTCCGTCTGTGTTGTCCCAACCATTTATTTGTCGACCTAGAACAGGGGTGTAATAAGGGAAGCGTTCTTTTAATCCATCAGAGATAATTTGACTACTTTCATTATCAAATGCTTCGTTAAAAGAAACAATATCTGTGATGTCAAAAATGTTGGATTGTGTAAGAAGTTCCGCTCTTTTCGTTTGGCTGGTATGAAATAGTGTGCTTGAGAGCATATACACGTTATAACTCATTATTTTAGGTGGAGCCGTGTATTCCTCGGCGTTAATCATCGAGCTTGTTAGTATAGGTGCAGCTAAAATTAGATGTTTAATATTCACTTGAGTCCATCGTTTATTATTTTATTGTATTTCAATAGTGTCATACAGCACTTATAACTTACATACGGGTATTCATATAAAAACATCAAATATTTATTATAATAATTATAGTGTTAAGTGGTTCTGATTTAATCTATTTATGAAGACTTTATGAGAATGGATATGCGTGAAAATAACTGAGCATAAAGGGCATATTTAGTTATTTTATCTTATTGTCATATTTTAGAATTAACCGGGTATGAAATTTTAATCAAAGATGTATTTATATCTTTTATCACCTTTGACGAAAAACACTGTCCTTTAGGGCGGTGATGTAAGTCATTATTGCGTAGCAATAAGCACTTTTTTTTGTTACTAATATTGACATATTTGCACATAGAGTCTAAGTTTAGAACTTAGTGCTGTGTATATATACAGTCATGTAAGGTGCTGAAAATTGAAACTTATTGCGTATAAATACAGGTTCTACCCAAACAATGAGCAGGTAACAATACTTGCTCATACATTTGGTTGTGTTCGTTTCGCTTACAATTCAGCG
>Ga0209291_1003089_pt1 | contig 12723 bp, 13 predicted proteins | sample GOMGulsemesocosm_FD_184633 | JGI IMG/M metagenome (GOLD analysis project Ga0209291, IMG submission 184633) | Methane-oxidizing microbial communities from mesocosms in the Gulf of Mexico - GOM9B Gulf of Mexico (SPAdes) (version 2) | ecosystem: Environmental > Aquatic > Marine > Cold seeps... | reverse complement strand
ATGCCAGAAGAATTAAGAAAAACTGCAAAAAAGGAAATGGTTCGCTTTAGAACATTAGGCTGTTACCCCTTAACTGGAGCGATTAACTCTTCAGCAACAACATTACCAGAAATAATAAAAGAAATGTTGCTATCTACCAGTTCGGAAAGAGAAGGTAGATTAATTGATAAAGATTCTGAAGGAGCAATGGAACAAAAGAAAATTGAAGGATATTTTTAATATGGAAACTCAAAATAAAAAAATTGCAAAAGATATTGAGGGATATCTTAAAGAGCATGAGAATAAAGACATGCTACGTTTTCTAACCTGTGGATCAGTAGATGACGGTAAGAGTACTCTTATAGGTCGAATGCTTTATGATGCTAAAATGGTTTTTGATGATCAATTGGCAGCCGTTGAAGGTGAAAGTAAAAAGTATGGAACTACTGGAGAAAAAATTGACATGGCATTGTTGGTTGATGGACTTCAGAGTGAAAGAGAGCAAGGTATTACAATTGATGTGGCTTATCGCTTTTTTGCTACAGAAAACAGAAAATTCATTATAGCTGATACACCGGGACATGAACAGTACACAAGAAATATGGTTACTGGAGCATCTACTGCTGATGTTGCTATTATTTTAATTGATGCTAGAAAGGGTATTTTAACACAGACAAGAAGACATAGTTTTATAGTTAGTCTTTTAGGAATTGAACATGTTGTTGTTGCCATTAATAAAATGGATTTGGTTGATTTTAGTGAAGATGTTTTTAATGAAATTTCTAAATCATATGATGAATTAGCAAGTGAATTAGGAATTAAGAATACGTATCATATCCCGGTATCAGCACTAGATGGTGATAATGTTGTGGATAAAAGTAAAAACACTCCTTGGTATAAAGGAAAGCCAATGCTTAGTCTTTTGGATACAATGGATATTACAAAAGAACAGAAAGAAGAAGATTTCAGATTTCCTGTTCAATATGTGAATAGACCAAATCTTGATTTTAGAGGGTTTTGTGGAACAATTGTGGCTGGAAAAGTTTCTGTTGGGGACCAAATCACTGTGTTACCATCAGGGAAAACTACAAAGGTTAAAAGCATAATTAACGCAGGTGATATAACTGAGTCTAATTCTGAGGTAACTTCTGAAACTGCTTATACGTCAATGGCTATTACAATAACAACTGAAGATGAGGTTGATATTTCTAGAGGAGATATGATTGTTCACTCTGATAGCGTTCCAAGGGTTTCTAATTCTCTGAAAGTTATGTTAGTTTGGATGGATGAAAACTCAATGGAGTTAAACCAAAATTATGATATTAAGAGAGGCACTTCTGTGGTGACGGGTTCATTTGATCATATTAATTATAAAGTTGACGTGAATACGTTTGAAAGAGAACAAGTTCATGCATTAGAAGTAAATGACATTGCATCTTGCAAGATGATTTTGAATCAGCCAATAGCAGCCGATTCATATGAAACAAATCGTTTCACAGGCTCTTTTATTGTTGTTGATAGAATAACAAATAATACCGTTGGTGCGGGTATGATATTAGGAGTTAGCCGTAGGGAAGAAGATTTAAATAAGATTAATTCAAAAGTTTATACTGATTCAGAGAAAGCATTGAATTTATTTATCCGAGAAAATTTCCCAGAATGGGAGTGTAAAACTATATAGATGTATAAGGATACTAACATTCGTTCGATTGTAAAAGGTGTAAGTTGGAGAATAATCGCAGCTGTTGTTACTATGTCAATTGTGTATGTGTTTTTTGGTCGATTAGATTTAGCAATTGCCACAGGTTTAGTAGAAACCTGTTTTAAATTAGGGTTGTATTGGTTTCATGAAAGAGCATGGATGAAAATTCGTTGGGGAAGAAAAAGGATTGAACCTTTTAATCTCTGGTTTACTGGGTTGCCGCTTTCTGGAAAAACAACAATTGCAGATTTAGTATATATTGAATTGGAAAAACTACACGTGCCCATTGAGCGTATTGATTCAACTAATATACGAGAGCTGGTTCCAAATATTGGTTTTAGTAGAGCTGATCGTAATCGACATATGCATAGAATAGGCTATTTAATACAGAAACTTCAAAAAAATTCAGTTTCAACTGTAGTTTCTTTTGTTTCTCCATACACAGAGTCGCGAAAAGCTATTCGTGAGATGGTTAAGCAAAATATTGTTGTATATGTAAAAGCGGATATTGAAACATGTAAGGCAAGAGATTATAAAGGTGTCTATAAAAAGGCTTTAGCTGGTGAGCTACAAAATTTCACAGGTATTAATGATGTGTATGAGGAGCCTAAACATGCAGAAATAACAATTGATACAGATAATATGAGTGCAGAAGATGCGGCAAAACTAATTGTGAAATATATTAAGAAGAAGTATGTCAAATAAAAATATAGTTTGGCATGAGCATCATGTCACAAAAAAAGAACGTTCTGGAATTAAAAACCAGAAATCTGTAGTGTTATGGTTTACTGGGCTTAGTGGTTCTGGAAAATCTACCGTAGCAAATGCGGTAGAATTAAAATTGAACGAGTTGAATAAGCACACCTATTTATTAGATGGAGATAATATTCGTTTAGGTTTAAATAAAGGATTAACGTTTTCGGATTCTGATCGCGTAGAAAATGTTAGACGAATAGGAGAGGTTTCCAAATTGTTTGTGGATGCAGGAGTAATTGTGCTTACCGCATTTATATCTCCCTTTAAAAAAGACCGTTCTCAAGTACGTGATCTAATGAGTTCTAAAGAATTCATTGAGGTTTATATTGATACGCCACTTGACATATGTGAAGCAAGAGACCCTAAAGGTCTTTATAAAAAAGCACGTACAGGAGAAATTCCAAATTTCACAGGAATTTCATCACCTTACGAATCACCTGAGAGTGCTGAAATTCATATTAAAGCAGGAGAAATTACTTTAGAGGAGTCAGTTGAACAAATATTAAATTACTTGAACAAAAATAACTATCTTAATGCTTAAAGAAGAATTACTCCACATTGCGATTACTGCTAGCTTAAAAGCTGGAGAAGCAATAATGAAGATTTATGAATCAGATGATTTTGGTGTTGAACTTAAAGGTGATGATTCACCATTAACGAAAGCTGATTTAGCAGCAGATAAAATTATTCAAAATTATTTAGTTGAAACAGGTATTCCTATTCTTTCAGAAGAAGGAAAGAATATACCTTATGGACAACGTAAAGATTGGGAGCAATTATGGATTGTAGACCCAATTGATGGAACTAAAGAGTTTATAAAAAAGAACGGAGAATTCACCGTAAATATTGCATTAATTGAAAATCAAAAAACTGTACTTGGAGTAGTTTATGCACCTGCATTGAACGACTTGTATTTTTCTTCAAAGGAAAATGGAGCATTTAAAGTTTCCAATGTAGAAGGTCAAGAGATATCAACTATAATTTCATCCGCTACTCCCCTTCCTATTCAGTCAAACAAAAAAAAGTATACTGTGGTAGCTAGTCGATCACATATGTCTACGGAAACCGAATTGTATGTAAAGGAAATGCGAGAGAAACATGGAGACGTGGAATTGATTTCTAAAGGGAGTTCATTAAAAATAGTTATGGTGGCTGAAGGGACTGCTGATTGTTATCCACGATTTGCACCAACAATGGAATGGGATACAGCTGCTGGGCAAGCAATCTGTGAGCATGCGGGTTTTGATGTTATGGATTGGAAAACAAAAAAAACAATGAAATATAACAGACAAGAATTATTGAATAATTGGTTTTTGGTAAATTAATAAAAGTAAATGAAAGAAATTATTAAAGGGGCATTTCTTATTTTTGTTTTCAAAATATTTGGCGCAGTATCAATGCTAGCACTTCATTTGGTAATAGCCAGAGAATATGGAGCTGAAACTTTAGGCGTTTTTAATTTAATTTTTTCGTTATTATTTTTTGTAACAATTTTTTCTAAACTAGGTCTAGATACCTATGTAATTAGAAAAATACCTGAAATTCAGTTGGATAAATCATATACTTCAAGTTTTATTAGTAAAATATTGAGAATGCTATTAATCAGCGGATTGGTTTCATCTGTCGTGTTATTATTTTCAACCAGTTGGATAGATTCTTTGTTTTTTAAAAATACTGATGCAAAACAATATTTATTATTTGGAAGCTTTATTATTATTCCTTTTACTTTTTTCAACGCACTTCCTGAAATATTTAGAGGGTTTTATGATATAAAAATATATTCTTTTTTTAGGAATGTATCTTTAAATTTAGGAATGATCATTAGTCTTGGAGCATCTCTGTTTTTGTTTAATTATAAAATAGATATTATTTATTTATTCTTTGCTATAATTATTATTGCATCTATTCTTATGTTTATTACGTTAGTACGATTTCTTAAAAGTAAATCAATAACTCTTTTTAAGAATGAACCATTTAAAGATAAAATATTGAAATATTCTTACCCTATGCTTTTTACTTCTTCTATTATGTTTGTAATGGGTAATTTAGATAGTTTTATGATTAGCTATTATATTGATGAAGAACATGTCGGATTGTATTCAGCATGTATTAAACTTTCTATTGGAATATCGTTTATTTTATCATCTATAAATGGTTTTATTGCTCCAAAAATTGCAAAGGCTCATAGTGACAATAACAAAACTGAAATAAAAAGAATTTATTACTCTTCTATTAAATTGATTAGTATTGGTAGTTTACCTATTGTAGTGCTGTTAGTCTTGTTTCCTTCTTTATTTTTGAGCATATTTGGTGAAGAATTTAAAATTGCCGCAACTCCCTTAGTTATTTTAACAATCGCTTCAGGGGTAAATGCATTATTCGGTTCTGTGGGATATTTGTTAAATATGACTGATAATCAGAATATATTTATGAAATTTTTATTTTTAGGATTGATTGTTAATCTTTGTTTGAATCTTTTATTGATTCCTAATTTCGGTATAACAGGTGCTGCTATAGCAACAGCATCTTCTATGATATTTTGGAACGTTTCACTTTTTACAATTGCTAAGAAAAAATTAATTATATGATGGAAAAAGGTGTGAAAATCAGTGAGAACGATTCTGAAAACTTATTGATTACTTTTGGAGGTATTAGGCAAGGTATTGGAATACCTGCATTTGAATTTCAAAAGTCTTTAGATTCTATTAATTCAGATAAAATATTTATTAGAGATTATGAACAAAGTTGGTATCAATTAGGTGCAAAACCATATAATTCATTTAATGAATTATATGGTTTTTTGAAAACAGAAATAGATAAGAAAAAGTATAAAAAAGTATCAATTATAGGGAACTCAATGGGAGGATATGCCGCAATTTTATTTGGTTTACTTTTAAAAGTTGATGAGGTTATTGCATTTTCGCCACAAACATTTATTGATCACAAGACTAGGATTCTAAAATTTGATTTTCGTTGGTTTAAACAAGTTGTAAAAGCTAATTTTAAAAGGCAAGTTGGTTTAAATATTAGTGATTCATTCAATAAAAAAATAGAAACCAGAACTATTTTTAAAATATATTATTCAGATCTTCATAGGTTAGATAGAATACATGCAGAGTTACTTTCTGAATTTAAATCTGTACAACTTAAGCCAATACATATAAAAAGTCATAATATTGTAAAGCATCTAAAGGAGACAGGTGAATTAAATAATATTTTAACTAATCTATTTTAATTATTATGAAAAAAGTTAATTTTCTAATTATCGGAACTCAAAAAGCGGGAACGACTTCTTTATTTAATTATTTAAGGCAGCATAATGATTTATATTTTTCTGAAATAAAAGAGATTACCTACTTTGTAAATGAAGAACTTTATAAAAAGGGTGAATCGTATTACCATTCGTTTTTCAATAAATTCAATAATGAAAAAGTTATTGGTAGTGCTGATGTCCACTTATTACCTTCAAAAAAATCACCAGAGCGAGTAAGAAATTATAATCCCGACATGAAATTTGTGGTTATGGTGAGAAATCCTGTAGATCGTGCTTTTTCCGCATATAAATATGCATTAAAAAACAATTGGGAAGAAAAGTCAAACAGTTTTGAAAAATCTTTTATTTTAGAAAAAGAACGAATAAAATCAATTAACTATAACTTGATGTATTTTGAAAATGGTAAATACAGTAAGCACCTTTTAAACTGGACTAAATTTTTTGATAAAAAACAATTTTTAATAATAGAGGATGAATATCTAAAGAGAAACCCAAAAGCGTGTTGCCAAAAAGTTTTTAATTTTCTAGAGTTGGAAGATTTATCTCAAATAATTGATACTACTAAGCAATTTAATAAAGCAGGGGTTGTTAAGTACAAATGGTTGCAGACCTTTATATTGAGCAGAAACAGTAAGTTAAAAACGACAATTGGTAAATTAATGACGCCAAATATAAGAGTTTGGATTCGTTCAAATATTTTCCAAAAATTAATAGCTTTTAATCAAAAAGATCAGGTAAATGAAAACATATCTGAGGAGTTTAGAAAAGAACTAGATGAATATTTTTTTGAAAGTAATAAAGAATTAGAAGAATCGTTTGATGTTGTTAAATAGTAAATCATCTTCATTATTTATAGTGGAATAATTGAGTGTTTTGAAAGATAATCTATATTTAAAGAAAATTATTACTTTATTCGTTGATGTATATTATTTAGATCAAGGAAAGTTTATTTTTTACCTGGTAATGTATAACTTATGAAAACGATATTATCTGTTTTAATTTTCTTTTCGGCATATTCGGACTTCTTTATTAGAACTTTTAACCTTCCTATTCTTGCGTATTGTGATGAAATATTGCTAATTTTTTCTATTGGTTATATTTTAAATAAGAGGGTTATTCTAAAGAAGGGTGATGGGCTTTTAAATACTCTTCTTATTGGAATATTTGTTTTCTCAATTATTTCATTTGCCTTAGGACAAAAAACAAATTATTCATTAATTATTCCTCAGGTAATTATTCACTTTAAACTCTTTCTAATTACATATTTGATAACACAAATATTTGATAAAAGACTAGTCCTTAAAGTGTTAAAGATGTTGTTTGGCTTTTTGTTTTTAGGAATGATTGTCAATGTGTTATTAGGCGAAAATTTTAATGAGATATATGATATAAAAGTCGATTATAGGTTTGGGATATTTTCAGTAAATGGGTTTCAAATGAATAGAAACGCTTTAGGCCTATCTATAATTTTATTATTTATAATTCTAAATAATTTTGTTAAACTTAATAAGAATCTACTATTTTCATTAGCCTTTTTAGCTATATTTATAACAGGTAGTCGAACTGGGATATTGCTTATGTCAGCGTGCTATTTCTATTTAAATATTTATTCCAAATATAAAAAAATGCGTGGCTTAATCTTCTTTTTTTTAATAGTTATTATTATCCCTGGTTTGTTTTATTCTCTGGAGAATAGTGAGTTTTTTTTAATTACGAAAAATAATTTTAGTCAAATTAATAATGAGAGTGGCTATATCAGGGGAATTATTTTATATTTTGGATTTATTCTAGCAGCGCAATTTTTTCCATTTGGATCCGGGGCTGCCACTTTTGCTACAACAATGTCTAAAGATAGTGAAGTGTATTCAATGATTGGGTTGGAAAATTCAGTGTTTATTCAGGAATTTCATGGAATATTTGATAGTAATTTTGCTTCCATTCTCGGGGAACTTGGATATCTGGGTGTTTTGTTTTTTATAATACTTTTTGTTAAATTGAAATCTTATTTGAATGTAAAAAAAAACGATCAAAAATATATTATGACAATCATCTTATTAATTTGTATTTATAGTTTGACAACTCCAGTGTTTATGTCTTCTAATTTTGTAATATTCCCAGCTTTAGCTTTTGCATATTTTTACAATTCTAATAAAAAAACAGAGTTGATATGAAAGTTCTTTTAGTTTCAAATATGTATCCGTCACTTGATAAACCCTATAGCGGTATATTTGTTCGAAATCAATTTGAGCATTTAAAAAAGTCAATAGATATATCTATACATTTTTTAGAAAGTACTGATACTAATTTGATTCGTAGTGTTTTAAAGTACTTATATTTTTTTTTAAAATTTATCCCTCATCTCTTTAAAAGGTATGATTTGATACATGTTCATTTTTTTGGACATCATACGATTTTATCAATAATTTACGTTTTCTTTTATCCTAAAACGAAAATTATTGTCACTTTTCATGGTAGTGATTCAAACAATATTTCTAATTCGTTTTTTAAATGGATGATTAAAAAAATTGACTATTTTCTTGCTGTTGGACTAGAACAGGCTGATTATTTATTAGATAAAACTGAGATAGTAGAAATTAATGTTAAGCCTGCAGGTATTGATAAGGATGTGTTTTATAATGTTAATAGTAAAAAAGAGTACGACTTTATTTTTGTAGGAAATTTTTTCGCGCAAAAAGGAATAGATATTATTATTGATGTAATAAAAACTGATAAAGATAATACAATGACTTATTGTTTTGTTGGGAGTGGACCTTTTGAAGAAAATTTAAAAATGCTTAATAATTCCAATGTTACAATTTTTAAAAATAAGAATCAAAATGAATTGAGAGTTCTTTTGAATAAATCTAAGTTTTTACTTCTTCCTTCTAGGGGGGATTCTTTTGGTCTTGTTGTTACTGAGGCTATATATTGTGGGACTCCTGTCATTGTTTCTAACATTGGTGGTATGAAGGACCAGGTTAAAGATAATATTAATGGTTTTATTTTAAAAGAGAATAACGCAATGAGTCTTGAAGGTGTTATGAAAACAGCATTATCATTATCGCAAATAGATTATAGTATTATGAGTAATAATGCTTTGCGTTCAAATATGGAATATAGTTTAGAATGTGTTTGTTTAGATTTAAAGAATTACTACAATTCCATCTTAATAACTTCAGCGTAAATATTTAGAATATTATTAAAAAAATGCAATATGACAAAAATTAGAAATATCATCAGACTAATAGTTATCTCTATGAGATATTTTATTTTAACAAAAGTTTATAAGATGAATATTCATAAATCCGCCCGTGTTTCATTTGGGACTATTTTGGATAAAACTAACCCTAAAGGTGTGTTTATTGATGAAGAGTCATACTTTGCATCAGGTGCAATTCTTTTTACACATGATTTTTCGAGAAGTATTAGAACAAATACTTATGTAGGAAAGCGTTGTTTTATTGGGGCAAATGTAATAATAATGGCTGGTATAAGAATTGGAGATGAGGTTATAGTTGGATCAGGATCGATTGTGACTAAAGATGTCCCTTCAAATTCAATTATTGTTGGTAATCCTGCAAGAATTATTAAAAGTGATATTAGGACCACTAAATATGGGAAGTTAATTGAAAAATAATGAATTATAAAAAACTTAACGGTGTGAAAACATATGCGCCTCAATCGCGAAAAGAATTAATTTCTTATGCATTCGAGACTAAATCAATACTTGTGGCTATTAATGCAGAAAAAATTTTCCATGCCACAAATGAATCAAGAGATGTTATTAATCGTAATTTAGGATATCCTGATGGTGTTGGCGCCGTATGGGCGTTAGAGAAAAAAGGATGTAAAAATGTGGTGAAAGTCCCAGGTTGTGAATTGTGGTTAGATATTGTTCAGCAATTTTATAAAAGTAAAACATTTTATTTGGTTGGAGGAAAAGAGGTTATTATACAAAAAACCGTAAGTAAACTTAAAAAGGAATTCTCTGGTATTAAAATTGTAAATTTTCGTGATGGTTACGTGAAAACTGATAAGGAAAAGCAAGATTTAATTACAGACATTCTAGATAAGAAGCCTGATATTGTTTTTGTGGCTATGGGGTCACCTAAACAAGAATTGTTAATGGAAGAAATGCAACAAACTCATTCTGCACTTTATCAAGGATTAGGAGGGAGTTTTGATGTTTACATGGGAAACGTTGAACGTGCACCACAATGGTGGGTCAATAATAATTTAGAGTGGGCATATCGATTAATTAAACAACCTTCTCGTATAAAAAGACAAATCTATTATATTCCATTTATGTTTAAACTAGTATTTAATAAATTTTAAAGTAATGAAAATAGTCATAATTACACAGAATGAGCCTTTCTATCTGGCTGAAAATTTAAAATATTTAATTAAGATTTTACCAAAGCATTCTACTATCGTAGGATGTGTAGTTGCAAATGTTTCACCATTTGGTAAAAAGGAATCGTTTTTTACTAAGGCAAAGAAAACCTATAAAGTCTTTGGATTAGGTTTTTTTATTCATTATTCATTGAAGTTTTTATCTTCAAAAATGGGGTCTAAAAATAATGTGTTTAAAACACTTAAAGATAATCAAATACCTGTTATTGATGTTAACGGGCCAATTAATTCAAATGATTCAGTTCAAAAGATTAATGCTTTTAAACCTGACCTTTTATTATCGATTTTGGGTAATCAAATCTTTAAAGAACCTATTATCAATCTAGCTCCAAAGGGTTGCTTAAATCTACATACGGCCTTATTGCCAAAATACAGAGGGTTAATGCCTACGTTTTGGGTAATGAAGAATAACGAAAAGAAGACAGGAGTCTCTGTGTTTTATGTAGATAAGGGTATTGACAGTGGTCCAATTATCATTCAAAAGGAAGTGATTATTGGGGATAAAACACAAGAACAACTAATAAAAGAAACTAAAAGAATTGGCATGGAAGCAATTTCAGAGAGTATAGATTTAATTTATAATAATAAAGTAAAAATTATAGACAATCCCGATATTGATAAATCCTATTTTAGTTTCCCTTCAAAAGAAGATGTGTTAGTGTTTAAAAAGGTTGGGAAAAAATTTTACTGATGAAAATTTTAACATTTGACATTGAGGATTGGTTTCATATTTTAGATAATGAATCAACAAAAAGCGAATCGGAATGGGGAAATTTTGAATCACGATTATCTCAAAATTTGGATATAATTTTGAATTTATTGTCTAGAAATAAACTGAGAGCAACCTTTTTTTGCGTAGGTTGGATCGCAAATAAGTATCCTCTTGAGATTAAAAGAATTATTGTTGCTGGTCATGAAATAGGTTCGCATACTTACATGCATCAACTTGTTTATGGACAAAGTGAAATAGAGTTTAATGAAGATCTAAAACGTTCAATAGGAACCCTTGAATCTATTAGTGGTAAGAAGGTACGTTCGTTTCGAGCTCCCGGTTTTTCAATTACCCAAGATACTCCTTGGGCTTTTGAAGCTTTACTCCGTAATGGAATTGAAATAGATTCGTCAGTATTTCCAGCCTCCCGATCTCATGGTGGATTCTCAAGTTTTGGTAGCTCAATTCCTTCTATTATCGAGTACAAAGGTATGTCGCTGAAAGAATTTCCTATTAACACTCACACAATTCTAAAAAAAGATATTATATTTTCAGGAGGAGGATATTTTAGACTGTTTCCATATAGAATAATTAAGCGGTTTACCGAGTCTTCCCCATATATAATGACCTACTTTCATCCAAGAGATTTTGATCCGGATCAACCAATGGTTCCAGGTTTGAGTTTAAGTCGTAAGTTTAAATCATATTACGGATTATCAAAAACAGAAAAGAAACTTAATAAATGGGTTAACAACTTTAAATTTATCGATATATCAACTGCTGATAGAGAAATTGATTGGAGTAACTCAAAAACTATTCACTTATAATACAATACTTATGAAAAAAATTACACTTATTGCTGGAGCGCGTCCAAATTTTATGAAAATTGCGCCTATTGTACATGCCATTCAAAAAGCTAAATTGAATGGTGATGAAATAGATTACCGTTTGGTTCATACTGGTCAGCATTATGACAAAAAAATGTCTGGAGATTTTTTTGAACAGTTAGAAATTCCGGCGCCTCATGCTAATTTAGAAGCAGGTGGAGGAACTCAAGCTGAGCAAACTGGAAATATCATGGTAAGGTTTGAGCAAGAATTATTAGCAAATCCAGCAGATTTGGTGTTAGTGGTTGGAGATGTAACAAGTACAATGGCCTGCTCAATCGTAGCTCAAAAGTTACAAACAAAAGTAGCCCATGTAGAAGGAGGTATACGTTCTAATGATTGGTCAATGCCAGAAGAGATTAACCGTTTGATTACAGATGCGATCACTAATTACTTTTTTACAACTTCTGAAATTGCGAATTCAAATTTACGTTTATCCGGGATAAAGGAAAATCAAATATATTATGTAGGAAATACAATGATTGATACGTTGTTAAAACAACGTCTACGTTTTAGAAAACCAGAAGCATGGAATAGGATTGGACTTACAGAAAAAAACTATATTGTAATGACGCTTCACCGTCCTGCAAATGTGGATGAAGAAGGTAAACTAAAAGCACTAATTGATGAAATTATTGCACATTCTGAAGATGTTCCTCTAGTTTTTCCGGTACATCCAAGAACAGCTAAAATGATTGAAGCGTTGGGTATTAGTCATCCGCGTTTACATATGATTGAGCCTTTAGGGTATTTAGAGTTCAATTATTTAGTAGAGCGCTCAAAGGCCGTTGTAACCGATTCAGGTGGAATAACGGAAGAAACAACTGTAATGGGGGTGCCTTGTATGACCTTAAGAGATAATACAGAGCGTCCAGAAACAATAACAGAAGGAACGAATGAATTAATTGGAACTAATCCTGAAGCGATAGCTCCTGCTATGAAAAAATTGTTTTCTGGTCATTGGAAAACAGGATCTATTCCACACCTTTGGGATGGAAAA
>Ga0209291_1003087_pt1 | contig 12731 bp, 13 predicted proteins | sample GOMGulsemesocosm_FD_184633 | JGI IMG/M metagenome (GOLD analysis project Ga0209291, IMG submission 184633) | Methane-oxidizing microbial communities from mesocosms in the Gulf of Mexico - GOM9B Gulf of Mexico (SPAdes) (version 2) | ecosystem: Environmental > Aquatic > Marine > Cold seeps... | reverse complement strand
GCGTAGTTATTCTCGCCGTTTAAAAAGTGTGATATAGATATTTACGAGCGATATATCACCGCTCGACATGCTTATTATTTTATTGGTCTCGCTGTCAAAACCAGTCGACCCCATATATCAAAGAACATTACAAACCTACAACATTGATAGGTATGGAATATCATGATTTTATTTTTTTTAACGATAAATTTTAAAAAACGTGTTTTTAGCAATCATTTACTACTTTTTTGAGCTTGATATTGTTATATAATTATGCTATTTTAGCGGAAATGTTTGAGATTAACTATTGAGCCCTCGTATAGATGAAGTTTGCGATTATAAAAGAAAGAAAAAGTCCACCTGATAGAAGAGTAGTATTTCCTCCAATGTTATGTAAAGAAGTTGTAGCTCAATTTCCTGATTTGGAATTTGCAATTGAGTCTTCTGATATACGTTTTTTTAAAGACGAGGAGTATGCGACAACGGGATTTGTACCTGTTGATGATGTTAATGATAGCGATGTGTTGCTAGGGGTAAAAGAAGTTCCTATAGATGCGTTAATACCAAATAAAAAATATTTCTTTTTTTCACATACTATTAAAAAGGCTCCATACAACAGAAAACTATTACAAGCTATTTTGTCTAAAAATATAGAGTTGTATGATCATGAGGTTATTACTAAAGAATCTGGAGGGCGTTTGATAGGTTTTGGTCGTTATGCTGGTTTGGTAGGTGCTTATAACGGTTTTATTGCTTACGGTAAAAAATATAACTTATGGTCGTTGCCTAAAGCAGAGAGTTTATCTAACCTAAAAGAAATTCAAGAGGAATTAGATAAAATCAAGTTGCCTAATATTAAAATTTGTTTGACGGGGAATGGTAAAGTTGCGTTAGGGGCTAAAGAAATATTGGATCATTTAAGTATAAAACAAGTTTCAATTGAGGAGTATTTAACTCAAGAATTTAAAGAAGCAGTTTATTGTAAAATAGATGTGTTAGATTATAATAAGCGTAAAGATGGTTTGATATTAAATAATCGTGATATGTATGCAAATCCAGGCGATTATGAATCAGACTTTATGCGCTTTGCAAAAGTAACTGATTATTTTATCGCAGGACATTTCTACGGTACTGGAGCACCATATTTGTTTACACGTGAAGATTGTAAATCAGCTGATTTTAATATAAAAGTAGTTGCCGATGTGTCATGTGATATTGATGGGCCTGTGGCATGTACTATAAAGCCTTCAACGATTGCTGATCCAATTTATGGTTATGATCCTCAAACAGAATCTGAAATAGATTTTATGGATGAAAAAGCTATTGTAGTTATGGCGGTTGATAATTTACCATGTGAATTACCTAAGGATGCGAGTGAAGGCTTTGGTGAAATGTTTTTAGAACATGTAATCCCAGCTTTTTATAATAATGATAAGGATGGTGTATTAGCTAGAGCTAAAATGACAGAAAATGGTAAGCTTACAGAGCGTTACTCCTATTTACAAAATTATGTAGACAATAAATAGAACATAATTATATATTAAATTAAAAAAAGCAATTACCGAAAAGGTAGTTGCTTTTTTGTTTTTCGATAACTTACCTGAATATTCGTTGTATAGCATAGTAGGTGGGTAGGGAATAGTGTCTTTACTCACGTTATAAGGATACAATAACAAACTAATGAGATTTATGAAAAAGGTTAATATTTTATTTGTAGCACTATTGCTATTAGCGAGTATTTTTATTTCTTGTGAACAAGATGAAACATCAATTCAAGCGCCAATTCCAGTTCAAACAGAATTTTCTGATAATTTTGGAAGCACAACTGCAGCTCGTTTTTTCGGTACAGTTGTAAATGAGAATAATGAAGCAGTAGAAGGAGTAAGTATTTCTGTAGGTGGTATGAATGCTTTGACAGATGAAAATGGAGTGTTTACAATACAAGATGCTTCTGTTTATGAAAAGTTCGCATATATAAAAGCGACTAAAGCTGGATATATAAATGGGTCAAGAGCGTTAGTGCCGACTTCAGGAGTAAATCAAGTTAAAATAATGTTATTGGTAGAGGATGTTATAGCAACTATTAACTCAGGAGAAGTGAGTGAGGTCAGCTTACCAAACGGTACTCAAGTGAATTTTGAAGGTGATTTTATAAAAACGAATGGATCTGCGTATTCAGGAGCAGTATCGGTCATCATGAAACATTTAGATCCTGCAGATGAAAATGTAGGAAATATGATGCCTGGTATGTTATATGCTGAAGACGCAACTGGAAATGAAAAAGTTTTAGAAACTTTTGGTATGTTAGCAGTTGAGTTAAAAGGAGCTTCAGGAGAAAAATTACAATTGGCTGAAGGGTCTACTGCTCAAATAGAACTACCAGTTTCTAATATCGCAACTAATGCGCCACAAACGATACCATTATGGCATTTTGATGAAGTAAATGGATATTGGAAAGAAGAAGGTTTTGCTACTTTGACTAATGGAAAATATGTGGGGGAAGTTTCTCATTTTTCTTTTTGGAATTGTGATGTACAATTGCCTTTGGTTCAGTTATGTATTAATGTAGTAGACCCTTCAGGAAATCCTATCGGTAATCAGCATTTTATGTTAAACAGAACAAGTACTCCTTCTGGATGGGGAGCAAATGCATATAGTTGGACTAATGAAAATGGGTATGCTTGTGGACAAGTACCAATTAATGAAGAATTAAATTTTATAATGGACGTTACCAATTGTAATATTCCTTTTGAAGTGATTATTGGATCTTTTAGTACAGATACAACTATTACAGTTGTAGTGGATGCTAATTATACAAGTGTTCAATTAACTGGAATGTTTAATGATTGTAACGGAAACCCAATTACAGATGGATATATTCAATTTAATCATAACAACTCAGTACAATATATAGCAGTTACCAATGGGATTATTAATCATTCATACAGTTACTGTGGAAATGTTGGGGATGATTTTACTGCTCAAGGTATTGACATAGGTGGACAACAAACAACCACTGTTATTTCAGGGCTATTAAGTGCGGTTACTGATTTAGGAATAATAACTTCTTGTGGGACCTTTGAGGATACTGACGGTGATGGTATTTTTGATGAATTTGAAGACTTAAATCAAGATAATGATTATACAAATGATGATACCGATCAAGATGGTATTCCAAATTATAACGATACCGATGATGATGGTGATGGAATATTAACTGCTGACGAAGATATTAATGGTGACGGTGATTTTACCAATGATGATACTGATGGTGATGGTGTTCATAATTATTTGGATATGTATGATGTAAATGCAAATTTTGCTACTGCTGCATTATGTGATAATGATAGTAATGGAGTAGAAGATTTTGACTTAACCGGATTAGATGTTAATGTTATAGGAAACCAAGCTGATGTAAGTGTTGCTTATTATATTTCATACGCAGATGCTGAAAATGAAACCAACCCATTAAGTTCACCACATAACACTGCTTCTGCAATTGTATATTCAAGAGTGAATCATAATAACTTGCCATATTTCAGAATAGGAGAAGTGAGTTTAGTGGTGCAAACCTGTAGTTTAAATCAACCACAATCATATTTCTATTGTGAAGATACACAAGGTTCTGGAGTTTCTTGTATGATCAATTTAGATCAAACAAATTATATCTTAAACGGTAATGTAGGTACAGTTACTTATCATCAAACACAAGCTGATGCTGATGCTGGTGCCAATGCAATTTCTAATATCAATCAATATTGTAATGCAATAGCGTATTATGAAACAATATTTATACGAGTAGACGTCGGAGGGAATGTTACAGTTATGTCAACCAATATCAATATAGAAATGTTGCCGATGTTAACTTTTGTGTCAACAACATGTGAGGCAGGAAATACTACATATACAGCTGTATTTTCATTTGATTCAATAGTAGATCAGGTATACCCATCTTCAGGGACAGTTTCTCCTATTGATTATACTACAAATACTATTACTGTTACTGGAGTACCAACTTCGGATACTTTATGGATTGAAGCGTATTCTAGTATGTGTGCAAATGGAGGCGCAGGTATGAGTACTGCAACAGTTCCGTCAGCACCAGTATGTAATTAATTTTTATAAATAGATAATATAATTAAAACCAGCTTCTTATTCAGAAGCTGGTTTTTTATGTAATAAATGTAAGTAAGAAGTAAAAAGAAGGAGAAGTAAACAAGCCATGCTTACTGTTACACCAACGGCTTTAGTGTTTTGTAGGCTTGTAATAATGTCTTGAAAAAGATTGTTAGGCTGTGTGAATAGTTCCCAGGAATTCCAACGCAAGTATCTACCTAAATAAATGCCAAATCCTGTTAAAAAGGATATAAAAACTATACAAAAGGAAGCGACTATTGTATTCCATTTTTCTTTTATGATAACGTACACATCAACCATAGATAATATCGCTAGTAACAATCCGTTTGCAGCAAATAGAAAAATAAGTAAGGCGTCAAACCAAATAAGATTTGAATTGATATGGTTTAAATGAATTAAATCCGTAATAATGTATGGGGCATTGGGTAAGAGAAGCAGCCAAATAGTAAGTATTCCGATTAGTAAAACTGTTGCGTTTTTAAACCAAGAACTTCGTTTAGTTAACTGTGAAATTGCATACGGAATACCAGCTAAAAACAAATTCCAGATTAAAAACATATAGGTGATACTTTGTGTGAATTTCACTCTTAGTAAAATTAATACGAGACAAAAAATAATATTGATGGTTACTACTTTGTTCTGTTTGGTAAAAAGTGTTTGCATAGTGTAGAAGAGTTAAAAATGATAATGGTTATATAACCGAATGTATAGGCTAATAAGTCTGTAACTGAAAAAGTGTTGCCTAAAACTAAGTTGGCTAGGGAATGGTTTTCTAATCCCATTGTTTTTAATAAGGGAGTAAGCTGGATGAACTCGACTGTAAAGGCAATTAATAGAGAAATGCCTGCAAGTGTATTATTTGATATAGAAACAAAACTCTTTAGGAAAAAATAAAGAAGTAATACTACTAGATAATCTCCAAAAGTGTGTCTGATAAAACCATCTTTAAAGAATAGTGCAATGGCTGTTTCTATTAGAAAAAAAAAGATAAATACTTTAAAAGAGTGATTGTTTATCGATGTGAATTTCATGAAAAGTTAACCTTTAGTTGGAAATAAATAATGAAAAACTATAAGCAAGTAAACTATTGCAATTGGAACATTGATTAAAATTACTCCAATAGCTTTTAATAATTCAATCCAGTTTTCTGAACGAACTATTAACTGAGTGATTAGCCAAAAGAAGACAAAAGCGTTGGTGACAAAGGCTATTAGAACATAATATAAACCAATCATTACTATTGATTCAAGCTCTCTAAAAAATAAAAATAATACTAACAATAAGGTTCCCAATATAAAGCTAACACCAGCTACAATTTTTGAAGTATCTAAGGATGAGTTCATGAATTTTATGTTGAATTATCAAACTGAGCTTATCGGAGTTTTAATGAGTTCTCAATAAGCTCAGATTGACAATGATTATTTGAATTATCCGTTATTCCAATCTATTTTTCTAGAAACATACATCACAACAGCTAAAATGATGAACAATCCAATACTTCCTACTAATAAAGCATAGTTTTCTAGTTGAATAATTACGAAAATAAATCCGTATAGAACAGTTAAGCATGTACCTATTAAAAATACGAACTTGGCGCTTTTCAATATTGATTTAGAATACAATGTTATCAAACAAACAACAGCAGTCCCAGCAATGAGATATGCTTTTAAAAAGCTACTATGTTCCGAGATAGAAATAAGTAAGGTATAAAACATAACCAATGCAACACCAATCATAACATATTGAAAAGGATGGATGTTTATTTTGCTCATTGTTTGTATTAAAAAGAAAACTAAAAATGTTAGCCCAATAACCATAAAACCATACTTCGCTGAGCGATTACTTTTTTGATATTCGTCCACAGGAACTATAAAATTTGTTCCAAAAGCATATTCATTTAGGCTGGGTAAATGATTGAAGAATTGTTGTGAAAAGGGTCTGTTAATATCTAATACTTTCCAATTAGCTTTAAAACCGTCTTTAGTTACTTTTTCGCCTTCATCTTGTGGTAAATAGTTTCCTGTAAAACTTGGATTAACCCAATTAGAACTCATTTCTGCAGTGGTAACTTTTCCTATTGGAATAAAGCGCATACTTTTACTACCGTTAAAAGCTAGATTAAGATTAAAGGTTTGTGCTATTGAAAAATCAACATTTTCGGACTTTAAATAAGAGCTTTCCAATTCATCTAAGTTATGTTGATTGTTCTTTTCTGAACTATAATTAGTTTCAAAGTCATAGGTGTTTTTGTTTAGTTGTATGTTAACTTCACTCTTAATACCTTTTAAGTTGGAAGTTTTAAAAACAATGGAAGCTTTGTCCCAAACAATATCTTTATCTGAAATTGATTTTGAACTAAAGTTAGGTTGCTCAAAATTTCCTTTTACAGCAATTGTACTTTCATAAACTACCGATTCAAAATTGTTTCTTTTTTTACTGATGGAAGTTGCATTTGCCTTAAAATCTAATGTTTTCGGAAAGAAATATGCGTGATTTATAAAGCTTTCAGTTTCTGTAATATATTGTTTGGTATCTTGATTAAAAACAGAGGTTTCTTTGTAGGTTTTATACGGAACTTTTAAAATTGGCCCGTAGAGAACTACTTCTTCTCCCCATTTTTCATTTATTTCATTAACAACGTCATCCTGTCTGAATTCTCGTTCTCTAATAAGGTCTTTAATGAAAGCTAGTGGAATGAGTAAAATTAAGATAATAGTGGCTATCATGATCATTCTTGCTGTGATTGATGTTTTTAGCCAGTGGCTAAATTTGTTTTGTTGTTGTAACTTTTCCATAGCTTGTTGTTTTAAAAGAACTTTGAAATTCAAAGTAAGTGGTTAAAAAAAAGTGATTATTGTTTTATTAATTTTTCAAGTGCATTCAAATGTTTTTTAAATTCTAGTTTTCCAAGTTTACTGGCGCTATAACGCGTATTAGGTTTTTTGCCAATAAATTGCTTTTCAATAATAATAAATTCAGCTTTTTCTAAAGCTTTTATATGGCTTGCCAAATTACCATCAGTAGCGCCTAATAATTCTTTTAAGGTATTAAATTCAGCATATTCATTTACCATAAGAATAGACATGATACCGAGTCTGATTCTATGATCAAATATTTTATTGATATGTTGAATGATGTTTTTAGACACGAATTATATTATTTTTCACGAAAGTATTAAATATATACAGCTTATTGATACTTAAGTATTGCTTATTGTTTAGTATCATATTTAAAGTGCATAATAACACCATATATTATATGCATCACTCCAAAGCCTAGTACCCATAACCAAAATCCAAAACCTGGAACTATTGCGCAAATAAGGCCTAATCCAATTTCTACGTATCCTAAATACTTTATTTGTCCTAAGGTGTATTTTGATGCGTTTACCAATGCTAAGCCATAAAATATAAGCATTAAAGCTCCTGTTTGACCGTACTTTTGTTGATTAAGTATGATTAAAATATAAATTCCACCAGCTACTAAAGGAATCAGAAAATTAACCATGGCTCTAAGTCCAGTTTTGTCAAAGACACTTTCTCCATTTTTTTTTGCTTTTCTAATAGTTAAAAATACTGCGGTAACTACTGTGCAAAAAGCTATTAAGAATAGGTCTAATAGAATGATGTTAAAGATTTTTCCGTCTAAAATTAAATAACCTCTTTGACTAGAGGTTACTAGCCAATAGGCATATGCAGCTCCTATAATAGCATAAATCCCAGCCATGATACCAGATAAGCCACTTAGCGAGATAAACCGAGATGATTTATTCATTAAGTTTTTAATTTCTGAAATGTCCTTTAAGTAATCTTGTTCCGTCATGATAAAAGTACTTTGAAAAACAAAGTTAATTAAATTTTCAGATTTTCCAAGTAATATTATGCTATTTGGGTTAATTTTAAGGTTCTTAATATTCCTCCTAATTGGCGATATAGAATAAACTGTGTGCGAGCTTTAGCAAAGGAGTAAAGAAGAGGTTAGTTTTAAACTTAACCTAAATGAGAAAATAAGAATTGCAAAAATAAACCATAGGTTTTGAATCCATCGGAGAACTATATTATCAACCAACCTGAGCTATTCAGGGAAATATTACTGTATTTGCAACTAGTAGTAGAGCGAACTATCCCAGAATTAGAGTTAAAATATAAATATAAAATACCTTTTTATTATTTAAACGGAAAACCGTTTTGTTATTTTAATGCAAGTCATAAAAAAAATTTTGTTGATGTGGGTTTAGTAAAAGGAAAATTAATTCAGGTTCATCAAGAATATTTGATTGCTGAAAATAGAAAAAAAATGGTATCCCTAAGGTATAAAAACTTGGGGGAAATTGATGATCAAATTTTGATTGAAGTGTTGGTAGCAGCGAAGAGCTTGTATTAACTAAAAAAGCATCAAAAATATTTTTGATGCTTTTTTAGTTAATATATTCATATTAATTATTTTAAATCGTTTTTGTTCTTTGTTGAATTATTGAATAACTGAAACACATATCCAACAGTTATGTTGTGTTGTAAGAACCAAAATTTTTGTTTGGCAGTGTCTCCATCATTAGTAGTTTTAATCCATGGCATGTTGATGAATCCTCCTTTTAGTTCAGTTTGAATTTGGATGTGATTTAAAAATACAAGTCCAAGCCCAGCTTTTGCACTAACTCCATATCCTGACCAATGAAACTCATCATTTCTTTTTTTACCAATAACAGTAGCGTTTGTTTTAGGATATAATCCTCCAATACCAATACCTTCAATTAAATTGATTTGAATTTTATTTGGGTTGAGGTTAAAGTATTCTCCTAAATCATCTACACGAGCTATTTCTATATTGATATAGTTAAGGCCATCAGTGTGTTCAAATGCAAAAAACTGTGGGTCCCCATCAGGATTTTTTGTGTCAATTAAATTTATTACACCATTGTTATAATCGCCATTATAACTTGCGTCACCATCTTCAACACCATCAAAATTAATATAACCATCGATTCTAACATTTTGTGGTCTTTCAACAACATATTTCATGTGATCGATACCTAAAGAGACTTGATAGTTGTCGTGAATATAATACCCTAACCTAAAATTAGTTTGCGGAATTGTCATTCTTCCTGGATTGATATAATCAATATGCCAACCTTTAGGTTTATCTTTTGCATTTACATCTTGTAATGTGAAATTGTAATTTTTCCCTTCAAACTGAATGTCAGATTTTGAATATTTAGTTCTATTACCTCCCCAGTAAAAATAAGCTTTTCCTTTATTTTTATTATAAGTGTTTTCAGATACATTAGTATCTTCTTGAGTAAATCCAATTGATGTAATTCCTGTAAATAGGAAGGTAAGGATGATTTTATAATTCATTAACGGTCTTTCTAATTGTAACCAAGTTGGTTAATAGGTTTTCTAAATGATCTAAATGTAACATGTTTGCGCCATCACTCATTGCGTTAGCTGGGTCAAAATGTGTTTCAATAAATAGTCCGTCTACATTGTTTACAATTCCAGCACGAGCAATCGTTTCAATCATATCTGGTCTACCTCCGGTAACACCTGAACTTTGATTAGGTTGCTGTAATGAATGAGTAACATCCAAAACAGTTGGAGCAAACTGACGCATAGTAGGGATTCCTCTAAAGTCAACAATCATATCTTGGTAGCCAAACATTGTTCCTCGATCGGTAATCCAAACTTTATCGCTTCCAGCATCTTTTACTTTTTGAGCTGCATGTTGCATTGCTTCAGGACTCATGAATTGACCTTTCTTTAAATTAACAACTTTCCCAGTTTTTGCAGCAGCAACTACTAGGTCTGTTTGACGAACCAAGAAAGCTGGTATTTGTAATACATCAACATATTCAGCCGCTATAGCTGCATCTGATACTTCATGAATATCAGTTACTGTTGGCACGTTAAATGTTTCTGAAACTTTACGCAAAATTTTCAATGCTTTTTCATCACCAATTCCTGTAAAGCTATCAATCCTACTTCTGTTGGCTTTTTTAAAAGACCCTTTAAAAATGTATGGAATTTCTAACTTATTAGTAATACCAATTACTTTTTCTGCAATACGCATAGCCATATCTTCACGTTCTATAGCACATGGTCCTGCTAATAAAAAGAAATTATTACTTGCAGTGTGTTTGATATTAGGAATTTGCTCTAAAGTCATCTGTTTGATTTTTGCGCAAAGATAGGCTTTTTAGCTATAAGGTTAGTGGCTTTAAGAAAGACATAACATATTAATTAAGTATAAAAGAGGAAGTAAGATAGTGGTTAAATAAAAAAGCGTACCTTTGCACCCTTAAATTAGAGATTTATAGTTATGAGTTCTGTTAAAAATATTGCAATTATTGCCCATGTCGATCATGGTAAAACAACGTTGGTAGATAAGATTATGTACCACTGCCAGTTATTTCGTGAAAACCAAAATACTGGAGATTTAATTCTTGATAACAACGATTTAGAACGAGAACGAGGAATTACTATTACCTCTAAAAACGTATCTGTAATCTATAAGGGTACAAAAATCAACATTATTGACACTCCAGGTCACGCCGATTTCGGTGGAGAAGTGGAAAGAGTATTGAACATGGCAGATGGTGTATTACTTTTAGTAGATGCATTTGAAGGACCAATGCCTCAAACACGTTTCGTATTGCAAAAAGCAATCGATTTAGGATTGAAGCCTTGTGTTGTTGTAAACAAAGTAGATAAAGAAAACTGTACTCCTGAAGAAGTTCATGAAAAAGTATTCGATTTAATGTTCGAATTAGGTGCAGAAGAATGGCAAATGGATTTCCCTACGGTATATGGTTCTGCAAAGAACAATTGGATGAGTGATGATTGGCAAAACCAAACTGAAAACATCGAGCCATTATTAGATATGGTTCTTGAACATATTCCTACTTTTGAGCCAAAAGAAGGGAATACTCAAATGTTAATTACGTCATTAGATTTTTCTTCTTTTACAGGAAGAATAGCAATCGGACGTTTAACTCGTGGAACTTTAAAAGAAGGTATGCAAGTATCGCTTTGTAAGAGAGACGGTAGTGTCGTAAAATGTAAAATTAAAGAATTACAATTATTCGAAGGTCTTGGACGTTTAAAAGTTTCTGAGGTTAAAACTGGAGATATTTGTGCAATTGTTGGGTTAGAAGGATTTGAAATTGGTGATACGATTGCTGATATAGAAAATCCAGAAGCATTAGCAACTATTGCTATTGATGAGCCAACAATGAGTATGTTATTTACAATTAATGACTCTCCTTTCTTTGGAAAAGATGGTAAGTTTGTAACATCTCGTCATATTAAAGATAGATTAAATAAAGAATTAGAAAAGAATTTAGCATTACGTGTTAACGAAACAGATAGTGCAGATAAATTTTTAGTATTCGGTCGTGGTGTATTACACTTGTCAGTGTTGATAGAAACAATGCGTCGTGAAGGGTACGAATTACAAATTGGTCAGCCACAAGTAATTATCAGAGAAATCGATGGTGTTAAATGTGAGCCAGTAGAGGAATTAACTATTGATTTACCAGAATCAGTTTCAGGTAAAGCAGTAGAAATGGTTTCTATGCGTAAAGGTGAAATGGTTTCTATGGAAGCTAAAGGTGATCGTATGATATGTGAATTTATCATTCCGTCTAGAGGAATTATCGGTATGCGTAACCAATTGTTAACAGCTACAGCTGGTGAAGCAATTATGGCGCACCGTTACAAAGAGTATCAACCATTAAAAGGAGGTATCCCTGAAAGACAAAATGGTTCTTTAATTTCTATGGAAAAAGGAAAAGCTATTCCTTATTCTATTGATAAATTACAAGATAGAGGGCGTTTCTTTGTTGAGCCAGGTGAAGATATCTATGAAGGTCAGGTTATTGGAGAGAATTCAAGACGTGATGATATGACAGTTAACATTACTAAAACTAAGAAAATGTCTAACGTACGTTCTTCTGGAGCGGATGATAAAGCTAAAATTGTACCAGCAATTAAATTCTCTTTAGAAGAAGCTTTAGAATTCATTCAAAAAGATGAATACGTTGAGGTTACACCAAATTTCTTACGTTTACGTAAAGTTCATTTAACTGAGAATGAAAGAAAACGTAATCCGTTAAAATAATATAAGTTTCTACTTAGTAGTAATTATTATATAAATGTCACTGTAAATTTTACAGTGACATTTTTTTTGTACTATTGATATCGGTTTTATTTAAAAAATAATAAATTATGGATTTAACTTTAGTAGAAATAGTTGGGTATTTAGCGTCAATAGTGGTGTTGTGTTCTTTTACAATGACAGATGTTAAAAAGCTACGAAGGGTAAACATGGTAGGGTGTTTATTGTTTGTTGTATACGGGTTTATGATGCCTACTATCAGGATTGCGTTGCCTATAATTATCACAAATACTGCAATAATGGGGATTAATATGTATTATTCGTTTGTAGCAAAACAATCATAAATTTGAATAAAAAAAGTTTAGTTTTTTTAGGTGGGTAAAAATGCAATTTTTATTTTTGCACATGGAAAATAAAATACTTATTCTAGACTTCGGTTCTCAAGTTACGCAGCTGATTGCGCGTAGAGTAAGAGAATTAAATATTTACTGTGAAATTCATCC
>Ga0209291_1003083_pt1 | contig 12748 bp, 6 predicted proteins | sample GOMGulsemesocosm_FD_184633 | JGI IMG/M metagenome (GOLD analysis project Ga0209291, IMG submission 184633) | Methane-oxidizing microbial communities from mesocosms in the Gulf of Mexico - GOM9B Gulf of Mexico (SPAdes) (version 2) | ecosystem: Environmental > Aquatic > Marine > Cold seeps | place... | reverse complement strand
ACCTAATGGCCTTTACTACAGCTATTATTTTAGGGGTTGGTTTTTTGTTTAAATCCCCAAAAGCAAATAGATATTTGGGTCTGTTTTTATTGAGTTTAGCAATAGAAATTATACAGGTTTTTAGTGCTATTTTTTCTGAAATAAATTCATTTGACATTGATATACCCATACACACCAGTTTATTAACAATCGTTTTCCTGCTCTTTTATGTACAACAGAACATTATAGGACATATTAAACGAAAACTATGGATTTTAGTACTCCCTGCTGTGGTGTTTAACATCATACTCCAACTTCTTCCTTTTGAAGATGAACTTATATGGCTACGATTTGTAGAATACACTTTTAATATTGGAATTATTGTTTACACGTTTAAACTTTTAAAACAGCACGAAAATAATGTAGTAAACTACTATTCTGATTTAGAACAAAAAACCTTATGGTGGATAAAAAGCATTCTATATTTATTTATAGGGTTTCATTTACTTTGGATTACCGAAGATATGGTTGGTTTTTTTAATCAAGAATTACCTGATTTTTTTGCAACGGTATCAACCTTGGCTACTTGTGCATTGGTATATTGGATAGGATATAAAGGAATGGCGCAACCGGAAATTTTTAACCATACCTTGTTTAAAGAAGAAATTCCACTTAAACAAACACTTTCTGATGAAGAGATAGCTATTCCTAATGAAAGTGATTTGACAGAGTTCAATATTCTTAAAGAAAAAATAGCTCAAGAAAAATTATACACCAATCCTGACTTAAATTTAAGAAGCCTTGCAATTGATTTAGATATTAAAGAGAAGGAGTTATCCAGAATCATCAATACTCAAACTAATTTCTATCAACTGATAAATTCATTTAGAGTAGCAGAGTTTAAAAAATTGACACAATCACCAAAAGCTGCTCAATTAAGCTTGTTGGGTTTAGCTCATGAGGCAGGGTTTTCTTCAAAATCAACATTTTACAGTGTCTTTAAAAAATTAGAAGGCATGACGCCTAAGCAGTATGAAATGAGCACCAAATAGTCCATTTACTTCTATTCGGACTTTTTTGAATACATAAATAGCAATACAAATAAACGATGTTGCGTTAATTTGTTTCAACCCATAAATTTATATGTTATGAAAACCTGTTTAAAAGTATTCGCTTTGTTGGTAATTACAATATTACTAAGTTGCGCCTCATGTTCAAAAGATGATTCTATTATAACGTCAACAAATCCTACTGGAACTATCAGTCCAGGTACTGACCCAAATTTTACTATTGTAGCAAATACCGATGCTGGATTTAATGGCTTTAATAGAAAAATTGTAGTATTCGGAATTCCTATCTATGCTGTAGCAACTGTAGAAGACGTTAAACTATTACATGCGGCGAATATTATGGCGCAATATTTAGACAATAACGAAGACGAAACTGTAGATAACCAAACTGTTTTAGATGCCATGTTAGCAAACAATGCTTTTATGTTTATGTGGAAATCAGAATCAGATGAAAATACAGTTAATATGCCAGATAATGCCACTGGACAAGATTTAGGGAATGATGAAACTATTCCTGCTTGGCATACTAACGGGCATACCGGACAGTTTGATGCGGCTTTAGAAGAAGTATGGCATACTATTACCCATGCTGGTTATGCAAGTGCTTATCCTTCTATTTTTGGTGAAGGTGCTGGAACATCATTAAGCAATGCTATGGATACAGCGCGAGGAGGAAACTTTACTACTATTCCAAATCCATACCCAAATAATGCTTGGTATACCTATGATGATACAACATGCGAATATGACTGTATGACAACAGAATATATTTATTGGGCAATGAGTTCAATTTTAGGAGCTCAAGAAAATAGATTAGGAGAAATTTCTCAAGAATGGGATTTAAACACCAATACATTAGTACAAAGTACTGATCCAACTGCGTACGGATTATTAACTGATTCTCAGTATAAATTCCCTACAGTATTACCTGACGGAACATACAGGCAATAACAACAAGTATCATTTATTTATACTCTATGACTGAAAGATAATTTTAGTTATAGAGTAACTGTTTTGTGTCAAGAGAGGCTTAACACAAAAATGACACGTTTTATTTTAACTAAAAATTAAATTCATGAAATCATTTAAATTAATTGCTACTTCATTAATAATAAGTGCAATTATCGGTTGTACTTCTTGTAGTACTGATGACTCAATAATGACTCCTATTCTCCCAGTTATAACTACACCTGTGGATACATCAGCAGCTGATTTAGGAATTACTTCAGTACCTGCTTCTTTGGGTTCTTCTTACACCTCAAATTTTGTAAGCTATACTAGTGTTACAACTCCTAATGAAGGAAGTATTCATATTGTAGCACAAAACTTAATTACTAATGAACAAATAGTTCGTTGCAGAGGAATTCTAGAGCATTATTTAAAAAATTATCCAGGTTCTACTTACGGAGCTAATAAATCTGACGTTGCTAATAAAATGGCTGATAATGGTGCCATTTTAACATTGTTAAATGGTCAGGATGACGGAAATAATCCTGTTCAAGTAGATGGGCAACCTTTGTATCAAAATGAAATTCAAGTAGAAGGACATGCATGGTATACCAACCAAAATTATGATTATCGTGATGCTGCTTATGAAGAAATTTTACATTTAGTACACGATTATGGTATTGGAGTAGATGGGTCTAATAGTAATCCTGGTGGTGCTTCTCAATTTCAATCAGAAATTAGAGCGGCTCAACAAAATGCATTAACCAATAATCTATGGGGAATAGGCTCTGCTGATTGGATTACTGAATTAACTACAGAGAATAGTTTATCACAAGAGTATTTAGCCTCTTTAATAGATTCTTATTACGGACTTTGGGGCGCATGGTCAGATACAAACGAGCCTATAAGCGCTACACACGGAATGTGGGGTTTATATGTTGCTAAAACAAGAGCGGAGATTACAACTGAAGACATAATGGGACAAGGATTGTTAAACAATAAATACTTTCATCCTTATATTACTTATAATGCAAGAATTGATAGTAATTTCACCGGTACTTTTTCATTAAAGTATGACGTAAATATTAAATACTCAAATCATTCAAGGTATTTAAAAGACATCACATTGTTGGGGAGCAATGATACTAATGTACGAGTTAATGAATTAGATAATAATATTACTGGTAATGAAGCTATTAACACTATTTTTTTTGATGGTTCTTACAGCGAGTACACTGTAAGTACTACTTCAGAAGTAACCACGGTAACTGACAATATCTCAAATAGAAATGGTGTGAATTCGCTAAAAAAAGTTGAAAAATTACAGTTTTCAGATCAAACAATTGATCTTTAAAATAATGTTACTATTAAATAGAATATCCTGAGTTTAATCAACTCAGGATGTCTTTAAGGATACTAATTTCTAAATTATGTATTAGGAAACTCACTCCAAAGGTGGGTTTTATTATCTGTTTTAGAAAACCCTGTAACATATTTGGTCATGATACGCTGTACAAAACCCATATTCTTCAACTCGTTGGGTCTAAACTTATCTAATCTGTGATTTTTAGTGTTTTGGATTGATTCTCCTTGATAATCTTCTCTTCCCCATGTACCTGGTCTTTTTAATTTGGTAAAAACAGTTCTAATTTTCTTTTTCATCTGTGCAGTTTTTAATGTTAATAATGGCTAGCCGAAAATCACAGATAACCTCTCTCTATAGCTAGAGAACTATTATCAGACTCATTTCTAAACTTTAATTTATAGAATTTTAGACGTAAAAATTGATGGGAGCTTACTAAAATACAATTTATTTCACTGATAATCAGTAGTTTTGTAAAAATAAAAACTAATAATTCTAAGTGTGCCTATCTAAAGCATTTTCAGTAATTTTGTATTTCAAATTTTTGAAGCATGTCAGAAGAAACCAAATCACTTAATTTCATTGAACAAATAATAGAAGACGATATCGCAAATGGTTTATCTACCAATAAACTACATTTTCGTTTTCCCCCAGAACCAAATGGGTATTTACATATTGGGCACGCTGCTGCAATTTGTTTAAATTTTGGTTTAGGAAAACGTTATAATGCACCTGTAAATCTTCGTTTTGACGATACTAATCCTGCAAAAGAAGAGCAGGAGTATGTTGATGCTATTAAAAAAGATGTGGCTTGGTTAGGGTTTCAATGGACTAATGAATGTTATTCTTCTGATTATTTTCAGCAATTATACGATTGGGCAATACTTCTTATTAAAAAAGGAGCCGCTTATGTAGATGGTTTATCTGCAGAAGAAATGGCCGAACAAAAAGGAACACATACTGAACCTGGTGTTGAAAGTCCATATAGAAATAAATCTGTTGAAGAAAATTTAGCATTGTTTGAGCAAATGAAAAATGGTGACTTCGATGAAGGAACTTATGCTTTGCGTGCTAAAATTGATATGACATCTTCTAATATGTTAATGCGTGACCCTATCATGTATCGTATTTTGAAAAAAGATCATCATAGAACTGGTAGTGATTGGTGTATTTATCCAATGTATGACTGGACACATGGAGAATCAGATTACTTAGAAGAAGTTTCTCACTCATTTTGTACCTTAGAATTTAAACCTCATCGTGAATTATACGATTGGTTTTTAGATCAGGTTTATGACTCTGCTAATATTCGTCCAAAGCAACGTGAGTTTGCACGTAGAAACTTGAGTTATACCATCATGAGTAAACGTAAATTATTGCGTTTGGTAGAAGATAAAGTAGTTACTGGATGGGATGACCCAAGAATGCCTACTATTTCTGGATTAAGAAGAAGAGGTTATACCGCAGCTTCAATTAGAAAATTTAGTGAGGTTTCAGGTATTTCTAAACGTGATAGTGTAACTGATGTATCATTATTAGAGTTTTGTATTCGTGAGGGTTTAAACAAAACGGCTACAAGAGTTATGGGAGTTATTGATCCTGTAAAATTAGTTATCACGAATTATCATGATGATAAAGAAGAGTTTTTAATTGCTGATAATAATCCAGAAGACTCAACTTCAGGAACACATGAAGTTCCGTTTTCAAAAGAATTATATATTGAACGTGAAGATTTTAAAGAAGATGCTGGAAACAAATATTTCCGTTTGACTCTTGGAAAAGAAGTACGTTTAAAAAACGCCTATATCATAAAAGGAGAATCCGTAGTTAAAGATGCTAACGGAAATATTACCGAAATACATTGTACTGCTGATTTAGATTCTAGATCGGGGAGTGGTACTGAGGCAAGTACGCGTAGGGTGAAAGGAACTTTACATTGGGTTGCTATCAAACATGCTGTAAAAGCTGAAATAAGAGTCTATGATCGCTTATTTTTAGATGAAGCTCCTGATAGTCATAAAGATTCTGATTTCATGCAATACATCAACCCAAAATCGTTAGAAGTAATTAAAACTGCTTTTGTTGAACCATTTTTAGCTACTGCAACTGTAGGTACTGAATTTCAGTTTCAACGTTTAGGATATTTTAATGTTGATACTGACTCGACAGCTAATAATTTAGTGTTTAATAAAACCGTTGGTTTAAAAGATTCTTGGGCGAAACAAAAGCCAAAGACTGAAGATAAACCAGTTCAAAATAAACCTCAGCAACAGCAAGCACAAAAGAACCCTATTAGTGAGATTAAAAAATTAGGTAAAAAATACGCGAACTTATCTGGACCTAAACTAGACGCTGCGAAAGCAAAAATATTAAAGTATGCCGAAGAAGTTTCTTATGAAGATTTAGAACCATTGTTTGAAACGCCTGCTAAAAAAGTAGGCATCCGTATTGCGACAGTTATCACACTTGGTATTTTATTGAACAAAGGACAAGAACGTACTGATGTAATCAATACTTTTATAGAAAGCGCTAAAGAAGATAGCCATGAAATGATGGTTGAGGAAGTGAAATCTCTTTAAATAGCCACTTGATACAACACAAAGAAACCCCTTTTTTTAGGGGCTTCTTTGTGTTGTGTTTTTAAAATATTACTTACATTTACTACACTAACTATTACTTAATTAGATATTTAGTTTAATTAGGTATATAAACATCATCTTCATGAAAAATATATTTAAGCTTATTACTTTAAGTTTATTTTTATTGCAAAGTATTCATTGCTTTGCTCAAAAAAATGAAAGTTCAAAAAACTGGCAAAAACCAGGTGAAGAAATTTTAAAGGTTGTTCATGCGCCTAAACTTCCTCAATCATCAATTTCTCCAACCGGTACTCACATGCTACTTTCAGATCCTATAATCTATCCAGATTTAGCAGAATTAGGATCTACCATGCATAAATTAGCGGGTTTAAGAGTTAACCCTCAAAACAATTATTTTCATGGTAGACATGGCGGTGTTAAACCAAGAATACTTAACATAAAAAAGGGCACTACTAAAAAAATTAATCTTCCAGAAGATGCCGAAGTATTAAAAACTACCTGGTCTTTCGATGGAAAAAAAGCTGCTTTATCAGTTGGCTTTTCAAATCGCGTAGAATTATGGTTATACAATATCAATGGTAGTTTAAAAAAGGTAGAAAATATAACATTGAACCCTTTGTTCGGGCAAGAAGTTACTTGGCTTTCAGATCAAGAAAAACTTTTAATTAAAAAAACTCCTAATAGAGGAGCTGTTCCTACTGAATCTAAAATGCCTAGTGGACCAATTATTTTAGAAGATAAAGGAGCTAAAGCTAGATCTACCTATGAGTCTAGAAATTTACTTAAGACGAATCACGATGATGAATTATTTTCATATTACACAGCCTCTGAATTGGTTATTTATGATACTAAAACGGAAAAATTAAATACTATTGGTAAAACTGATTATTATAATGACGCCAGCTTTTCTCCTGATGGAAATTATATTTTAATTAGTAAACTTAAAGGACCATGGCCGCATGATGTTGCTTACAGGCGATTTGCTAAGGACATTGAAATTTGGGACAAAAACGGAAAATTTGTTTCTAAAATAGCTTCTTTACCAGTAGCTAATCAAGTTCCTGTACACGGTGTTACTAAAGGACCGAGAACTGTTATGTGGTGCCCAATAGAAAATAACACATTGTATTGGGTTGAAGCCTTAGATGAAGGAAACCCAGTAAAAGAAGTCGCTTTTAGAGATAAAATAGTTAGACAAAAAGCACCGTTTAATAACAAGCCTGAAGAAGTTTATAAGGCTAAAAATAGAATCTTGTACAGCCAAGTATTATGGGGAGAAGAGAATGGACTAGCCATGATATTTGAGCGAAAGCGTAAAGAAAGAAAAAGATATATTTCTTTATTAGATGTTACTACTAAAAAAGCAAAACTATGGTTTGAATTTAATGAGAGTGACACCTATAATAATCCCGGTTTTCCAATATTTAAAAATACTAAGAATGGAGATTATGTTTTTAAAACTAAAGACAATTCTATTTACTTTAGAGGTCAAGGAGGATCTAAAAAAGGAAATAGACCTTTCTTAGATTTAAGAAATTTAAAAACAGGTAAATCTGAGCGTATTTTTAGATGTAATCCAGAAAAATATGAGTCTTTTACAGGTTTTACAAATAACAATAATGAGTTTATTTATAGATCTGAATCTCCTACTGAGGTACCTAATTATTACCTAGCTAAAATGGGTAAAATAAAAAAAGCGGATAAAGGGGAACCTCAACGCTTTTTAAATATAAAACCTATTACAAACTTTAAAGACCCTAGTCCAGAATTAAGACAAATTACTAAGCGTATTGTTACATACAAACGTAAAGATAGTATTCCGTTAAGTTTCCAGTTATTATTACCTCCTGGGTATAAAGAAGGAACAAAATTACCAACGGTAGTTTACGCGTATCCTAGAGAATATTCTGGAGCAGAAACCGCTGGACAAGTTAGAGGGTCATCTAAACGATTTATGAGAGTTTATGGACCTTCTCACTTATACTTCTTACTAAAAGGTTATGCAGTATTAGATCAAACGGCTATGCCTATGGTTGGAGATCCTGAAACAGTTTATAATACTTTTGTTGAACAACTAGTAGACGATGCAGAAGCAGCTGTAAATAAAGCCATAGAAATGGGTGTTGCTGATCCTGATAAAATAGGAATTATTGGTCATAGTCATGGTGGATTAATGGTTGCTAACTTATTAGCCCACACCAATTTATTTGCCGCAGGTATTGCACGTAGTGGGTCTTATAATAAAACCAACCAGCCTTTTGGTTTTCAAAGCGAAAGACGTTCTCTTTTTGAAGCGAGAGATGTATATATAAACCTATCACCTACTTTCTTTGCAGATAAAGTAAATGAACCAATTTTAATTATTCATGGTAATGACGATGCTAACCCTGGAACACTAACAGCCCAGTCTGAAGTATTTTATGAAGCCGTTAGAGGATCTGGTGGTAATGCAAGACTTGTATTATTACCTTTCGAAGACCATGGCTATAGAGCTAAAGAAACTATAGAACATGTTATTTGGGAACAACTAAAATGGTTTGATAAATACCTTAAGAAAAAATAATGAACTGTATATATAGTATCGTATCAACCCGAAGCGAGTTGTTTCGGGTTTTTTGATTAATATTGAATTTATTAATTCTTCTAAAACTGAAACAACCAATACTTATATTCAACGAATCAATACCGTATTTACATATATCGATGATAATCTTGAGGGAGGTTTATCTTAAGCAACTATTGCCAAAATAGTTCACTATTCTCCATTTCATTTTCATAGAATATTTAAAGTGATTGCCAAGGAATCTTTAAATAGTTACATCAACAGAAAATGGATATTCAAAAGATAATAATCCGTCTTTTGAAATCTACCACAATAACTTTAATGAGCATCCTGAAAAAAAATATTTTGTGGATATATACATTCCAGTTTATAAATCTTAATATTAGGGGTTACTTATTGTTATTAACAACTAATCGTACTCATTTTCAATGAAATAAGTGTAAATTGTTTTACATTTGTCCCACCCAATTATATTTACAATTACATACTATAAACTAATTAATTTTTCCCGATGGATAAATTTTACTCACGTATTTTTATTTTAATCCTTTTTTTATTGTTTACTAATCTCTGCTTCTCTCAAGCTACGGTACAATTTCGTATTTCTACAGTTTATTCTGATGTAAATGATATGGATGGATTTGCTAACTCTAGTGACCCCCAATGGGTATACCAAATGAATGATTCCTCAGGAAACTCTAGTACAGAAGACACTATTTTTACTGGTGTAGACTGTGTTGGAACTAGGACCGTTAACGATGTGTTTTTTTCTGAAATATATAATTGCAACCTGCCAACTAATTTTACTTTTCGTTGGCGTGGTATAGAAGATGATTCTAACTTACCAAACAACATTAACAATACCAATGGTGATGCTGTAACTTCAATACAAAACATTAACATTAATTCAGCAGTATTAAACTTAGGTCAATCTACTTGGGGAGCTTACGGAACCTATACCAATACAGCATCAGGAGATAGATGCCCTACAGGATCTACTGTTACATGGAGGGTTAGTTTACAGTATAGGATAATTTTTAGTTCGTTCCCTAGTAATGGTAACGACACTATTTGTAATGCTGTTAATTTAGGTACTTTAAATTCTGGAGGAACACTAGGTAATAATGCTTTAAGTAATTACACCAACCTATGTGCAGGAAATACTGGTGACCCTAATCCATGGGGAGGTGATAATGATCAAGGGGTATGGTTTCAATTTACCACTGGAACTAATCCATCATCAACTATTACTATAGATGCAAAAAATGACCCACAGAATATTGGAAATGATATTGATTTACAGATAGCCTTATACGAATCTAGTAATAATACTTGTACGGGAGCTTTAACATTAATAAATGAATCCTATGAAGGATTGGGCTCTGTATATGATGAAGAAATGGCTATGAACTGCCTAAAACCCAATACCACTTATTTTATTTTAATTGATGGAGAGTATACATTTATAATTGGTGCAACTGCTCAAGAAGGTTATTTTGGACTTCAAATAAATGACAGTGGAATTACTCAAGCAGTTGACTTGATTTGTGATGCCGAAGTTTTAGGGCAAGTACCTGACGGAGGTTCTATTAGTACGCCAGCTTTAAGCAGGTCAAATATTTGTGCTACCAATACTGGTGACCCTATCCCTAATGCCTTTGGTACAGATAAAGGTGTCTGGTTTCAATTTCAAGCTCCTACATCTGGACGCATATTAATTGAAGCTAATTCGGACACTTTTGTTAGTGGGAACTCAATAGATATTCAATTGGCTGTTTATGCAACTAGTAGTGGAACAGGTAATTGTAGTGATACATTAGTTCACTTAAACAGTATCTATACGTCTAGTGCTTTAAACGAATATTTGCCATTAAGCTGCTTAAACTCTGGCGATTTTTATTGGGTTCTTGTTGACGGATCTTCCCTAAATACTGATGGTGTTTTTGATATAACAATTAGTGATACCAATACTTACGATACCAATACCTGGAATGGAACTTTTTGGAGTAGAAGTACACCAAATGAGCATCAGTTACTTGTTATTGATGCAAATTATAATACTACTACTAATGGTAATATTAATGCATGTAATTTAATTGTAAATGGAGGAAATACCCTTACTGTCTCATCTGGTGATTATGTAAATTGCTTTAATAATTTAACTATAAACGGAACATTAGATATTTTAAACAACGGATCACTCATTCAGGAAAATGATTTAGGTATTAATACAGGTAATATTTCATACGAAAGAAATGTTGATTTACGACTTTTAGATTATGTATATTGGTCATCACCAGTAAGTAATTATTTAGTAAATAATATTTCACCAGCAACTCCTAATAACTACATATTTAAATGGACTCCTAATACCACTAATAATAATGGTGGTGTCGGAATTTGGGAGCCAGCTTCGGGAGATATTATGAATTCCGGAAAAGGATATATCGTTAGAGGCCCTGATGGTTACAGCAATACTGTAGCACAATCTTTATCTACAACATTTAGCGGAGTTCCAAATAACGGTATTATCACAATACCTATTTCTAGAGGAAATTATACAGGGCTAGATTACATAGGAACTAACAATACAACAATTACTCGCTTTGATGATAACTGGAATCTTATAGGTAACCCATATCCATCGTCAATAAATGCACTTGAGTTTATTTCTTTAAATACAAATATTGAAGGAGCTATTAGATTATGGACACACTCCTCAATACCATCAACAGTAATATCAGACCCTTTCTATGGGGATTTTTCTTCAAACTACTCTCCAACTGATTATATTACTTTTAATTCATTAGGAGCCGTTACAGGACCTTTAGGTTTTAATGGTTATATAGCTGGTGGGCAAGGTTTTTTTATTAATATGCTTGATGGAACCGCTGCTATAGAAAATGTTACTTTTAATAATTCATTAAGAGATAAAACGTATGATAACACTGAGTTTTATAAACAAAACAGCACAACATCTAAACTGACAACAATATCGAAAAGTAGAATTTGGTTAGATATAGTTAATAGTAATCACATTTCTGACAGGGTATTAATTGGATATATTAATGGTGCTACAAATGAAAAAGATCGTTTATTCGATGCAATAAAACCTGTAGGAAACGGATTAAAAATATACTCAATAATTGAACAGGATAAAATGACCATTCAAGGAAGGCCAATGCCTTTTAATGAAGAGGATAGGGTTGCAATTGGTGTTAATATTCTTTACAATGAACCTTATCAAATAGCTATTGCAGCTACAGATGGAATATTTATTAGTGATCAGAATATTTATTTAGAAGATAACGAATTAGGAATTATTCATGATTTAAAACAAAGTCCCTATACATTTTCATCTGAAATAGGGGAGTATAATAATCGTTTTGTTTTAAGGTACACTAATGAGGTATTATCCGTTAAAGATTATACTGAAGGGGAAAATATAATTGTTGTTAGTAATGACATTATTCAAGTGTTATCTAGCAATACTAAAATCAAAGAAATTGAAGTCTATTCTATATTAGGTCAATTAATATTTAATGATAAAAATATAAATGCTAAAACATATACAATTTCATCTCTTCAAAAAACTAATAACACATTAATATTAAAAATAATTACTAAAAATAACATACCTATTTACAAGAAGATTATCTATTAAAAAATCTGTTTAATTGACAAATATCTAGTAATAAAAAATGCCAGTGAAATTAACTTCACTGGCATTTTTATTAATTATAAAATTATTAACCATATTCATGGTAATTCTATTATCAAAATTACTTCACTACTTTTCCAAGTACAATAAAGTCTAATTGACGTTTTACTAAATCAGCTTCTTTAACCATGATAACTACTTCATCACCTAATTGATACATATTATCAGTGTTTTCACCAACTAAAGCGTATTGCTTTTCATCAAAAAAGTAATAATCATCTTTTATTTCTCTTATACGAACCATTCCTTCGCATTTATTAGAAACTATTTCTACATAAATACCCCATTCAGTTACTCCAGAAATCACACCAACAAATTCTTCATCCTGATGATCTTGCATGAACTTAACTTGCATGTATTTTATAGAATCACGTTCTGCTTTTGTTGAAAGGATTTCCATGTCAGTAGAATGCTTACATTTAGCTTCAAATTCTTCAGCATCTGCATTTTTTCCACCATCTAAATAAAATTGTAATAAACGATGTACCATTACATCAGGATATC
>Ga0209291_1003081_pt1 | contig 12756 bp, 8 predicted proteins | sample GOMGulsemesocosm_FD_184633 | JGI IMG/M metagenome (GOLD analysis project Ga0209291, IMG submission 184633) | Methane-oxidizing microbial communities from mesocosms in the Gulf of Mexico - GOM9B Gulf of Mexico (SPAdes) (version 2) | ecosystem: Environmental > Aquatic > Marine > Cold seeps | place... | reverse complement strand
AAAAAACAAAACAGGATATGCTTCAGCAGGAGGTTCTGCAGATGCAGGAATTCAAGCCATGTTTGAAGGATACATGACATCATTAGCCACTATTAGTGCAACAACAGTTACCGGAACAGAAGATGGTACTGCCGGAATAGCAGGTGTTTGGGCAAATGACGGTGTTAAAGGACCCTATTTAATGGATACTGATGGTAAAGAATACACACAACTAATTGAAAAAGGATTGATGTGTGCTGTATTAATGAGTCAAGTAACTGTAAATTATTTAGGTGGAATTTCAGGAGATGATAATACTGATTTAGTGGACGGAAAAGACTATACTACAATGGAACACCATTGGGATGAGGCCTACGGTTACTTTACTGATGCAGTTGACTATCCTGCAAATGGAGCTGACAGATTTTGGGGTAAATATGCTAATGGTAGAGAAGGAATTATTGAATCTGCATCAAAAATTAGTTTAGCATTTAGAACAGGTAGAACTGCTATTGTAAATAAAGACTATACAATTAGAGATGCCCAAGTTGTTATCATTAGAAATGAATTAGAAAAAGTATCTGCTGGTACAGCAATCCATTACTTAAACTCTGCAAAAGCTAACATAGCGAGTAATGTTGCAAGAAACCATTCATTGTCTGAAGCGTATGCATTTTTAGAAGGATTAAAATATGGTTATAACGCCATTAACACTACCGGAATGACAGGTACAGAAATTGATACTGCTTTAGGATATTTTGGAAATGATTTTAACGTAGTAACCTTAGCAGATTTAAATAATGCCATTGACTTGATTGCTTCTAAAACAGGTTTAACATCAGTAGCATCCAATTTATAAAAACTTTTTTAGGTGATTTATTTCATGCTAAAAAACACTAAATTACTCAACCTAAAACTACTATTATTATGTAGTTTTGGGTTTTATTAATATGAAGACCATGAAGACAAATAAGCTAATAGTAAGCGCTTTGATTATTTTTTTAGGTTTGGCTGTTCAATGTAAAGAAAAGCCAACAGAAAATTCACCTGAAAAATATGACACTAAAGCTATGGCTACAAATGTGGCTAATAATTACATTATTCCTGCTTACAATAGCTATAGATCTGAAACTACTGCTCTTTTAGATGTGGTAAATATATTTGCATCATCTCCAAATGAAGTGAATTTAATAGCTTGTCAAAATCAATGGAAAGTAACTGCGCTAGCTTGGCAAAATGTGGCTATGTTAGAATTTGGACCAGCAGAAGGTATGAGTTTAAAAGCTCAAACCAATATTTTTCCTGTGGACACAGCACTTATCAAGTCAAATATTTTAACCAACACTTATGATTTACAATTACCTGCTAATTTTGATGCCAAAGGTTTACAAACTTTAGATTATTTATTGTTTTTACCCACCTTGTCAACTGCTGAAATTGTAACTTATTACACAAATACAGCTAATGCAACTATTTATTTAATTTCAGTTTCTACTGAATTAAACACAAATGCAACAACGGTTTATAACGACTGGAATTCTAGCTATAAAACTTCATTCATTAATAATGTAGAAAGTAATGCCGTTGGAACATCAGTGAGTAACATGATTAATGCCTTAAGTTTACATTTTGAGGGATTTGTTAGAAAAGGAAAAATTGGAATTCCTTTAGGGATTTTTAATGGTATCACTCAACAAACTATGCCAGGTCATGTGGAAGGATTTTACTCAGGCTATTCTATTGATTTAACATTGCAAGCTATGCAATCTATAAAAGAATATGTAAATGGTAAAACATTTTCTTCAGCCACTAACGGAGAAGGATTGTCTGATTATTTAGACTTTGTGAAAGCTGAAAATAACGGACAAAACTTATCAGTTGTGATAGATGATAAAATAGATTTAATTTCTACCCATTTAAATGCATTGAGTCCAACCATAAATGATGCAATTATCAACAACAATACAGCTGTTCATACTGTTTATCAATCTATGCAACAACTTGTACCACTAATTAAAGTTGAAATGACTTCTAATTTAGGTGTATTAATTTCTTACCAAGATAGTGACGGGGATTAATGAATAAAGTTGTACTAATAGCGTTTATTTGTATTTCTACTTTCCTATTTGGGCAAAGTAAAGGAGATGCTACCCTAATTTTTAAGGACCAAGAAGCTAAAACTGAAATTCCTTTTATCAAATTTCAGTTAATCGAACTTAACAAACCATATATTACAAATATTAACGGTATTCTGCACCTTACCGATTTAAACTATGGTAAATATTCAATAGAACTAGACAGTCATTTATATACGCCTTATCGCTACTTTTTTGAAGTAACAAGAGCTGATCAATCCATCACATTTAAAACAACCAATAGAATTAAACAACTAGACGCTGTTGAAGTAGTTGAAGAAGCTGGAGATGGTAGTATTAGAAAAATGCGTTCTATTGAAGGTGTTTTAATAAGCCAAGGTAAAAAAACTGAAGTGATTACCGTTGATAAAATTGCAGGAAACAAAGCTGTTGGTTTAGGGCGTCAAATTTATTCAAGAATTCCAGGTTTAAATATATGGGAAAGTGATGGTGCAGGAATTCAATTAGGCATTGGAGGTCGTGGATTAAGTCCTACACGAACGTCAAATTACAATACACGACAAAATGGATATGATATTAGTGCAGATGCTTTAGGTTACCCAGAAAGTTATTACACACCACCAACGGAAGCTATTCAAGAAATCCAATTGATAAGAGGAGCAGCCTCATTGCAATTTGGGCCGCAATTTGGCGGTTTAATTAATTTTAGACTAAAAAAAGGACCAAAAAACAAAAAACTCCAAGTCGTAGCCAGACATACCGTTGGTTCATTTGGTTTAAATAGTTCATTTTTGAGCTTAAGCGGAAGTACACCTACTTTTAATTATTACGGTTATTACCAATACAAGTTTGGGAACGATTGGCGTCCTAATTCAAAATTTAATGTTCATGCTGGAGGGATTTATTTATATAAATATTTAAATGAAAAATTTAAAATTAGCTTAGACCTTACCAAACAGTATTACTTAACACAACAAGCTGGTGGCTTAACAGACTTACAATTTTCACAAGACCCTACACAATCTAATAGGAATAGAAATTGGTTTGAAGTAGATTGGAACTTAGCAGCTGTTCAACTTGATTATGAATTTAATTCACGTACAAAAATAAATTCTAGATTTTTCGGCTTAATTGCCTCACGAAAAGCCTTAGGTTTTCTAGGACAAATTACAAGAGTTGACCATTTAGAGGAACGTGATTTAATTAGTGGACAATTTAAAAACTTTGGTAATGAAACTCGTTTTTTAAACGTTTACAATTTCAAAAAACAAACTTGGGCTTACGTAGTAGGCTTTAGATATTATCAAGGTTATAATAAAGGTGAACAAGGTTTAGCATCTGACAGTAATTTACCAGAATTTGAATACAACAACCCTACAAATTTAGAAGGCTCATCTTACGAATTCCCAAGTCAAAACTTCTCATTATTCGCTGAGCACATATTTAATATTAATTCAAAATTTAGCATCACACCAGGGGTAAGATTTGAACATATTAACACCACAGCTGATGGAAGTTATCGTACTCAGATTGCAGATTTAGCGGGAAATATAATTTTCGACAGTACTTACTTAGACCAAAAAGAAAACCAACGTGCATTTATAATTGCTGGACTTGGTGGGATGTATAAAGTCAATGATAGTTTAGAATTTTATGCCAATGTATCTCAAAATTACAGAAGTATTAATTTTACAGATATGCAAATTCAAAATCCGAATTTTAAAATTGATCCGAATTTACAAGATGAAAAAGGATATAATTCTGACTTAGGTTTTAGAGGAGGAATCAAAAACAAGATAACCTATGATGTTTCCCTATTTGGGTTGTATTATAGTAATAGAATTGGGACGACTATCGAAACAGATTCTGTCTTATTCAACACGTACCAATATCGAACAAATATATCCGCATCAATCACCTCTGGAATTGAAGCCATGGCCGAAATTAACTTATGGAAATGGTTTGTAAACGATAGTTCGAATTTTGATTTGAGCTGTTTCGTGAACGCATCATACGTTAATTCAAAATATATCAAATCAAAAGAACCTGCTTTTGAAAATAAACATGTCGAATTAGTTCCTCCATTTAATCTTAAAACTGGGGTTACGGTGAGTTATAAATCTTTTTCTACATCCGTTCAATATTCTTACACACACCAACATTTTTCTGACGCCACTAATTCAATTCACCAAGCCAATGCTGTCAACGGATTAATTCCAACTTATCAAGTTATTGATTTTTCATTAAAATATAGTTACAAATGGATTTCATTGGAAAGTGGTATAAACAACTTAGCCAATGCAAGCTATTTCACCAGACGTGCCACGGGGTATCCTGGACCTGGAATTATTCCATCATCACCAAGAAATTTCTTTTTATCTTTACAATTAAAACTGTAAATGAACAGTCATGATATTTATATCAATTCGTATAATTCAATTATAAAAGTAGTTAACTATTTAGCTGATTCTGATAAACGAATTTTCTTCTTATATTTAATTTCATCTACTGTTTTAGCGTACTACGTCTATTTAAAAACTAAAGAAAAGGTATCCTTTTTAAAATACATTTTCAATAAAAAAGTATGGCTAAGTCAATCCTCAAAAGTGGATTATAGTTTAATTTTTTTAAACAGTTTTGTCAAAGTATTTTTATTAGGCTCATTTGTATACTATGGATTAAAGCTAGCCTTTATGACGGATGAGTTTTTAGCACACACCTTTGGTTTATCCAAAAATACGTGGTCAAAATTTGAGATTATGCTTTGTTTTACCGTAAGTATAACCATCATAAAAGATTTCACTTCTTTTATTACGCACTACCTACAACACAAACTTACTTTTCTTTGGGAATTTCACAAAATACATCACTCCGCAACCGTTTTAAACCCAATTACTCAATATAGAATTCATCCAGTTGAATTAATACTAAATAACATAACAGCAACCCTAGCCTTTGGATTAACATCAGGTTACTTTGACTACCTGTCCGCACATCAAATAACGGAACTTGAACTTTTAGGAACCAACCTATTTAGTTTTGTGTTTTTATTTTATGGTGCCAACTTACGTCATTCTCATGTCAAGTTAAAATACTTCAATTGGCTCGAAAACATATTTATAAGCCCTTTACAGCACCAAATTCATCATAGTAATAATCCAGTTCATTTTGATAAAAATTTAGGCGCTAAATTAGCGATATGGGATTGGCTGTTCGGTACGTTAATAAAATCCAAATCTATTACGAAATTATCATTCGGTTTAGGTGGTGGGCAGGACATTAAATATAAATCACTACTACAGAATCTATATATGCCCTTTGTAAATTTATTCAGCAAATCAAAATAGGTAATCACGTCACAACAAACCATAAAAAAACGGTATTAAACTTAATTAACACCGTTTCCTATTATTCCTTTTTTATATTTTATCTGACATAAAGTTGTCCAGGTATTTTTAAGATAGCACCATCATCCCCTTTAGCCATTATATAATAATTATAAACTGCTTTTTTAACGCTATTTCCAGAAAGATCAGTACCATCCCAAATAAAGTTTTGGTCATTCGATTTAAAAATAGTTTTTCCTAATTGATTCGTAATTGTGATTGAAAACTCATCAACATTTACTGCATTCACAACAAACTCATCATTAATTCTATCACCATTTGGCGTAATTACATTTGCAATGTTATCAATTGCCGCAGTCGTATTAATTTCAATTCGTTTTGTTTCGGTATAAATTTTACCGTTTTCGGATTCAATTGATAATTCAACAACATAAGTACCAATGGTATTAAAAATGTGAATAGGATTCTCTTCAAATGAAACATTACCATCACCAAACCTCCATGTGATTTTATCAAAATTAAGAGCGTTCGAATTAAACTCAAATTTAAATATATTTTGACTGGTTACTGTTTCAATTTTTCCTGTTGGAATTATTTCTTCTTGTAACGGTTCAGCCCAGTTTTGTTCATCTGTACTAGAAGCAGTTTCTTCTGTCAAATTATCATTTTTTTGCTGATCTTCTGTAGTATTTTTTTCTTCAGTTGAAGCTACAATAACTTCCGATTCTGAAATAGCTTGATCAGTAACAACCGGCTTAGAATTTACCACATCATTATGAGCATTTACTACCACCACATTATCAGTAATTTCAAGATCAGAATTTGATAATTCTTTAATTATTTCTGCCTTATTCTCTGCTATCACTGGATCATTATCTTCTGCTATAATAACAGTTAGAGGCAAAACAATTTCATTTTCTAATTCAGTATTAATTCTTGTTTCTGACATCTTCTCAATGTTTTCAACAACTTGACTTTCAGTTTTATTAAAATCACCTACAAAATAAACCGTTAACCCAACCGTAATAGCTGATATTCCAATAATCAAAGCTTTTACTCCGAGTCCAATACCTGAACTCGCAGCAGCATTTGAAGCTACTCCTTTAGAAATGTTCGTCCATAACTCTGGATTCACATTACCTTCAAAATTTTCAAATTCATCTTTGAATAATTTCTCTATGTTTATATTATCTTTCACCTTCTTCTACTATATTTTTTTCCACCAATATTTCACGGAGCAATTTCCTAGCCCGTGAGTACTGTGACTTTGATGTACTTTCTGTTATATTCAATTTCTCAGCAATTTCTCTATGCGAATAACCTTCTATTGCAAAAAGATTAAACACCATTTGGTAGCCTGCTGGTATGGTTTTGATGACCGCTAATAAATCATTCGCGTTCAGCTCCTCAATGATAAACGTTTTGTTTTCAAGTAAATAATCTACAGAATCAACCCCAACATTTTGTTGATGTTTTTTATTTTTTCTGTAACTATCTAAAGCGGTGTTTACCACAATACGCCTTACCCAACCTTCTAAAGACCCTTTCTTTTCATAGTTAGCCAATTTTCCAAAAATTTTAATAAAAGCATCTTGCATTATATCTTGTGCTTCTTCATAATCTTTAGCGTAACGAAGACACACCCCCATCATTTTACCAGCAAATTTTTCATAGAACGTTTTCTGAGCCAGTGAATTTCCAGAAGCACACTTTTTAATTAAGCTTTCTTCAGTCATTTTACCTTTTCAATAATAAGACTTAAAAGTACACATAAAAGTTGCATTTGAATATAAATAAATATATTTTAGAGCTCTTATAATTTACAATTTGATTGTAAGTATTTTAATAATACCCATGAAACAAATATTTCTATTACTGATAATTTTAACACTAAGTAACTCATTTTCAACAGCAAGAGATAAGAAAATAAAATCTGGAACTTGGAGAACTGAATTTAAATTAAGTAGTAAATCAATTTTACCCTTTACTATAGAATACAATAAAAAAACAAATAGTATTATATTGATTAATGCATCAGAGCGAATTTCACTAAAAAATGTTCAAATTGTTGGAAATAAAATCTCTGTTAAATTTCCAATATTTAACTCAGAAATTAAAGGTGAAATTATATCTAAAAAAAGAATAGAAGGGTTTTGGCATAACTACTCAAAAGGCAAAGATTATAAAATTCCTTTTATTTCTATTTGCAATTCAAAATCTAGATTTGACAAACCTCAAACGAATTCAAAACAATTTGAAGGTAAATGGGAGGTTACATTTGATTATAATAATGGTAAAGAAAAAGCGATTGGAATATTCGAAAGTAAAAATGGGAGCATGCATGGTACGTTTTTAACTGAAACTGGTGATTTCCGATTTTTAGAAGGTGTTAGTAATGGTGATTCTTTAGAATTGTCGTGCTTTGACGGAAGTCATGCCTTTTTATTCACATCAGAATTAAAAAATGATACCTTATGGGGAGAATTCCTATCTGGTAACCACTATAAAACGAATTGGTTTGCAGTGAGAAATGAAAGTTTTGAACTCCGCGATCCAGAGAAATTAACGTATTTAGTAAATGATGATCCCATTAATTTTAATTTAACACAACTTGATGGAAAAAAATATACGTTTCCAAACAAATCAACCGAAAATAAAGTAGTTCTTCTTCAAATCATGGGTACATGGTGTCCTAACTGTATGGATGAAACAAACTATTTAACCGATTTGTATGCTAAGCATAAAGATGATATTGAAATTATTGGTATTGGTTTTGAAGTTGGAGAAACTGAGGAAGATAGAATTAATACAGTTACGACATACAAAAACCATATGGGAATTGACTACACATTGCTAGTTGGTGGTGACGCATGTAAACCCTGTGCTGTAAAAATTTTCCCAATGTTAAATAACGTAATTTCATTTCCAACCTTACTAATTATTGATAAAAAAGGAGTGGTAAGAAAAATACATACCGGATTTTCAGGTCCAAGTACTGGTAAATATTATACTGATTTTATTAGTCACACGAATGAATTTATTGAGGAATTGATTAAAGAGTAATTAGTATTACAATACTAGAAAAATTCGAGAAACATAATGTAACCAAGCTTACATAGTAAGGCCCTAGAAATATTTGAAATTCTTAAATTGAATTGACATTATGATTAATAATTTTAAAGTATTGTTTCTACTCCCTGTTATTCTTTTAATAAATAATGACCTATTTTCACAAAACACACCTAACAAAACATTAACTGAATTACATCAAAAAATGTTTAAAGTACGTAAAATACGTGACTTTGACTCCACAATATATTACCTAAAAACGATAGAAGATTACAGTGTTTTAAACAATTTACAGCAAGAAAAACACAATGCTAAACTATTACTATTTGATGCCTACGTTATATTCGAAAAACATTCTAAAGCTTTAGAATTGGGATTAACAATTTTTGACTATTTAGAAAAAGACCAGGAGTATTTAGAATGCAATAGTTATTGGAGGGTGGTAAAATACTTGTCCGACTTTATGGTAAGTATAAAAAATTATGAAGAAGCACTTGAGTACTTAAACTCCTACAAAAGAATAAAATGTGAGGTAAATAAAAGTAAATTTACTGATTATTCAATAGCCAAAGTTCTGGTTAAAATGGGACTAAAGGATTCCGCTTTAGCGCTTATGAAAAATTATGTTATAAACCTGACTGATAATGAATTTACAAACCAAAACTTGATAAGTACGCACAACAAAGTTGGTTTACTCTACAAATCCGCAGATCAATACGATTTAGCAATTAGTCACTTTAACTATGTCCTTTTACTAATTGATTCATTAAAGGTAAGACAGAACCTTAAACCTACCATATTAGGAAACATAGGAAGTTGCTATCTAAAAATGAATGATTTAAATAAGGCCTATTCATTTTTAACTAAAGACTCAAAAGGTAGTCGTGCTAATAATTCATATGATTCATATTATAATGCTGAACTTGCCTTAGCAAGAATTGATTATATACAAAAAAGATATTCCATGGCCATAAAAAGGTTAAAAACTATTATCAATAGTAAAATTTCTTTATCTCATAAAATTAAAGAAGAGTCTTATGTATTAATGATCGAAATTCAAGAGAAAATAGGTGATATAAAAGGCACGCTTAAAAGTTTAAGAATGCAAAGTCTATATTCTGATAGTTTAGCCGAAACAGTTAGACGATCCAATGAAACATACATCAGAACTAATTCTGATATAATGTACAATTCTATCAAGGAAAAGTTAAAAAGAAAAGAAGAAAAAAGAAAACGAGAAAAGCTGTTTTTATTGGAGAAATTAAAACTAAAAAGAGATAACACCATATACATATCACTTATCTTTATTTTAATTGTTTTTATTTTAGCTGTGTACATAAGAAAAATTATAATTGACAAAAAACGTGTTGAACTAATAAAAGAACAAGAAATTAAAATTGCACAGCAAATAATAAAATTTGAAAATGAACAAAAGAAACTTTTAGAAATAAAAGTAAAACAACGAAACAAAAGAATAAATAGTCAAGCTTTAGAATTGGAATCCAAAAAACAATCTGCTAGCAGAATTGTTGAAAACTTAGAATCTTCAATAAATATTTCTAAATCTGAACTGTTGTCTTTTGAGATTTTTGTACAAAATGAATTAGAAATTAAATCCATAAGAGGACAAATTCAAACCTTTATCGGTGATATTGGTGAAAATTATATCGACAATTTAAAATTAAAACATCCAACATTAACTGATAATGAAGTGAAACTTAGTATTATGGTTTTACTAAAATTGTCAAACAAAGAGATTGCCATTGCTCAAAACTCAACACCAAATACAATTAAGACATCCAAAAATAGACTTAAGAAAAAACTTAAGCTAGGTGCTGACGACTCTTTATACCATTGTCTTTTTGCTCTAGTTTAGTAGTACGCTTACCTTTTGCTTACCTTTATTTCACTGTAAACTAAACCTTTAAACATAACTTTGCTAAAAAATTAGCAGATGAAAGTAAAACAGCAATCCATTACTAAAAACATTAAATTACTCCTTATTTTCTTGACACTTCTAGAACCATCTATAAGTTATTCTCAAAGTCCTGGTGGAGTCGGAACAGCAAACTTAACCGCTTGGTTAAAAACAGATAATTTAACGGCTGGAAACGTTACATCATGGACTACAAGTTTTCCAACAGGAGGATCAGCAATTACTCTATCAGATCTCACAAGTCCATATCCAATAGCAACAAATAGCCCAGCAGGAAATACGTCTAATTATAATATGACGATTGACTTTACAGGTAACACAACTAACAAAACACTTGAAAATACAGATGCATTCAATTTATTAGACAACATTAATTCAGGTGACGAAGGGACTTTGTTTGTAAGTTTTCTCTCAACACAAACTGACCCAAATGGACATTTATTATTATATAACGAAAATAGCGGAAATGGAGATGGAATTCAACTCAGGTTGTTAACAACAACAATGAAGATTGCCATAGGAAAGCAAGCATCAAACAGCTCAAACGCAACGAGAAACAGAGCATATAACAATACACCTACTATTATGAGTTATAAGGGCAACAGAAGTGGCAGCAGTACATTAGCATGTACACATGATGATATGTCATATACAAATTTAAGTGGTGCATCTCAATCAACTGGACCACGTGGTATCTATATTGGAAGTAAGCCAGGTATAGGGAGTTCGGCTTATAATGGATATCATAACGAATTAATAACATTTAACAAAGATTTATCTGATATAGAAATTAATAAAGTCAATACGTATCTGGCTATAAAATTCGGCACGACACTAGACAATACTGGAGGTGGAATTCAAGGAGATTATACTTCGACCACTGGATTAACAATTTGGGATGCATCCGACAACATCACTTACCACAATGACGTCATAGGAATTGGAAGAGATGACTTAGAAGCTTTAATTCAAAAACAATCTCATACATTTGACGACAGTACTAGATTATACATAACCCCATTAGCTGCAACCAATTTGGCAAACACAGGTATATTTTCGAATAATGAATCCTACATAGTCATGGGGCATAATACAGGGAACTTATGTGCTACATCTACTTCAAACACAGAAGTACCAGTAAGCTGTGGGTTAAACTCAAGATTGGAAAGAGAATGGAAAGTAACCAAAACGAATTTTAATCAAAATTGCAATATAGACTTTAATATTGGTGGTTGCGGTAACCCAAATAATGTAGATATATCCCATCTTAGACTTCTAGTAGACAATGATGGCAATTTTTCTAATGGGGGAACTACTTGTTATTACAATGGAGATGGCACTGGAATAACAATCACTTACAACAATCCAGTTATAACAATATCAGATATTTCAAATACACACCTATTAAACAACGGAACTCAATTTATTACAATCGGCTCAGTTAACTCATTGACTCCACTACCAATCAAGCTAACTAATTTTTCTGTTAAACCTACAGGGTTTTTAACAGCTATTGCGGAATGGACAACTCAATCGGAAACTGATAATGACTATTTTGTGATTGAAAAATCGACTAACGGTCTTGATTGGGAAATTGTCACAAAAGTTCGTGGGGCTGGAAATTCATCTAGCCCAATAAATTATGACATTTATGATAATAGATGTTATTTTGGTGTATCTTACTATAGGTTAAAGCAAGTTGATTTTAATGGTGATTTTACATATTCTGCTATCAATACTTTAAACTTTGATGACATAATTGGTATAAGCGTCTATCCAAACCCTAGTTCCAATAAAATTACAGTATCCGCACATGGAGTAAATATTGACGATTGTAATTTATATAATACCTATGGTCAAAATATAAGTTCCTCAATCATTATTAATGAGCTTGGAAGTAATCAAATATCAATTACTACTTCACATTTGCCTAATGGAGTGTATTTAATAAAAGTTAAATCTTTTACAAAAAAAATTCTAATATCACATTAATCAAAAATAAGATACAATCCTTTTTCTGAAATGGCATAGAGTATGATGACTCATAAAAAACAACCTTATGTCAAACAAATTGTTACGACATTACAAAAAATATAATCTAGGCTTTTACATATTGGTACAAAATAAAAAAAGCCAATGAAAAATTAATTTCATTGGCTAATATAAATACTCAATTTGTTTAAGCTAATACGTTTTCAACCGACTACCTATACCTTACAAATTTTAAATATTTTGGGTCAGCAGCTGGAGTCGTATTAGGATCAAAATCTAAACTGATTAGTCTCCCTTCAGTTCTTCTATTTAACTGATGTAATGCTTTAAATAATTC
>Ga0209291_1003080_pt1 | contig 12756 bp, 9 predicted proteins | sample GOMGulsemesocosm_FD_184633 | JGI IMG/M metagenome (GOLD analysis project Ga0209291, IMG submission 184633) | Methane-oxidizing microbial communities from mesocosms in the Gulf of Mexico - GOM9B Gulf of Mexico (SPAdes) (version 2) | ecosystem: Environmental > Aquatic > Marine > Cold seeps | place... | reverse complement strand
GCAGCATTAGTCTCATCAATTTTTCTGTTAGAGTATTTTCAATGTTTGACAATCTTTCCGATCGCTTAAGTAAAACGCTTAAAAATATTAGTGGCCGTGGCCGTTTAACCGAAGACAATATTAAAGATACCTTGCGCGAAGTGCGCATGGCATTACTTGAAGCCGATGTCGCTTTACCTGTTATTCGTGAATTTGTAGCCCAAGTTAAAGAAAAGGCTGTTGGTACTGATGTGTCTAAAAGCCTCACGCCAGGGCAGATATTTGTTAAAATAGTTCAAAAAGAACTTGAAACAGCCATGGGTGAAGTCAACGAAGCTCTTGACTTAAGAGCTGCGCCACCAGCTGTTGTGCTAATGGCTGGCTTACAAGGTGCGGGTAAAACCACCTCGGTAGCCAAGTTAGCTAAGTTTTTAACTGAGCGTGAAAAGAAAAAAGTATTAGTAGTAAGTGCTGATGTATATCGTCCTGCTGCTATTAAACAACTTGAAACATTAGCGACTGAAATTAATGTTGATTTCTTTCCAAGTGATATTAAGCAAAAACCGATTGATATCGCGAATGCTGCCATTGACCACGCTAAGAAAAACTTTTTTGATGTACTAATTGTCGATACCGCGGGCCGTTTGCATATTGATGAAGACATGATGGGGGAGATCCAGCAACTTCATTCAGCAATTAATCCAGTGGAAACCTTATTTACAGTTGATGCTATGACAGGGCAAGATGCGGCTAATACCGCCAAGGCTTTTAATGACGCATTACCACTAACAGGTATCATATTAACCAAAACTGATGGTGATGCTCGCGGTGGCGCTGCTTTATCAATCCGTCATATCACTGGCAAGCCTATTAAATTCATGGGTGTTGGTGAAAAAATTGAAGCACTTGAACCTTTCCATCCTGATCGTATTGCTTCACGTATTCTAGGCATGGGTGATGTACTTTCTCTTGTTGAAGAGATTGAGCAAAAGGTCGATAGAAAACAAGCCGAAAAATTAGCTAAAAAAGTAAAAAGTGGTAAAGGCTTTAGTTTAGAAGACTTCCGTGATCAACTTGTGCAAATGAAAAGCATGGGTGGCATGATGGGCATGATGGATAAACTACCTGGTATGGGTAATATGTCTGATAAGATTAAAGATGGAATGGACGATAAAATTACCATTCAAATGGAAGCTATTATTAACTCTATGACGCCAGGTGAACGTGAACGTCCTGATATTATTAAAGGCTCACGTAAGCGTCGTATTGCAGCAGGCTCAGGTACTCAAATTCAAGATGTAAATAAACTACTTAAGCAATTTACCCAAATGCAAAAAATGATGAAAAAAATGTCAGGCAAAGGCGGCATGAAAAAAATGATGCGCAGCATGCAAGGCATGATGCCACCAGGTGGTGGCGGAATGGGTGGCATGGGCGGTGGCGGCGGTATGTTCGGTCGTTAATCTTTCATTCTCCATAACTAACATTTTTATTAAAGGCCGCATTTGCGGCCTTTTTGTTTTCAAATTTCTTAATTCTAACTTTCTTTGCTATAAATCAATAAAAGTAACATTAATTCACATCTATATGAGATTTATTCGCATTTGTGTTTAGACTTGTGTATTATGCGCTCAACAAAATAATACACAGAAGCTCTCACCCTGATATTACCCTGTCTTTTAATTTATATGTTAGAGATAACTAATTCGGGTGGTTACGAGCTCAATTGGAGTAGTAAATGAAATTTCAAAGAAAAGCATTAGCAATCGCCGTAATGGTAGCAACATCAACACTAAGCGCTTGTGGTTCAAGCAGTAGTGATTCAGAACCAGAAGTACCAAGCAATGCAGCGCCAACGGCAGTTGTATTATCAGCTAATGCAGTTGATGAAAATGCAATGGGTACTGAAGTTGGTACATTAACCGCTACTGATGCAAATACAGGTGATACTTTTACCTTTACTACCGATAATACTGACTTTGTGATTACTGGCGATAAACTTGCGCTTGCTGCGGAATCTTCATTCGACTTTGAAAAAACAGCGAGTGTTGCATTAAATGTTACTGTTACAGATAACGGTGGTTTAGCTTACACGCAAGAATTGACTGTTGATGTTAATGACTTACTTGATTACTACGGCTTTATGAGCAAAGTAGGCGATACAGCTAATTCAAGTGTTTCATATGGCGGTCAAGCGGCACGTCATGCACTAATAGCAGAGCTTAAGCACTACATTGGTAAAGGTGGCTTAGAAGACGACTTGGAAAATGGCGTTTTAACCTCTAAGGAAGATGTTATCGCTAAGTTAAATAGTTTTTATGATGCCGATGAGAACTCATGGGATACGCTTAATATTACTTTTACCACAGCAAAACAAACAATGTTTTCTGAGCTTTCTAGCAGCTACAAAAGCTTAAAAGAAAAAGTTGCTGGTCAAGATGCTAGTGGTCAGCATAAAGATTGGAATAAAGGTGAATTTGCCGGTTGGGGCGCTAAAGGCTCAACGACTCCTGTTGCTTTAATTGATACTTACTTTCAACAAATTGCTGATATTGCCATTGATAACTTAGGTACCAAACGTTATGTACCAGGTGCCGAAGCTATTGTCGCTAATGAAATACCTGTATATGTTACTGACAACGGTTTAGATTTAAACCAATTAATTCAAAAATTCTTATTAATGTCGGTTGCTTACTCGCAAGCTGCTGATGATTATTTAGATGAAGATAAAGGTTTAGCGACTGACAATATTGGTCAAGATAAAGGTACTAAGGATTATACGAAACTAGAACATCAGTTTGATGAAGGTTTTGGTTACTTTGGTGCTGCTCGTGATTACTTAGCGTATAACGATAATGAAATTGCTGGCAAAGTATCAACAGCTGAAGATGGTCGTGAAGAGTGGAATGGTCAACATGATACCGATGCTGATGGCGTTATTGACTTAATGTCAGAGAAAAACTTTGGCAACTCAGTTAATGCAGCTAAACGTGACCGTGGTACTGCAAGCAATACTGTGCCAACGGATTACACCAAGCAAGCGATGGATGCTTTCTTAATGGGACGTAAACTTATTAATGATAATGCAGGTATGGATTTAACTTCAGATCAAATGACTGAGTTACTTACTTACCGTACTGCTGCATTAGACGCTTGGGAACGTGGCGTAGTAGCAACAGTTGTTCATTATATTAATGATTTAGATGCGGATTTAGCTGAAGTTTCTACTGATGAATTTGATTATGTGACAACAGCAAAACATTTCTCTGAGTTAAAAGGTTTTGCTTTAGGCCTACAGTTTAACCCGTACTCACCGATAGCTGGTACAGACGAGACTAAATTTGCTAAATTTATTAAATTAAATGAGTTATTGAAAGATGCGCCTGTATTAGCTGAAGCAGATGTTGCAGCATATAGAGCTGACTTAGCTGAAGCTCGTCAACTGTTACAAGATGCATTTGAGTTTGATGCTGAGAATGTTGCTGGTTGGTAGTGTTTATTGCTAGTTTTCTAGATAAAATCTAAGGGCTAGTAAATCAAAATTTTAAACAAAGCTTGAACAGGGATGTTGTTCAAGCTTTGTTGCGTTTAAAGACTAAGTAACTACTATAAATGCTCAACAGCTAATTGTTGTTATTGTTTAGGTACAATAAAGGTAAATATAATGAAGAAGTATTCAAGTAAACTTTCGTTAAATAGCAAGCTGCGCCCCTTAGTGCTTGCCTCAGTTTTTGTGCTGGCAGCTTGTGGTGAAGACTCAACAGTCAGTAGTGGAGATGGTTTTAATAAAGAGCAAGATACCAATACCGGCTTTGATCAAGGCCAGCTTATTGCCAGTATTGTTGATAAAGTTATTACCCCAACTTACCAAGAGTTTTCAATAGTTGCGGCCTCACAACAACAAGCTATTAATGATTACTGTCAACAAGAAAAAGAGCTGGCTGAGAATAATGGCAGCGAGCAATTGGTTAATGATACTAAATCATTAGCGAAGGATAGCTGGCGTGCGGCGATGAATACTTGGCAGCAAGCTGAAATGATGCAACTTGCACCATTGACTATAGGCGATAGTGCACTGCGTAATAGTATTTACTCTTGGCCGATACAAAATAGCTGTGGTGTTGATCTTGATGTCACTTACTTTAAAGCAGGCAGTGTTAATGGTCAGCCTTATGATATAAGTAAACGAACAGCGTCTCGTAAAAGTTTATTAGCATTAGAGTATTTGCTATTCAATGATAATTTAGATCACAGCTGTACGGGCTCAACTAAGCCAGAAAGCTGGAATAATCAAACAGAGCAATATCGTAAAGTTGCTCGTTGTGAATATGCCGGTGAAGTCGCTAAAGATATTGAAGTTAATAGCCAATCTTTATTAACCGCATGGCTGGGTAATAATGCTGATATCAAAGGTTATGCTAATGAATTAAAAGCTGCGGGTAGCGAGGGTAGTGAATTTGCAACCGAACACCATGCAGTAAATAAGTTAAGTGATGCATTGTTTTATATGGATATCTTCACTAAGAGTGCCAAACTAGCTGAGCCTACGGGAATAGAATTAAATAAGTGTGGCTCACAACCTTGTCCAGACGTTGTTGAATCTCGCTATAGCCATCATTCACTCGAAAATATCATTAATAACATTCAAGCTTTTAAATTGTTTATTCAAGGTGGGGGTGATAATGGCATTGGTTTTAGAGATTATCTTATTGATGTCGGTGATAAAGTGACAGCTGATAGCTTAGATGCCAGCATCGAACAGGTACTTATGTCGACTGAAGCTTATCAAAACACTTTAGCTGAAACGTTAGTAACCAACCCAGAGCAAGTTGTGCAAACTCATACAGAGGTTAAAAATATTACTGATAAGTTAAAAAGTGATTTTATTACTAGTTTAGCGTTAGAGCTACCTAAAACTGCCGCAGGAGATAATGACTAACATGAAAGATTTACCTTTATCTCGAACAGCCACAGCGTTATCAATAGCACTTTTTACTGGTTTACTTCCTCTTAGTTTGGCACAAGCCGCTAGTGTAGAAGAAAAAAATGTCAATGACACTGCAATAGCTGATGTGGGCGGTGGAAAAATTGACTACCTTGAGCGTATTCAAATTATTGGTCGTGGTGATAAGCTGCGTACTGAAGCTGGCTCTGCCACCTTAATTGGTGAAGCTGAACTAGAAAAATTCAAATTTGACGATATAAATCGTGTTTTATACAACGTACCTGGCGTTAATATTCGTGAAGAAGATGGTTATGGTTTAAGACCTAATATTGGTTTTCGTGGTGCAACACCAGAACGTAGTAAAAAAATTACAGTGATGGAAGATGGCATTTTAATCGGCCCTGCACCTTACTCAGCGCCAGCAGCTTATTACTTCCCTATGATGTCAAAAATGACGTCTTTAGAAGTATTTAAAGGCCCCGCTGCGATTAAATATGGTCCTAATACCGTATATGGCGCTTTAAATATGACAACTCGTGCGGTACCTGATGCACAAGAAGGCATGATTGATGTTTCTTTTGGTGCAGATAATTATAGCAAAGTGCATGGTTATTACGGTGATACTATTGGTGACCTAGGCGTATTAATTGAAGCGGTTAATATGCGCTCTGATGGCTTTAAAGAGCTTGATGGTGGTGGTGATACTGGCTTTGATAAAAGTGACATTATGGCAAAGTTTCTTTATGACCTAACTACAGGTGAGATTGAGCATACTTTCGAACTTAAGCTTTCATGGGCTGATGAACATTCAGATGAAACCTATTTAGGTTTAACAGATGATGATTTTTATCAACAGCCAGAGCGTCGTTATGTGGCAAGCCAACAAGATAATATGGATTGGACACATCAGCAGATTCAGTTTACTCATTTTATGCAAACTAATGATTTTGATATTACTACGCGTGTATATCGCAATGAATTTGAACGTTCATGGTTTAAAATTAATGGTTTTAAAGGCGGGGCCTGTGGCGCTGACTTGCAAGACGTATTAGCTAACCCAGAAGAGAATGAATTATTTTATAACCTCTTAACCGGCAAAGCAGACACTAGTCGAGATTGTGAGAAAATTATTTTAGGTGATAATGCTAGAGAATATTATTCTCAGGGCATTCAAAGTGAATTGTACTTTGAACAAAACCTACTTGGCTTAACTCATAAATTTAATCTAGGTGCACGTTTTCATCAAGATCAAATAGAACGAAATCACACCACCGATGCCTTTTTGATGCAATCGGCAAACTTAGTAACTGATGGAAGTGCGCAAGTAGCTTCAACCACAGATCGCGAACATACAGATGCAATTGCGATCTTCTTTAAAGATACTATTAAATATAACGCGCTAGATATCACTTTAGGTTTGCGTGGTGAGTTTATTGACTCAACTTACCAAAATCGTAAACCTGGCGAAGCGGATGACTGGCAAAAGAAAAGTACCAGTATTTGGCTACCTAGTTTAAGTTTGTTTTATACTTTGTCTGATAATGCGGGTTTACTTTTTGGTGTTCATGAGGGCTTTGTACCAACAAGCCCTAAAGAAGGTCCAGAAATTGATATTGAAAACAGTATCAACTATGAATTTGGTGGACGTTACAGTCAAGGTGATGCCAAGGTTGAGGCGGTTGTTTTTTATAATGATATGAGCAATCTAAAAGAAAGCTGCTCTTTCTCTACTGCTTCTCAGTGTAATGATGATTTAGGTAAAGAGTTTGATGGCGGTGAAGTTGATGTTTATGGCTTAGAGTTTAGCTCTAGTTATCAATTCGCTTTAACTCAACAATTAGATGTGCCTATGTCGGTAGTTTATACCTATAGTGCTTCAGAATTTAAGCATACCTTTGAGTCTGGCTTCCCAATGTGGGGAGATATTACTAAAGGGGATTCAGTCCCTTACTTGCCTGAGCACCAAATAACGGTAAATATGGGCTTAACGGCCGAGCAATGGGATATTAACTTTATTGCACGTTACGTTGGTGAAATGCTTGAAGCTTCAGGTGAAAACGTTACCTTATCAGGAGTTACCACAGAGGCTTATACCGTTGTGGATTTCTCTGCAAGCTATCACTTAGCTGAATACGGTAAAGTATATCTTAAAGCGGACAATATCCTTGATAGTCAAGAAATAGTTAGTCGACGTCCAAATGGTGCAAGGCCAAGCAAACCTCAACAGTTGTTTGTTGGTTACCAATATAATTTCTAAAAAAAGATTACTTATATTATGAGTATGAAATACGACAGACATTGCTTGTCGTATTTCACCTGTTACAAATATAATTGTGCTATATCAAGACACAAGGATAGGTTTTGATTTAGTATAAAATCTAATTCCTAAATCTACTGGCGGCTTTGTGCTTGATTTTTTATCTATTAATATAACTGAGCTCAGCCAGTATTTTTTTGATGCCAACAAACGTATATACATTATTTATTTACTTTCAGCGCTAACTTTAGCAATTCCTGTCTATTGGCTGAGATTTTCTAGCTTTTCTTTATTACCTTTCTTACGATTTGTCTTCCCAAAATCAGTTTATACCCATAAATCGGCACGACATGACTATAAGTTATTAGTGATAAACAAGTTGATAAAATCAGCACTATTTCCACTGATTGTTATTACTATGGCACCTATTGCCATTGGCGTTTCATCTGCTATTGAATCCGTATTTGGTTATATTGAACCTATTATGTTATCTAGCAGCACCATTATTATCATTTTTACCTTATTGTTATTTTTGTTTGATGATTTTACCCGTTTTTATTTACATTATATTTTGCACAAGGTTCCCGTCTTATGGGAGTTTCATAAAGTTCATCATTCGGCTCTTGTACTGACCCCTTTTACTATCTACCGCAGCCATCCTGTGGAGAGTTTGTTATACGCTTTTAGGATGACCTTAACGCAAGGATTTGTTGTTGGAATTTGTTATTACCTCTTTGGTCCTACCTTGAAAATGTATGATATTTTGGGCGCCAATGCTTTTGTATTCTTGTTTAACTTTTTTGGCTCAAACTTACGCCATAGTCACATCTGGTTAAGTTGGGGAGATAGAGTAGAAAGCTACTTAATTAGTCCGGCACAACATCAGATCCACCATAGTGATAACCCTAAACATTTTGATGCTAATTTTGGCGCTGCATTAGCGCTATGGGATAGATTGTTTTCTTGTCACATTAAGGCTTCTCAAGTTGGTAAGATAACGTATGGTATTAGTGTTAATCACCAAGGCCATAACAGCTTGGTGCAAATTTATTTCGAACCCTTCAAGAAGGCGGCAAAAATACTTATATCTAAGAGAGTAAATAATAAGTAACGTTTTGTTTCTCCTTGTATACGTTTTCTCATCGGCTAGCTATACTTGTTAATTAATAAGGGTCTGTTGAACTTTCGAGATTACTTTACAGCAGTTTTTTTGATATGCAGGCAAGGCAGAACACTTGAAGTGTAGCTGGCTACATGAATGTGTGATAACGCAGTATACATTTCAAAAAAACGCTGCCCTTTGGGTTCATTTAAAGCGGCTTTACTCATTGTTGCTCGTTTTTACATAGAGTAACTATGCTGCAAAACTCGCGCCGCGATTAAAAGCGTTTTAAATTGAATAAACTTTAACCCTGAAAGATCAACAGACCCTAGTGTGATTAACCTCTTTGTTTGTCTATTTTATTACATTATCAACTTTTGAGGTGCCTTATTAAATGGCTGGAAATAAAGTTAACAAGCCTACTCCTCGCGTTAAACTAGATACGAGAGAAAATATCGGTTTTTTTAAGCGTTTTATATTTGCTTTTGAAAGCATTTTTATTGTGTTTATAACCGCTGTACTACTTTGGTCAACGCGTTTTGTTGATCTGCCGGCATTTGCTATTCAATTATCAAGTGATCAAGGGGATTGGCAATTAGATAAAGTTATTACCTTTATCATGATTATAAGCCTTGGTTTGTTAATTTTATTAACACGCTATAGCTTATATTTGCGTAAAAAAATGAAGCGACAATTTCTTGCTGAAGAAGAAATTAAGCGCTTAGCTTTCTTTGATAGCTTAACCAACTTACCTAACCAAGATCTTTGCCATAATCGCTTAGAGCACGCTTTAGCGCGTGCGGCAAGAAACAATACATCCATCGCTGTCATATTTATTGGTATAGATGACTTTAAAGCCATTAACGTTCAGCAAGGTCATGATGGTGGCGATAAGCTACTTCAACAAATAGCCAAGCGCTTATCAAGTGAATTACGCTCAGGTGATACCTTAGCTAGAATTACCGGAGTAGAGTTTATGGTAATACTTGAGACAGTAACGGCTAAAGAAAATATAAATATTTTTGCAAATAAACTACTGGTAAAACTAACCAGGTGTTACCGGGTATCTATGCAGGAAGTTTATATTACCGGTAATATTGGCATTGCCCTGTACCCTAATGATGGTGATCACAGTAAACAGTTAATGAAACATGCTGATACTGCAATGTGCTTTGCTAAAGAAAAATCTCGCAATAGCCTCGCTTTTTTCTCTAAAGAATTACAAGAAAAAGTCGACGCTAAAAAGAAAATAGCAGAACAGTTGCGCGGGGCAATGGAAAGGGATGAATTTATTCTCCATTTCCAACCCACCATTGCAACTCAATCTAATGAGGTTATTGCTGTTGAAGCATTACTGCGTTGGCATAATGAGTTACTGGGGGATTTATCGCCTGATATATTTATTCCAATTGCAGAAGAAATTGGCATCATCTCAAAAATTGGAGACTGGGTTCTGACTCAAGCCTGTCAGCAAAATCACGCTTGGCACGAAAAGGGATACGAAAATATAGTTATTTCTATAAATATGTCAGTGATGCAGTTAAGTATCAATAATTATGCTTCGACCGTAGCTGGTTCATTAGCCGACTCTCATCTTGAACCTCAATATCTTGAGTTAGAGTTTACTGAAAACACTCTGATGAAAGATGTAAAACAATCTATAGTGCAACTTAAGAAGCTAGATGCCTTAGGTGTTTCTATTGCACTTGATGATTTTGGTACGGGTTATTCGTCAATAAAATACCTGTCTAAATTCAAACTAAATAAATTAAAAATAGACGGTAGCTTCATCAGAAAAATTCCTGCAAGTACAGGGGATGCTATGGCAATCAAAGCTATTGTTGCTTTGGCTAAAGAATTAAAACTTCATATCACGGCCGAAGGTGTTGAAACTGACGAACAGTACGAGTTTATGATGACTAGTAATGTTGACTCTATGCAGGGCTATCATTTTAGTCGTCCCGTTAATGCATTAGCATTAGAGCAGTTATTACAATCTCGACCATGGCAATAAAAGTGATTAGTTATTGAAGGTTAACTATCATTTCTTACAGCATAACCGAAAAATAAATAATGCCTGTTTCCTTAATCGCTAAATAAAACTTGTAAAAATCTACTAGAAGCGTAAAATACGCGAGCTTTTCTGTCGCTTGTCGATGGAAAGTGTCTGGAAAATCCGTTTTAACACTTAACATAAATAGAGGACGATATGGTTACCATTCGTTTAGCTCGTGGCGGCGCTAAAAAGCGTCCATTCTATCAGGTTGTTGTTGCAGATAGCCGTAACTCTCGCGATGGTCGTTTCATCGAGAAAGTTGGTTTCTTCAACCCAACAGCACAAGGTCAAGCAGAGAAATTACGCTTAGATCTAGACCGTATTACCCATTGGGTAGGTCAAGGTGCGACAGTATCTGATCGTGTGGCTAAGTTAGTTAAAGACGCAACTGCGGCTTAATTACTTAGTAGGTAGAAGGAGAACTTTGTGAGTAAAGAACAACAAATAACCTTGGGTAAAGTAGGCGCTGTTTATGGCATCAAAGGTTGGTTGAAAATTCATTCATTCACTGATGAAACTGATGCCATACTTGACTATTTCCCTTGGTCATTAAAATTAGGGAATAACACACAAACAGTTGAAATAACTGATTGGCGCAAGCATAACAAAGGCCTAATTGTGAAGGTGGCGGGTATTGATGACAGAGATGAAGCGCAAGCATTAGTCGGCTCAGAAGTACAAACCAGTGAAGCAGCGTTGCCAGAATTGTCGCAAGATGATTTTTACTGGCGCGATTTAATAGGTATGTCTGTTGTGACTAACAAGGGTTACGACCTGGGTGTAGTTTCAGACATGATGGAAACTGGCGCTAATGATGTACTGGTTGTGAAAGCTAACTTAAATGATGGCTTTAGTAAAAAAGAGCGGTTAATCCCTTATCTTTTCGAACAAGTTGTTGAATCGGTTAGCATTGAAAATAAACAAATTTGTGTTGACTGGGATCCGGGTTTTTAACTTGTGACTAGCACTAACTCTGCTAAAGAGAAAAACAAAATGTGGATTGGGGTTATAAGCCTTTTTCCCGAAATGTTTAATGCTATCACGGAGTACGGGGTAACAGGTCGGGCGATTCGTAATGGGTTAATTGAATTTCAGCAATGGAATCCAAGAGACTTTACCCATGATAAACATCGTACCGTTGATGATCGTCCTTATGGCGGTGGTCCGGGGATGTTAATGATGGTGCAACCATTACGTGATGCTATTGCCTCTGCGCGTAAAGCTGCAGATGCTGATGCTGCCATTCATGGTGGTAAAAAGGCTAAAGTTATCTACTTGTCTCCGCAAGGAAGAAAGCTTGATCAACAAGGCGTAAGTGAATTAGCACAACATGATCGACTAGTATTTATTGCTGGCCGGTATGAAGGCATAGACGAGCGATTAATTGCGTCAGATATTGACGAAGAATGGTCGGTTGGTGATTACATTTTAAGTGGTGGTGAACTCCCTGCGATGAATGTGATTGATGCTGTAGCACGCTTAGTGCCTGGTGTATTAGGACATAAAGAATCAGCAGAGCAGGACTCCTTCTCTAACGGTTTATTAGACTGTCCCCATTACACTCGGCCAGAAGTAATGACCACTCCTCACGGAGATGAAGTGTCAGTACCTAAAGTATTGCTTAGTGGTAATCATGAACACATACGCTTATGGCGACAAGAGCAATCTTTGCTAAGAACGTGGACTAGAAGACCAGAATTATTAATCAACCTAGCTCTGACAGGTGAGCAGGAAAAAGCGCTTGCTTTAATTAAGAAACAGGCGAAGCAAACCACTTAGACTGTGCATACTAGGAAGAAGGTATTATGAGTAAAATTATTGAAATGCTCGAGCAAGAGCAATTAAAATCTGATCTACCAGCATTCGCTCCGGGCGATACTGTTGTAGTTCAAGTAAAAGTTACAGAAGGTGATAAATCACGTCTTCAAGCATTTGAAGGTGTAATCCTTGCTGTTAAAAACCGCGGCTTACATTCTGCTTTCACTGTTCGTAAAATTTCGAACGGTGTTGGTGTAGAGCGTGTATTCCAGACACATAGCCCAATCGTTGATTCAATATCAGTGGTACGTCGTGGTGATGTTCGTCAAGCTAAACTTTACTACTTGCGCGAGCTATCTGGCCGTAAAGCACGTATTAAAGAAAAATTGGCTAAGAAATAGAAATATTTTTTATACAGTTTTCTGTAAAGAAAGTTTGAAAAAAAGCCTGAATAAGCAATTATTCAGGCTTTTTTGTTTTTTAAATTCAATAGTCTGTTGTTTGAATAAGCAGCATTCGTTCAATATTCCCCTTTATACCAATTCCATTAAATTATTGCCCACTTGTGCTGGTTAAAATACCCCAAGAATTCGTTGCTCTCAATTCCAATAGCCAGCTATTGCTCAATCGAGCGCCTTACCTTGATTTATTTTTCCTTC
>Ga0209291_1003075_pt1 | contig 12770 bp, 13 predicted proteins | sample GOMGulsemesocosm_FD_184633 | JGI IMG/M metagenome (GOLD analysis project Ga0209291, IMG submission 184633) | Methane-oxidizing microbial communities from mesocosms in the Gulf of Mexico - GOM9B Gulf of Mexico (SPAdes) (version 2) | ecosystem: Environmental > Aquatic > Marine > Cold seeps... | reverse complement strand
GAATAATGATGGTTAGTACAACCAACGGAAGAAATTATACTTTTGCCATAGGTGTTACGTCTGGTATAGTGCTTGAATATGAGATAAAAAAGTACTTATGATTAAATAAGATTGTTATCATTTATTGGTCTTGATTCCTCATGAGGCAACGTCACTTTGTTCTCTATGCCTACTACATTACAATAAAACTTACAAAACCAATACCCACAAAAAAGCCTCTCATTTCTGAAAGGCTTTAAGTGGTCCCACAAGAATGCAGTTAAAAACGTCTGTAACCGTTGATTTTATTAAAGTGTTAAATCATTTATTAGTTAATAACTTTTATAGTATCACATTAATCAATAAAACCTAATTTAATTTCGATTTGCTTCAATTGATTTCTCGTTGACATTGAATAATTTGATGGTTCTAGTTTTTTCGTGATTAAATTTGAAGGCGTTTGAAGGTTCGAAATGTAATAACTTCTAAATAATGAATAAAGTGTTCCCTTTTCTTTTTCTCTTATTTCTGAATCGTTTATGTAATTAAGAGTAAGATAGAATTGAGATATTACAAATTCCCATTTTTTGTGCATTGGGCTGACGTAATAACGTTCTAAAATTGGAGAGGATATTCTTCGGGTTTTATTTGAATAAGTATCTAAAGCTGATGTACCTTTAAAATCTTCATATTCCATATCATTTAAATCTGATTTTAATTCTTTAAGTAATTCTAATGTGACTTGAAAATTTCTATCATATTTTTGATTTCCTGTTGTAGAAGTCTATATTGAATCTGATTTGCATTCGATTGTACCTTAAATGAGATATAAACTAATATAGCACCGATTAAATTAATTACTGGAGCAGTTATACCACCTATAGTATCTCCAATATTTCCAGTTTTTGTTAAGTCAAATTTAATCCAAAATGATTTTGTAGTGAAAGCTAGAACACTTCCCAATAGCAATATTATTACTCCTAATATTAATAGGGAGTTCTTTGTATCTAGTTTAATTTTTTCAATTTTTATTTTTAAAAACTCATTTTTTCTCTCCTTAATTTCATTAAATGTGAACGTTTCATTTTTGAATAATTCAATTTGTTTACTTTTATTATCAATAGGTAATAAATGATATCTGTAAATATGAAAGTTGATTATTTTTTTTCCATTTTCTATGTGGTTACTATAAAATTAACTTTAAAATACTATTTTAAAGTATAAAACTGTATCAGTTTACTTTTTTATTTTAGTTAACTTATTTTTTTTGATTGTCAAGGTAGTATCTGTTAAATTGCTGCGATTAGTTACTAGTGTCTTTGGTTTTACTCCTTTTGATGTTCTGCCATTATTCCTTCTAATGACTCTACGTGATCTTTAATTAAGTGATATTTTTTATGGGTCTTAGATTTTGAAATAAATTTATTAATACTTGTGTGAAGTTTTTCTCTAATGTCTTTATTGGTTGGTTTTTCATTTTCGTCTCTCTCGAATGCGTTTATACTTTTAATAACATTCTCTATATTGGTTATAGCTCTCTCTTTTTGTCCGATTTCTAAATAATACTCACAAGCTACCATTGAACTTTCACATGCTTGATTAAAGTCACCGCCTGCGTAACATCTTCCAGCTTGAGCAGCAAACAAAGAACCTTCTGCGTTTAAATGTGATATTCTTATTTTAGCGTTTAATGAGTCTAGCGATTTTTTTATGTCTTCTTTGTTTGATTGTTCTAATTCTCTGAGTTTATTATCATATTCAGTTTTATTTGACTTTTCTAGTTGCTCTAATTTTACTGAAAAGTTGTCTTCCGTTTGTTTTTGTATAATACTCGCTAACTCTTTTAAGTTAAGTTTTTGAAAATATTGTGATATCATTGGTATTGCGACCCCTATTAAGGAAATGACAAATAAAAGCTTTAGCCATGCGGAATCATAGAAATCATTTATTTGAGATATTACTTCTTGCTTTTCATTTATTCGAAATTCGAGTTGTCTTAATGTTTCATTATTAGCAATAGAATCAAATCTAAGTTGCAATAATTCTATCTTCTCTGTTAGGTGTTTTACTTGTAATGAGTCTGTCATTTGTTATATTTTTAAATCTTTATATGCTAAATCGATCAATTTTTTAAAAAATGAATTAGTATTCACTATAGTTAATAACTTATAATAGTCAGAGTTGGTGTCAAAAAATTTCTCTCTTAACGGGGATATGAATTCATCCAAGCTTGCAATAATTATTTTTCGGTGTAATTCCCAAAATTCATCTTTAGTTCCATTATACTTCTTAATCGTATTATCATCATGATTTAAGTATTTAAGGAAGCGGAGTTTTTGATTGTGTATGGAGTAAACTCTTGCGTGTACGATAGAATTTCTATGGTGATTGAGTAGTATTTGTTCGTTATGACTTATCTGTTTAACACTAGTTGAAATAGCATCTGTTAGTATGACAAGCTCGTCTAAAAGAATTTTACAATTACTCAAGCCTCGTTTATTACATTCTTGCATTAAAACTTCATATTGATCTTCCTTGTCAATTATAAGGTCAATAACTCCTGAAAACCAAATGCAAAAAATTCTGTTTTTTAACTCTGCTGGCAAATTCAATTCTTTGGAAAAAATGAATTCGCCCCAGTTTTTAATAAATACTTGATGGTCTGAATGAAGTGAAATTATAATATTTATAATCTCTTTGTCATTGAATGTTTCAGGTTTCGCTATTTTCATTTTTTAATGTAAAAAATTGATTATTTGGACTACTATTAAATGTAAATTATAACGGAAACTATAAATATTAATGAGAAAATGGCAATTAGCATTGACATAAAACCCATTAAGAATAGTAGTGGTTTAATACCTTCACCTTCTGGTTCACCAATTGTGTCAAATTGAAATATTGCTGATACCGCGGATAAGAAAAATATTTGAATTAGTACAGTGATGGTGAGCCATTTGTAATAGAAAAATGAGGTCAATGACTTAATGAATGTTTCGTAGCCAATTATGTTTTCTTCTATTTCAATAGGGGTGGGGCCTAAAATTGTCCCGTTATTTATTTTGCCAATTAAAGAAATTTTTGTGGTTGGTTGATTTAATAGATAAACTTCAATCTCGATTTCGTCTTCTACATTCAATAAGCTTGGGAGGTATGTTACTTTAGTTATTTCTTCTATATTTGAAAAGTTTAATTCTGAGTTCTGTTGATTTTCATCTTCTTTTTTTCTTACTTGTAGAGCTAAGCTTGGTGTGTTATTAATATTAGATATTTTAAACATGATTGGACCATCTATGAAGTCTGACTTAGTTAAACTAATGTTTCCTGTGTTTTTAATCTTTAATACTAAAGTGGATACATTGTTTATTTCAGTACTATCATATAATATTTTTAAATTATTGATAATCTCATTGCTTTGAGATATTATTGGAGTAATTTGACTATAACTAATGGATAATTCCTTTTTATCTTTTGAATTGTTAATAATATAAGACGCAGCCACTGGAACTATAATGGCAATTATCCCCACAATTATTTCAGATCTTCTGTACCATTTTTTAGTTGTAGTATTTGTCATGTTTTTTTATTTTAAATTTTATCTTTAATAAATCCAATAACTGCCAATAACAAATCAACAGAAATAACTATTGCGCCAAATATAATGGCAAAATTTGTGGTATTCTTTAATGTTAAGAACGCTGCACACTTGAATATTATTAAATCAGTATCTTAGTTATTTTCTATTTCACAAACTTTTCAAGTAAATAGAGGAATATATTGACATAAGCTATAAGAACTAATAATACTTTAATTGAAAAAAAAACCCATGATATGTAGTTTAGATATTCTGGCGACTCTACTTCTGTAGTTTCATCTTCAAACTTTCGATTCTGGATTGTATAAAATATAGACCAAACTATGGATTGATATATATACTGAAATAGGTCTAGTCCTAAGGCAGATACAATTAATATTGCTGGTAATATTAAATCATTTTCAATGTGTACACCTAGTTCGTCAGCTTTCTTGAAAACCCATATTAAAGCTACACCCGCAAAGGCTATTTGTCTGTTTATATCACTTAGTTTTCCGGTGAAATGATAGTAGTCCTCTTTAAATTCTGATAATTTTGATTTTGCCATTATTTCTCGTCTCTTGGTCCTGTTCCTTTTTTAGTTTTTTTGTTTGCATTTAACGACTTATGCTTTTTTAATGCTGTTTTCTTTACTGTTTTAGAATCTTTTTTTTGAGTATTTTTTTTTGTCATATTTATCTTGGTCCGGTACCTTTTTTAAAATAGATATCTTCTTTATGAAAATATTTAGTAAGCATATAATATACAACTGCTCTATATTTATTTTGGTTAGATTTACCGTATTTTTCTAAAATAGTTGCAATCGCACTATCTAAGTCTAAGTTTTCGCTTAATCCTAATTTTTTAATTAGAAAATTTTGTTTGATAATAAGTAATTCATATTTATCAGTAGCAGATACTATAGATGCGTCAGCATTATAGATTGAAGCTCCCAAACTGATTGTGACTTTTATTAATAATTCTAAGTCTGTTTCTTCTCCTATTTTTTCTTTTATGTCAGAAGAATATTTTTTAATGAGTTCGTCTCTTTTTGACATTTTCTGTTTTACTTATTATTATAATTTACATTGTACATAAATACACATACTCGTGTTGTATATTTAGTATTTTAATAACCCCAATGAAAGCAGTTCTCTTTCTATTTGTAAACGTTCAACAAATAAAGACAAATAGAACTTTAGTCATAGGGTATTTACTTTAAAATGTATCTCGAACAAAATTAATTAAAGTAGATATAAATCCGAATACAAGTATTATTGGGACAAATATAACTGCAATTTTAACTCTATCCTTTAATCCGTATGACATAGTGTGTTTACCCCTAATTTAAATCTGCTAACTTTTGTCATTGTTATTATTATGGGTAACAAACGAATATATGTACCTGTGCACATATTCGTATTATACATTTATAGTTTATTATTCTTTTTTTCTAATTAGAAATTTTAATATATGTGTATAAAGAAATGTTTTTTGGTCTAGTTTCTTTGCCACCAGTTGCGTCAGAGGTGTATTTTGCAGGGCCCCATGCATAAGGTTCGGCACCTCCATCAGAACTTTTGTCATGGCGTGCACTAGAAGTATAAGTGTGCGTATGACTTTTAAACTCATCAACTTGATAACTACCAACCAGCCTATTCTTATCAGGATCCATTCCTTCACCATTTACATTACTACTTCTAATGAAAGCACCTGATGCATTAGGTAAGTAATATTTGTTTTCTTTCTTATTTAGAATATTTAAATCAAAATTTTCTTCTAGTAGTTTAAATAACTCAGACTCTTTGTTGATTTCTTGACCATTTAATAATACCCAAGTTCCTTTTTGTGTTTTGTTGAATTGAATAGGCTTAAGTAATGATTGTTTTATGATTCCTATATCTTCTAGTTCCGCTTGAAAGATTGATGATTTTTGAATAGTAAAAGATAATAAAGCAAATCCAATGATCGCTAGTAGTGTAATTTTAATTTTTTTCATTCTGTTTAGTTTAAATTAATGTAATTTTTATATTCTGGTCTATTGTTTATTTTTTTGATAATTTCGTATTTGGCTATTTTGTTTATAAGTACGTTTTCATTTTCGAATAGACCTTGAAGATATTCTGGATAAAGAACTTTCTGTTCTAAAATAAATTCGAAAGGGGGGATAGGTAAATTAATAACGTTCTCTGTAATATCAATGCCTTCTATATTCATTGGATGTATAGTAATGACTACCTTGAAATTAAGGTTGTTTCCAACTAAATTTAACTTAAAAAATTTGTTTTCAAATTTGAAATCAGTGTTCACTTCTTCTATTAATTTCTGGACCTTGGCAAAATCTGTTTCATTTTGGATAGCATAAAATTTCTCGACTTGAGATGATAAAGTTAATTCTGTATTAATTATATAATTAGAAAAATTTAATTTTAGATATTCGTTTTGAGACGTTAACAACTTATAAATTTCTTTCTTATGTGTTAAATTGAAATCTCTTTCTAGAATATGTTTTTTGAAGTAAGGTAAAAGAATAGCACCGGATATAACATTTGTTTGGACTATAGCTTTACGATTTTCTAAAAGGATGTTCTCAAATTTAATTTTTGTGTTCTCATTCTTAATAGAATTAATATTAGGATTAATATTAATAACTTCTGGGATATTGAAATTATTTTCAATATCTGACTTGTAGAAATAAAAATAAGGTTCAAGTAAATCTGTAAATTCAGTTAAAGTTAATATAGATTGAGGATAAATTAAGATATCGAGCTTCTCTGATAAGTTTTGTTTGAAAACATTATTTTTACTGTATTTAATATCTAATTTAGGTATCATTGTGATATCTGATAAGCTAACAATTGAATATTCTAAATTATTGAAATTTATGTTTGGGTAAACTTGCTTAATCAAACTCAGCACAGGGTCGTAGATTTTATCTTGCCACGTATTACTGTTATCAAAATTATTAAAGTGTAAAAATTTTTTATTGATGAGAGTTTTATTCTTAGTATTAATAAATACTATTTTCACCATATCTTTTACCTCTTGACTACTTTCATATAAGATTCTTAATTCTTCAAGAGTTGTTGCGCTTTTTATACTTTCCCAAAGGTGATTATATTGAGAGGCATTAGTTATCTTGATAGCTTCATTATCAGAATAAATTAATTGTGTAAGCCTGTCTAACTTGTTTTCAATTGTTATCAGTTTTGCATCAATTTTCGTGAACCTCTTTTGGTTTTCTATGTGTAAGTCTATATTCAATTTTCTTAAGTCTAATATATTATCATTGATAAGATCAAGCTTCTTATTCATCTGGTCTAGCTTTTTATTAAGTTGACTAAACTCTGCCATAATAGCGTCAAACTGTGGGTCAGAATCTTGGCCACTTCCAAATAAAGCAAATGCACCGTTAACGGCTTGAATACCTACCATAGGATTACCTGTAAAATATGCCATTGCTCCATTGGCAATTACATTTCCTATAGCAATAGCTTGATTTGCATTTTCAGCATCTCGTTTAGATAAACCTAAATTATTTCCTAATTCTACAATGTCTCTTGCACCACTAAGATAACTTTGAATATCTTGAACATCATTAATGTTTTCTAAGGTCTTTTTAGTTTCTTTGTAATCTGGATTGTTAATGTCGTTTTTAAATTTTAAATTTAAGATTTTAATTTTTCCTTTAGTATCTACATTGTCATATAATACATCGGTAATAACACCAATTTTAAATGAGTTTTCACTGATTAATTTAGTGTTTTCAACTTGCAATTTTTTAACAAGAACTATATCGTCTCTATTTTCCTTAATTTGTTTTTTATTTAATACAATTTGTTTTTCATTATTTTTTATATCAAATCGCATTTTTTGTACATCCGTATTTAATTTTTGAAACCTACTTTCAACTTCTTGATTAAACTTTTGTAAGCTTACGGCATTTTCTTTAATAGCTTCAAGTAATTTTTTATCAAAGTCATCTACACTAATTTTAAAATCTTGCATTTTTGTATCAAATTCTTTTGACAACTCATCTTTAGTTTTAGCGACTATATTATCAATATCTAGCTTTTGATCTTTAAATTTTTGTTCGAAAAAATCTCTATTCTCTTTTATATAAGTTAAGCTTTGTTGGTCGACAATAGGTGCTAAAATCCTGTAATCTTCTGGGTTTAGGTCTGAAGAAAAACTCTCAAGTTGTTTGGAAAAATTCTCAATAGCTTCTTCATAAGTTAAGCCAGGATTATTCTTCAATTCGCTTGAGACACTTGAGTTAAATGCAGATTTAAGATTATTGTTAAATTTATTTTTCTCAATTTTCGCTTTATTTTCAATCGATTCATTTACTTTTTGATAAAGGTATTCCTTACCCATAGAAACAAATGGCGAAGCGAATTTGTTATTACTTAATACACTTGCAAAACCTTCAGTTAGTATTTTCAAACGTTTATTATAAAGCCTAGTATTTTTTATACCCTCTAAAGGTTTGTATAGCTCTTTAATAATATCTGAATTGTTTTTAATTGCATTCGATTTGGTGTAGTCTGACGTAGGTGATGTGAATAGTTGATTCCATTCGGGGTCATTTTTTAAGAATGCTTTTGTAGAAAAAGGAATATTATCATTTTGCGAATATCCTCTCATAAGTATTCCTAAGAAAAGTATTAGTAAAAAGTCTCTCATTATTTGAGTTTTTTGTTTGTGTATAACAACCGAATAAAGTTAATGTTAACTGTACTTGTGTTATGTGTTTTTTAGTATACTGTTTATTTTAAAAATGCATCTCGAATAAAACCGATTGAAGCAAGCATTAATCCAAATCCAATTACTATGCCGCCAAATGTAACTGCAATTTTTACTGTATCGTTTAATCCGCATGATATAATATGTGTTTTATGTGAATTAGGGGTGAATACCCCTTTTCAATTAGGGGCGTTTACCCCCCCCCTAATTTAAAATTGCTAAATTTGTCACTAATAAAAGTAAGAATTGCTAGTGTTTTGGTTCTACTTTTGCGAACTTTTTGGGTTACGGTTTATTGTTTTTAGGTATTGCCCTGCGTGGCACAGCTTAAATATTTTATATGCTTATTTAATTTTGCAATTAGTTTTTCATTAGAACTAATTGTTTTTTTTGACTAGCTATTGACTTAATCCTTTAATTTCTAATTTTTAGTATTTAGGATTGTACGAAGGAACTTATTACGGATAGAAATTGTACGAATGATAAAGAAAATCCAATTGATAAGTCAAGATAAAACTTCGTTTAAATCTTTTACATCATTAGCTACTTAGAATTAGAAAATTCATTGTGCATTTTAGAATGTAATTAATAGATGCGACAGAACAAACCGTTGTAATCAAGGGAATCAAGAATGTGTGAATTTAAAAAGTGTTTGTAATCGCTTGATGACAGAAGTTTACAGTATGGTTACATTTTGTATTCACATGCAAACAGCTGTAACCAAAGGGAATCTAGAATTGTTGAATTAAGAAAGTGTTTGTAATCGCTTGATGACAGAAGTTTACAGTATGGTTACATTTTGTATTCACATGCAAACAGCTGTAACCAAAGGGAATCTTGAATAGTTGAATTGAAAAAGTGTTTGTAATCGTATGATGACAAAAGTTTACAGTCTGGTTACGTTATGTATTCAAATGTAAACTACTGTAATCAAGTGGATTATAGAATAGTTGAATTGATAAAGTGTTTGTAATCGTATGATGACAAAAGTTTACCGTATGGTTACATTTTGTATTCACACCTAAATCATAGGTGATCAATAAGATGTTTAGTTGAAAAGTACTTATAGTATTGGATACAATGTGTTCGAGTATCCTTTTTGTAAATCATACTTATTTATTTTGATTCACTTCTTTATAAGTAGATAATGTATAACTGTAGGATTCATATAGTTATTATTCTCTATAATATGAGTTCTGAAATTTCTTAAAAAGTGTTACTTTGTTACCTCTACTTCAAACCTTTATTAAATAAAGGAAGTTGAGCCAAAAAAGTGGTAACAAAAAAAGTAACAAAATTGAATTAGAAAAAAAGGATTGAATTTAAAGTAGTGTTCTTTTGATGTTAACATATTCTGTTACCAAATTGTTACCTACTTTGTTACTTTAGCTTTTCTTTATTTATACTACTTTTAGAGTATTAGTAACAATAGTAACAGAAGTAACAAAATAAATAGATGTTTTTTATATATTCGTTAGGTTTCCAATAGTTTATTAAATAAAAACAAAAAAGCCATAACAATCATGCTATGGGCTTTATTAAACACTGTCTAAGAAGATTAAATATCTATTTTAGTCTGTTCTTCCTTTGGTTCATCTTTTATCCAATCAGTTCTTTTAAAAAGATAAACTCGTCCTTTTTCATTTGTTCTCGGTTCTTCAAAATTACTTGTGTAATCTACATTATACAAGATGTATGATTTTAGTTTTTCAGGTGCAGTCATATCTAATTCGTTAATCAAATATTTTTTAATTTTAGATGCGTCTGCAAAAAATTTATTATTGATTATCCTTAAGTTGTTACAAAGTTGTTTTGTTGGCATTTCAAAGAATTGTAAATTGTTATGATGTTCAAATACTGATATTATAAAATCATCTACTTCTTGTTTCCAATTAGCTTTTGATTCGTCTACTACTTTTTGCCAATGTTCATTCATTATAATAGAATCTTCAAACCACATTCTACCTGAGTCTTTATGAAATATTTGTCTTGTAGAGATAAAATCAAAAAATGCGGGTATCTCTTTAAACATTTCATGTTTTAGGTTTTCATCTTTATTTTTTAAACTTTTAACTGGTATTATCCAAAATCGCTTATCATTCTTATCTAAATTTAAAAAATCACGTTCTGCGTTTGAGCATACCATAATTTTCATGAAACTGTCAACTTGTTTTATTGCAACTCCTTTAGTGTTTAATGTTATTTTGTTAGTTGTGGATAATTGCTTTATTTGGTCTTTAGCAGTTCTTTTATCCTCAAAATCTCCTTCATCTACAGCAACAAAAAATTTACCTGCCCAATGACTATTAAATTTGTCAGTAAAATCGTTTGTTCTTAAAATAACAGTATTGCCTTCAAACATTTTTGAAACATATTCGGCAAATGTAGTTTTTCCAGTTTCTTGTTCTGTAGAAAGTAGACATGGAACCGAAATGAAATGTTTAGGGTATTGTACCATTATCGATAAATAATCTAAAAGCATTGTCCCAGTGTTTCCTATTTGTGGATTTTCAAAATGTTTATCCTGGTCAATTGAGATGAAACTATCATCATTTGCTATATGTTTAATGAAATTTATTGTGTTGGTTATATTACCTTGCTTTGGTGTGTATGATAATGGTAAGCAAATATTATATTGTGAATCTATGACTTGTCTATAATTTTTCCAGTTTGGAACATTTGTAAACCCGTCATATTTATTCACTCGTTTATGTGAATCTTTACCATGGTCGTCACAAATGGCTGCTTTTAACCATGGTTCAACGACTTTGGATTTAAAACTTAAAGTACCTAAATTAGTTGTTTGATTTTTTAGCTTATAGTAGTTGAATCCTATTCTCATATAATCATTAAGTGCTAAGTCTTGTAGAAGTTTAACATTTTCTGAATCGTAGTAATATTTTCGTTTTCTAAATATAAACTCTTTAGTTCCAATAAAAGGAGAATAGGTTTCATAAAATGATTTTTCATTAATTAAACCGAAATACTTTCTTAAATCAATGTCTTGTTTTTCTTTTAGATTAAGCGTTTTTGTATATTGTTCAGACTTGTCTAATTTGTTTAAGTCATTTATAATTTCTTTTGATTTTTCCATATTAGTTTCTATTAAATCATCTAAACCTTTACTTACAGGATCATAAATGCTTTTAATATGAGCAAAGTAAAAATCTTTCAGATGACTAGTATCTTCAAAAACTAATCTTTTAGCTGAATTTCTAAAGTTGGTTACCGCTGAACAGAATGAATTAGGTCGCTTATTCAAATCAATATCTACTTTATATTTTAGGCTTAATGTATCTGCATCTGTTAAGTAAACTAAATTATCTATTTGACATACATTTATTAAATCAATGATTTCTGGAGCAAGCTCTTTATAATATGGTCTATTTATATCTGAAGGGGCATAGAATCCATGAATTGAACCTAAACCAACACAATCCAACCCATAATGTGAACCTATCAAAGCTTTAAATTCTCCCTCAATTAGGAATAGAGTTTTTATTTTTTCTTTCGACTTGTATTTATTGATAATATTCGCAGTGAAAAAAGGTAATAAACCAGCACCTTTAGGACTTAAATATTTTGCATTTCCTAAAGGTCTTTTTAATCTTTTTCTTTGGTATTTTTTAGCTTGTTTTTGTCCTTTAACGTGATATGTCCATTCAGAACCAACTAAAGAATGATAATGAATAACTATGTTATCATTCTCATCAGAACTGATTATTGTTCGCTCTTGTTCTTTACCAGTATTGTGGTCTTTTGTAATGAATTTACAAAGCTTGTCTATATCTCCAAATTTTGAAAAACGTTGTGTTAGGTAAGTTGTTTTAGCCACTGTATTCATTATAGTTTGTTGTGTTTAATTTGACTGGTACAAAGACTTTGTTTATCTTTGCACCAGTTGATTTTTATTAGTTGTGTTTTAAAGTCAATTATTTTAAGCAAATGGGTGGCGTGGTGGCTACCCTTTTTTGTTTGTCAATTTTTCAATTAATCTTTCTCTGTCTATATCTCTTAATGCATTTACTAAAAGACTTGTAAAATAAGAAGAATCGGGTATAGGTTCTACTCCCTCTCTTAGAAAATAGATTGAATAATCATGTGAATATGAAACCGATTCTAACATGGTTCCAATATCCTTATGTCCACATAGTTCTAGTAGCTCTTTTTGAGCTGGTGTGACTTCAATTTGTTCTGTTGCTATATTCATTGTGTTTTATTTAATTGTTTTTTACTTGTTCTTTTTGCTTTGCTCTTTGCTTTTCCATAAATTCCAAAATATCAGATTCATAGTATAAGGTTCTGCCTCTTGGGTAGGTGGCTCTAAAACATTCTAATTCCCCTTTTTTGGTTAATCTTAAAATTGTTGTTACTCCTATACCAGTCATTTCTGATACTTGTTTTCTTGTTAATACTGTCTTTTGTTCATTCATTTTACTTGTTTTTTTTAATTAATAATTTACCTTTGATT
>Ga0209291_1003074_pt1 | contig 12770 bp, 11 predicted proteins | sample GOMGulsemesocosm_FD_184633 | JGI IMG/M metagenome (GOLD analysis project Ga0209291, IMG submission 184633) | Methane-oxidizing microbial communities from mesocosms in the Gulf of Mexico - GOM9B Gulf of Mexico (SPAdes) (version 2) | ecosystem: Environmental > Aquatic > Marine > Cold seeps... | reverse complement strand
GGTAAAACTATTGGTGTAATCAGCCACATAGACACACTTAAACAACGTATTGGTGTGCAAATTGAAGTGAAGAAAGTCAGTGGTTTAGGTGTTAGTGAGTTGGATAAAAAGTTCAAGGTTGGGTAGGGCGAATGTTACTTATAAAATATATAATTAAAGGGAGATAAGATCTGGTAGTCGTAACTTTATATTATTAAACACTTTGATGAGAGAAAATTATTATATTCCAAATTAATGTAGAATAAATTATTATAATAATCAGTATCTTTTTTCCATTTGAAAGGTAGTCAAGGGAATATAGGGAATCTAGACTTGTAGGCGAGGTAGCTGGTACTGTTTTAAGTTGCGGCGCTGCTTTTTTAGGTTGGGTCGTTGTGATAGGTAGTGGTGCGGCTATACCACTATCCGGCGGAACAAGTACCGCTATTACCTATTTGGCTGTTGCAGCAAGTACAGCAAGCACAGCACAATGTTTAAATGGCATTGCGCGAACTACTATTGAAGCAGTTGCCCCAAAGTATAATGATTATCTAGATTCCAAAGAGTGGTATAAAGACATTACGTTAGCACTAGATGTTATTTCATTGGCAGGTGCTGCTACTCTAAAAACAGTAAAGGTTTTATCCGCGAATAGTAATAAAAGTATACCTTCAATTTTAACAGGGTTATCCCGTGCTGAAAGAAAACGTTTAACTCAAGATGTTATTCGCTTAAATACTCCTGGAATATCAAATAAACTCCTTAAAAGCATGGTGAAAAGTGGACATTTCCCAAGCCGATATTCTAATCTAGAAATTACCAGAGCACTTACATTACAACTGAAAGACGCTATAGGGGCATCCATGAGCTTTGCAGGTAGTGGATTGTCAGGAACTGTGAATTCGCTGGCGGTTGGCATATATGAGGAGTTGGCACAATAATGAAAGATGAAGAACAACTAGTGAATTTACTATTCCCACCCTGGAAGCTCATGGCTAGGTTTTTGTTAGTGACTATGTTGTTGATTACGGGAACTGGGCTCTCTGGAACCTTATTGTTTATTTCATATTTTAATGGTAATCCGGAAAGGTTAATTGGAACATTATTTATAGGCTCAATTGTTTTTTGCATTATAAACTTCTTAGTGACTAGAGGAGTGTTTATATGTTCCAAGATTCTAAAATATTATGCACTTTGTTTGATCATTCTTTCTATAACCTTATTGTTGGAAATAAATAGTATGAATTATTTTATTTTATTATCGATAGACTTAATTATACTTTTAAGTGCATTTTATTTAATTTCTGGAAAAACATATCAAAAATTTGTCCAGTATCAATTTGATTTTTTCGAGGATATTAAAGAAGCTAAGCGGATTATAGATAAAGAAATCGCAGCGTCAAAGCGGGGAAAAAATAGTTCTTAATTATGATGATAGATAGGTTATTTTTAATAAAGTAACTCATCTATCAAATTAATTCACTCATGAATATTGAACGCATTACCATCAGTTAGTTGTTTTGTTTGTTTATAATTTAACAAGCGGTTATTGGCTTAATAACCGTCCCCAATTAGACATAACGGTTTTATTTACTGTTTTACCGTCTTATTAGCTTATCATCCAATGAATCAAACGGGCGTTAATCGCAATAATCCGTGTGTTGATCGACTTCTTAGTTGAATAGCTAAATAAATATTTAATAATAACGCAATACGGTATTGTTGTTAGAAAAATATAAGTGTTATAATATCACAGTCCTTAATCATAACCTTAAAGATTAACCAGTTAACGTGTTTAGAGCTTCCTCCTACAAAGCGTACCGTAATAACTTTTTTCAGCTAGCAATAGCTGTCGCACTTGTATGTGCATTATTCGGTTCTTTTGTTACACACGGTTCTCATAACGATAATGTTGACGATGTATCAGAACAACATTGTAATTTATGTCAGTTTAGCATTGACCATGTTGATAATGACTTAACTCTATACCCGAATCCATTTTCAAAATTTGTTCATCATTCCCCTGAACAAAACAGTTATAAGGGAACTGCAAAAGCATTCATGCTGCCCTTATTAAGGGCTCCTCCTACTCAATTGTAATTTATTTATTATTCACCGCAATTGCGGTTTTACATTATTATTGAATTCAGGAAAATCTAATGAAACTTTCTCAAAAAAGTTCGATGGCGTTTAAGTTGTCGAGTTGTACTTTAGGCATGCTTTTTTTACCAACAGTGTTAGCACAAACAATCTCTGGTAGTGTTGTTGATCAAAACGGAAACCCCGTTGCAAATACTGAAGTCGCTTTAAATCATTCTAATATAAAAACAACAACAAACCCTCAAGGCCAATTTACTATTGTTCAAGTTGGGGAAGGTGAGCATGAATTACATGTGGCCGCTAGTGCATATAGTCATGTATCGAAGCATATAGTTGTTGGTAAAGATGACATAAAAGGCGTGGTGTTTACATTAACACCAACAGTAATGGAAAATATTGATGTGTATGCAACACCATTACATTCATCGTCTATTGAGTCTGCATTACCCATTAATGTTTTATCAAGCGATGAGCTTAGATTAAAGCAAGCGTCGACTCTAGGCGAAACATTGAAAGGGGAGTTGGGTGTTCATTCTAGTTATTTCGGACCTGTAGCAAGTAGCCCTATTATTCGAGGTTTAGACGGTCCAAGAGTGTTGATTACACAAAACGGCTTAGATGTTAGCGATGCCTCAAGAGTAGGACCCGATCATGTTGTGTCTTCTGAAACGAGTACAGCGACTCAAATTGAAGTATTACGTGGACCTGCTACGTTGTTCTACGGAAGTGGTGCTATTGGTGGTGTTGTAAACGTTGTTGATAACCGAATTCCAACAAATACAGACACGAATTTCGATTATATGTTAAAGCATAATGATGTTTCTGATGAAGATGAAGTATCCTTTAATTTTAACACGGGTGAAAAAGAGGCTAATAAGTCTGGTTGGGCTATTCACTTAGACGCTTTTCATCGTGATTCCAATGATTATCGCATTCCTGATGATGCGGTAATTGATGAAGAAGAACATGATGAGGATGAAAGTGAAGAAGAGCATGAGGAACATTCAGGTGGCGATCTTGAAAACACAGCTGCAACAGCCTACGGGTACACAGCAGGTGTTAGTTATTTATTAGATAATGGATATATCGGTCTGTCGTATGGGCGTTTAGACAGAGAATACGGAATTCCTGGTCACTCTCATGACGATGAAGAAGAGCATGAAGACGAAGAGCATCACGACGAGGAAGAACACGAAGAAGAATCTCATGATGAGAGCGTGTACGGTGCGTTGAAACAAGATCGTTTTCAGTTGTTAAGTGATCTAACTTGGCAAAATGGTTTTATTCGTCGAGTTAAAACAAAAGTTGCCTACACTGACTACACTCACCAAGAAATTGAAGACGATGAAGTTGGTACTACGTTTAATAATGACACACTTGAAACAAGGTTTGACTTGTATCATAAGCCTTTGAACGATTGGAAAGGTGCAGCAACACTGCACTACAAAAAAACGGACTTTGAAGCAATTGGAGAAGAAGCCTTTACGCCACCATCAACAACAACTATGTTGGCGCTTGCTTGGTTAGAAGAAAAACATTTTCATGATGTACTTGTTCAAGGCGGGATTCGCGTAGAAAATGTTAAAATTGAGTCGGCTGAAAGTGATGGTATAACTGGATACGATGAATCATTTTCTCCTGTTAGTGCCTCTTTAGGTGCTGTTTGGAATTTCTCTCAAGGCTATAATCTTGGATTATCATTCTCTCATTCACAACGTGCACCTTCAGCAGCTGAAATTTTATCTAACGGACCTCATATTGGTACAGGGACTTTTGAGCTAGGTGCACAGTACAGGCTTAATGCACTAACAGGGGCAATTGAAAATACATCTGCTCCTGTAGAGTTAGAAACAAGCTTTAATACCGATATCACATTTAGAAAGTTTGAAGGAAACATTGGTTTTGTAGTTAGTGCATTTTACAATCAGGTTGACGATTACTTGTATCAAAGCGATACCGGTTTCACAGCAGAAATCTTCGAAAGTGAAGACGAACATCTAGAACACGAAGATGATGAGCATGCACATGAAGATGAACTTCCCGTTTATATATACCAACAGGCAGATGTTAAGTTATACGGTATAGAGTCAGAACTTATATATAAAGTAACGCCGGAGTTTACAGCTACGATATTTGGTGACTACATTAAAGCCAAACTTAACGATGGCGGTTATTTACCAAGAATACCCCCATTAAGAATTGGTTCAGAGTTGAGCTACACGGGGTCAAGTTTCTCTGCGAGTTTAACTGCTCAGCGTTATTTTAAACAATCTGATGTAGCATTTGATGAAACTGAAACTGATGGTTACACTATGATCGATGCTAATGTTAACTATTATGTTGACGGTGTAGGTACTGATTTAGTCGTATTCTTGAAGGCTGACAATATTCTTGATACTGATGCGCGAGTGCATTCATCATTCCTTAAAGATATCGCACCTTTACCTGCTCGAGGATTTAGTGTTGGTATTCGAGGAAGCTTCTAAAGCGAGCTCCTTACCTTAACTAATCAATACGATAACTATAGTCTTTAATATAAAACGCCAAATGTACTTTGGCGTTTTTTGCTTTTCACTCATATGTATAACTAACCTCAGCTCGGGATAAGCAATATCACACAACAACCCTATTTTAGCGACTTCCTTCGTTATTTTTACGACCAATAGCTCGCTATTGGATACGTAAAAATGCCTTGCTAGCCACTAAACTAGCGTCACTGTGTACACTAAAGCAGGTAATGTTAATAATTTCATAAAGTTATGATATTCATTATACCGAGTTGAGGTTAACTAATATTAGATTAGTATCCGTAAGCACGACTACATGACGACTCTTTAAAGCTTTTATTTTTGGCTGTAGGATTGATGTTATATTGCTCTTGCCAATGCTTACAGGTTTTAATATTTTCTTTTCTAATATGTTCTAAGTCAGCTTGTTTATTTTTACGTTTTATTCGTGCTTTTTCTCGTTTTAATTCATTTTTTTCTCTTCGTTCCTTCAGGCTTTGTTTATCTCGATTACTAGAAGATGAATTACGAACGTAATTTGAACTGGAATTTTGCTGGTAGAAATTATTATTTTGTCTAAATTGTACGCTTTCGAGTTGAGACTCTAACATTAATTTATTCATACGTTCTTGAGCTAAATCATTCTCTAGCATTAATTTATTCATACTTTCTTGAGCTAAATCATTCTCTATCTTTACATTTCTTTGCTCTAAGCTTTGGATGTAGTCTTGATTCTGTTTTTCATATTGATCAATAAAATCTCTTGATTGTTGAATGGCTAAATCGGTATCCGAAATGTATAGGTAAGCTATGATTTTAGATAATACAAAATTGGCGATAATTACGGTGAAAAAAACGGTAAGGGCAAGTTTTACATAATGGTTCATTAACAACATCCGTATTCAAATTTATGATTGATAATATGAATAACTGCATTTAAAAACAAGTGTTTAATTGTATGGAATATTAATTATTTTATTTTACATCATCTTATTATTAAGTAGAAAAGCGCTTACAATTATTTAATAAAACCAAAAATTCGTTGCTGTTTCTGTCAAAAGTACCTTCAGAAAGGTAGAGATGATAACCAAATGCGGTATTAAGTTGAATAGTTCGGTACAACCAAGCAGCAACAGGCCCTTTATACGTTTTATTGTTGACAACGATAGGCGCAAAACAAATGATACTTTTGTCGCCAGTGATTAAGTTATTGATGATCGCTAAACGGTATAACTCTTTTTGTTCGTGTAAGAGTTTATTAGCTAAACGAGGTGAAATATTTTCAGCAATAGATTCTAGCCCAGTAAGTTTTATACCTAAGTAGGGGAGTTGTAGCGTACCCCTTTCAGAGGTGGTGAATATTTCCCCTATTTTGATAATGTCACTCCATTCTTGATGCCAAGTGCCATTTCTATGATTAAAATATAGGTTCTTACGGGTAAGTCGGTAACTTATTTTAGGTTCTGTCGTTTTAAGAATGCCAATAAACAAAACAATGAGGCTAGTGAATAGCATGAACATTAATTGGATTTTATAATTAACCCAGAAGAATACATTAAGTAATAAACAACAACACAATAAAATGGAACCTGCTAAAAGAATGAACTTAGCATGCTTAGTGCTTTGAGGTGTTATCGTTATCTCTTCTTCTGATGACATAAACCATTCACTATATTATTTCGTTAGTTATTCCTGCTCACATATAAAAGCCAAATTTTGACTGGGTACTTTAAGTACAATGCCTTGTTTGATTAATAGCTTTTGCAATTTCTTTTGATATTGAGTTTCTAATGGTTTTATGGCGGTACTAAATTCGTTATTTACGCTCTCAAACTTACATTCTATAAATAAACTACCAGGAAATAGATCAAACTTTACCGAATGAGTAATACCTTTATAGGTGGGAAATTCTAGTTTTAATAAATCATCTAGCTGATTCATAACTTTTTCGACTTTTGCAGATAGCTTTTTAACGGTTTTAGACATTTTCATGACAATTCACTTACGTAGGAATATGAAATTATAGGAAGAAAGGTTAGGGCATAGCCTGTACCATTTTTTTAATTTTCAATGCTTTCTCAAAATGATCAAGCTTCTCAGACATTATCCACCATGTAGCAACTTCTAACAACAATTCAGGGTTGGAATTTTTATTAGCGAAAAACGCGTAAAATGATAAACCGACATCTTCACCCTTTTGTTTAATTTTTTTATCACAGACTTCAATTATTTTATTCTTGATATTCGTGTTCATATTTCTCTTCCGATAAGGGGGTTATGTGAATATAAAATATATAATTCTAATTCTCGTAATGGATTAGGCATTTTTATATAATATTAAACCTATTGAATTTAAATGACTATATTAAGGATGCTATCGTTGAAATTAATCAATATTAAACCATGGATGTTATCACTCAGTTTATTAATGTTAATTGGCAATACATTAGCTGACGTGATACCCGCATCAGACAAAGGTTTTGTTTATTCTGGCCGAATTGATTTTTCGAACAAAAACAAACCCTATATAACCTGGCCAGGTAGTAGTGTTAAAGCAAACATAACGGGAAGAAAGTTCTCCTTAATTATTGAAGATGATAAAGGTGAAAACTATTTTAACGTTATAGTAAATGGTGAAATTCAATTCCCCTATGTACTTAAATTAAATAAAGGCGTAAAAACATACGACCTAAGCCACTTAATTACCAGCAAAGTAACTCAGTTCGAATTATTTAAACGCACAGAAGGTTTCGAAGGTGGTACTTATTTTCATGGGGTTGAGCTACAAGACGGTTTTAAGCTTACTGACGCTCCCACTTTACCATCACGTAAAATAGCGTTCTTCGGCGACTCAATCACTAGTGGTATGGGCAATGAAGGAGCCGATAACGATGTTGATAATAGAGCTTCTGAAAAAAATCATTACTTGTCTTATGCTGCAATTACAGCCAGAAACTTAAATGCAGAATTTCATACTATTTCTCGAAGTGGAATTGGTATCATGGTTAGTTGGTTCGATTTTATTATGCCTGAGTATTACGACCAATTAACGGGTGTAAACAATAATGACTCGCAATGGGATTTTAGCTTATGGCAACCTGATGTTGTGGTTGTAAATTTAGGACAAAACGATAGTTGGTTAATAGATAACGAAAAGCGACTGAAACCTGAACCTAGCTCACAAGAAATTGTTAATGCCTACGCAGCTTTTATTACTAAACTAACAGAATATTACCCAAATGCTCAGTTTGTATCCGTATTAGGAAGTATGGATGCTACTAGAAATGATAAATGGCCTACGTATATAAAACGTGCAATAAAGCAGGTTGAACAGAAAAACAACAAAATTAAGATCGATATGACATTATTTCCATATAATGGCTATAAAAAGCATCCAAGAGTACAGCAACATGTTGCAAATGCTGGTAAACTCTCGCGTCATATAAAGTCCTTAATGAATTGGTAAGTAATTAACATAGTGCTATAAATAACTTTAATACTTGTTATTTCGATACGTTATAAGGCAGTGTTTTTTGTAACTTTACGTTATAAAAAAATCTGCTATGTTAATCACATAATAAATGAGTAAATTGTGCGAAGGTTTAAGCTTACGCACAAAATAGTATTTATTCGGTACATGTTTTACATGTAATCGTGTAGTAGACATTATTTCTTTGGAGAGAACATGAAAGTAAAATCAGATATAGGTGTTGTTGGCCTAGCAGTAATGGGCGAAAACTTAATCCTTAATATGGCAAGTAAAGGGTTTACCGTAACAGCGTTTAACCGTTCATATAATAAAGTAGAAAACTTTATTAATGGTAGAGCTCAAGGAAAAAGCATCCGCGGTGCGGACTCAATCGAAAGTTTAGTTGCTTCGTTAGAGTCTCCACGCAAAATTATGCTTATGGTTAAGTCTGGTCAGCCAGTAGATGATTTTATTGAGTTACTTATTCCTCTTCTAGATAAAGGCGACATCATCATTGATGGTGGCAACAGCCAATTTGAAGACTCAAACCGTCGTACTCATTACTTACGTGAAAAAGGTCTCTCATATATTGGTACTGGTGTTTCAGGTGGCGAAGAAGGTGCTTTATTAGGCCCATCTATTATGCCTGGTGGCGCTAAAGAAGCATGGGAACATGTTAAGCCAATTTTCCAAGGTATTTCTGCAAAAGTTGCTGATGAAAACGGTGAACTAACCGTTCCATGTTGTGATTGGGTTGGTGACGATGGTGCTGGTCACTTCGTTAAAATGGTTCACAACGGTATTGAATACGGCGACATGCAATTAATTTGTGAAGCTTACATTCTAATGCGTGATTTATTAGGTATGACTACAGATGAAATGCAAGCTGTATTTACTGATTGGAATAAAACAGAATTAAGTAGTTACCTTGTTGAAATTACTGCTGACATTCTTGCTTATAAAGAAGATGATAAAGCATTGGTAGAAAGCATTCTTGATACGGCTGGCCAAAAAGGTACAGGTAAATGGACAGGTGTTACAGCGTTACACTTAGGCGTTCCACTTACTCTTATCGGTGAAGCTGTATTTGCTCGTTGTTTATCAGCGATTAAAGAAGAACGTGTTCAAGCATCTTCAATTATCTCAGGTCCTACTCCGGTATTTACGGGTGATAAAGCGGCTTTCATTGAAAGTTTAAAGCAAGCATTATTAGCCTCTAAAATTGTTTCTTATGCCCAAGGTTATGCAGTAATGCGTGAAGCAGCAAAAGAATACAAGTGGGAGCTAGACTGTGGCGCTATTGCTCTAATGTGGCGTGGTGGTTGTATTATCCGTTCAGTATTCTTAGATAACATCAAAACTGCTTTTGATAAAGATGAAAACTTATCTAACTTGTTACTTGATGATTACTTCAGAGACGTAGTAACAAACGCACAGCAAGGCTGGCGTGAAGTAGTAGGTACTGCTGCAATTCAAGGGATTTCTGTTCCTTGTTTATCTTCAGCACTTAGCTATTTCGATGGTTACCGTACTGCTAATTCTCCGGCTAATTTATTACAAGCTCAACGTGATTACTTTGGTGCTCATACGTATGAACGTAAAGATAAGCCACGTGGTGAATTTTTCCATACAAACTGGACAGGTAGAGGTGGTAACACGTCTTCTACAACTTACGACGTATAATTCAGCAGTATTGATTGTTTAGAATTAGAGTTAAAAAAGCTGAGTTTATCTCAGCTTTTTTTATGCCCTAAATGTATGGGTAAAATGCATGGCTAAAATTTATATCTAACACAATCTTATAAATTTAATGGTTTGTATTTATCACCAAATCTATAGTCGCAGACTCCCTCAGGGAATATTTTTTCTAAAACCCGTTGGTGAAGAGTCATATTTAAAGGATGGTAAACCCCGGTTAAAATAGCGTCTTGTACACTAATCAAATGGCAGGAAAATATACTGCCTTGCCAAGGATTACCTGCAGCGATCCTGCTGTCACTATAAGGGGTATAAACTTGGGTACAGGCACCATCAGGTGATTTATTCCAATCTCCATTCCATACACCTTCACCAGAATGTATAATTTTACCGTGTTGATCAAAACATGAATCAGATAGTTCTTTCGGTTTTACTTGCCAAATGGGTATGTTTGGGTTTATTTGGATATTAGTCATCCAATGATCCATCATATTAAAAGCTTTCGCAATCGGGGAAAACTGTTCATCTGCCACCCATACTATTTGATTTTTATGATGCCCTTTTGCTTGTAACATTCTTAATCTACTAACAAATGTGGCAGACATATGATGCATATCTAGTTTTTCATCAAGAAAATGACGTACATCTAGTATAGGAATATCAATCTCACCAATAAAAACTTGTCCGCTGCGGTAAGCCATTTCAATGGCTTTTTGGCTAGCGGCTCTTCGTGGTGCAGGCTTGGTTTCGGCAGATTCTGTAATGTTATTTTTACTCCATAACGACAACCACAGCGCACCTCTTTTACCTAAACTTTCTCCAATAATTGTTTCTGGTTTCATTTTATCCGGCGATTTCCAGCTACCGATATGCCAATTAAGGTGTAAAAATTTATGCATTGGTAATTTGCCGCTTTTTAATGCGGCTAAACCATATTGAACGCCTACGTTTTCCCATGTTTGATTAGCAAAACCATTTATATCAACACCAAAAACGTGAGCCATGTCTTGCCAGTAATTCCAGTTTGTATTGTCTACTACATCATCAGCAAAAAACTCGCGTAAAAATCCCTGAGCGGGGTTATGAACAAAAGTGGATAAGCCAAACCAACCGTTTACGCAAACACTGTTTCCTTTAGATAGTACTGGCCAACGACCAGATAATAGTTGATTTACCGGTTCAAAAACGGAACTTGGGTGTGTTTTCCCTGTTTTTGCGTTTGAGCCTTCCACTAAAGTTCTATTTTCCCAGTTTTGCCAATAGCTGGTGTCATCTGAGCGATAAGAGTAGTAACCATTAAATAAATCACAATCTAACGCATATACGGTTTGGCTGACCATGTCTGAGTAGGAATAAAGTGGAATAGCCGCATCGAGGATCCCCATACTGTTTTGTCCAATTAAGTATTGCGATAAGCCCCCCCCTGAGCCACCAATTCCAACAGTGTATTTGGGCTCACCATACAAAGAGATGAATTGTTGTTTTACTCGTCTGGCAATGTCTTCTGCAAGTAACATATTGTATGTGTAACTCGTTCTATTACCTGTTGAAGTTATAACAGCATAACCTTGGTCTAATTGTTTTGCTCGTCGCTCTAGTGTTCTAAATACTCGACTTTTCCCTTGCCTAAAGCCAATTCCTGATCCCCCAGCAAATTGATAAATAAGTTTATTATTCCAAGCAGTTGTTTTATTGGGTGCTGTTAAATCTTCACTGTTGATTGGCATAACGATTAAGTAAATAAATCGGTTAATTGTTCCACGCTCTATGCGATAAAGTGCTTGGTAGTTTTCAGGTGGGGTGGTTTCAAAATACTGAAATTGTTCATCATGGGTTCTTGCTGCGTATCTTATGTTAGTCACAATACTACAGTCTTTACTGTAACCAATAATATGGTGTTTATCTCCAATATTCTCATCACTATCATAAACAGTAACACCTATACCTTTTTGGTTGTCGACTAAGGGTTGACCTAAACCGCTATCAATAGTCATACAATAGAAGGGGTACTGCATTGAACCTGCATATAAGGGTTCTATAGGCCCCGTTTCTCCTGGGAGGATAGGGAACTCAACGTGCTCTTTGGGTCGGATACTGTGTCTGATATGCTGGCTTAAGTCGAGCTTAGGCTTCAGGTTTAAATTACCTGTTGGTACGTTTAGCACTTGGCGTGCCTCATAGGGTGAATCTTGATTTAGCCACCAAGCCCCAAATGAAAGAAATGATAAAATAATAGCGATAATAACAACGAATTTAATATTCATCTTAACTCCAATATTTTAATACTGGTATAAGTTAAGTGTAGTAATAGAATTATATTTTGCGTTGAACTTATATGTAATTTAGATAATTTAGGAAGGGTTTGAAGGCTAAAATTTTGAATATAGACAAAAATATTTTTTACTATCCTGACACAGGGGGCTATTAAGCCCCAAAAAATAGAACGCACCACTGAGGGCTCCGAGAACACCGAGAAAAACATCGTGCTTAATTTCCTCAGTGTAGTGCAGCGTCTCTGTGTTCTCGGTTGTGTATTATCTAAGCACGGAATAGTTACTAAGCAGCCAAAAAATAGAACGAACCACAGAGGAGGCAGAGAACATTGAGAAAAACATCGTGCTTAATTTGCTCAGTGTAGTGAAACGTCTCTGTGATCTCGGTGGTGTATAGGGTTTAGGCATGTTATACCTTAATGTGTTGCTAGCGTTATAGCTTGTCTTATCAAACGGATAATAGTTACTACCCAGCCAAAAAAATAGAACGAACCACAGAGGAGGCAGATAACATTGAGAAAAACATCGTGCTTAATTTCCTCAGTGTAGTGCAGCGTCTCTGTGTTCTCGGTGGTGTACTATCTAAGCACTGAATAGTTAACATGTTATTTAACACTAAATGTAAAAGATGGTGAGGGGTTATTAAAGTAGTCTGTAAAAAATATATCGGATTTTAACATTAAGGATAAATTAACGAACCTTAACGTATTAAAATTATATTGTTTATTTAACTCTACCAAGGAC
>Ga0209291_1003073_pt1 | contig 12772 bp, 9 predicted proteins | sample GOMGulsemesocosm_FD_184633 | JGI IMG/M metagenome (GOLD analysis project Ga0209291, IMG submission 184633) | Methane-oxidizing microbial communities from mesocosms in the Gulf of Mexico - GOM9B Gulf of Mexico (SPAdes) (version 2) | ecosystem: Environmental > Aquatic > Marine > Cold seeps | place... | reverse complement strand
TATTGTCATTACGTAGTACTGGAATGATGAAGTTTGCTGATGAAGACTTGGCTGATATTGTTAGTATCTTGCGTTTGGTTAACACCTTTTGGTTAAGTTTTTATCAAACCCAAAACAAAAACATTGAAATTACAGATGCTGTTTTTTACGAAGGTGTATTGAAAATATTAGTGATTATTCAGCCATACATAACTGAATCTGCCATGCCTGAATTTTTAGAAGCTCGTACTATGTATCGTAAACGTTGTTTGGAAGTGGCAGAGGTCGCTTAGTGTAAATGAATATTGATATGGCCTAAAACCACATCAATATTGTTGAAAAAACGTAAACTTTACTTTTATGAGCAAAGTGCAATCAAATCCATGTCATTGAAGAATGGCAACCATCCGACAAAAATATCATCTGTTTTTTCTGCAGACATTAATGGTAAATGTTTCACATTTTCAATAATGTCATTGTGAGTTAAGGTTATTCCTTTATTCATGTATTTTGTATCAGAAAAATAATGTATGAAAGCAGGCGCTTCTGGATCTAATTCAAACAAAGCCTCAAGATCACCTAAATGAGACACAGAATTATCCGACGTAAAAATACTTAACGGATTAATCAAATCTTTCTGTTTACTCCAGAAGGTTTTAATTTCAGTAACTTCTCTTAATGTCGTTAATACCAGCACAGGATCACATTCATTTACTATGTTAATAACCTGTTTCGAATTGTTTTTCGGTAAAGGCGCCGGTACCGCAACAACGCCAGCAATAAGACAACCATAAAAAGTAACGACATAGTCAATATTAGGTGGATAAAGTAATAAGACCTTATCCCCTGTTTGTACTTTACTTTTTAAAAAATTAGCTACGGATAAAGCTTCTGACCAAAACTCTATAAAGGTCAATTCAGTCAAGGGTTCTGTTTTAGATGGCAGGAAACTAAATGCAACATCATTTGGTTTAGTTGCTACATGATGATGTAAGTATTCAATAATTGTTTTAGGCATAGTGTAATCACTCTTTATGATAAGTTTACAAAGTTACGTAAAAAGACATCGCTTATTTATTCCTTAAAATATAATAATACTGCCTATTTATAGCTACTAGAAACCTGCCAAAATATTGTTAAATACTGCCAAATTTAGTAATGGGTACTTTTAAGCACAAAAACTATGTTTTACAGGTGAATTGGCGAAAAAATACAAACACCTGTCTTAAAATTGATAGCCAATTATTTAATATCTCATTATAGTTTCATTGTTTACATGCTTTAATTCTTAATACAGAGATGAAGTTTTGTTTGCCTCTCTAGAGTTTTAGGTAGGAATATTAAGTTTATATTTTATGACGCGATCCCTAAATAACGTTACAGGATATTGACTTAATATTTTCTACCTTTTTTAAATTGATTATCATGTAATATGTCACCCATTTTTCCGCCACACTCCGTTAAAATTAATATTAGTAATAAATTGATTGCAGTGTTTTTGTGTCAATCTTCAAATAACACTGATAGTTTTACAAGTTGATTATTAAAATATGCAATGTTAATAATAAAGATATAGAATGTTAAATATTAGAAGTAATCAGACTTTTGTACTATATAGTTTAGATAACTATTTTATCAAAAATAATAATAAATAATTTAATTCGGCAGCTTAAATAAAGCTCCTACAATAGGATAATTATAATGAAAATAGCTAAATACTCTTTATTCGCCACTTTTTTTATTAGCACTATCAGCTTTGCAGACACCCCCACTCAAGAACAAGTGACCTTACCAAATATCATTGATGTTATTAGCTTTTGTAGCAGTGATAAAAACTGTATTAGCGTAGTACCTGTTATTGAAGAGAATGAACTAAATTATGATGTAAAATATGAAACGGATCCTCTGAATACTGACCCTGTCGAGATAGATATTGATGAATAACATACTTGTCGGATAGCTCTAATACTATGTTAAAACTTTGTCTGACCTTGTTTTTGATTTTGCAGCTAAGCAGCACTACTATTTTAGCCAGTTCACTACAAAAGACATACAACGTAATTAACTTTACCACGTCAAAAATTCGAGACCAACAAGACGTCAAAGCCATCACACAAGATTCAAATGGTTTTATTTGGTTTGCCTCAAATACTGGATTATTACGTTTTGATGGTTTAAATTCAAAAAAATATTCACTTCAAAACATTAATGATAAGTCTCCAATCGTAGTAAAATCATTATTGATCGATAGTAATAATAAACTTTGGGTAGGCACAAATAAACGTCTATTGAAATTTGATGAAAAGAGTGAAATTTTCCATCCAGTCGAGTTAAATAACAACGGGTCTCCATTCGCTATTCTCAACTTATTAGAGGATCATAAAAAAAATATCTGGGTGGGAACAAGAGACAATGGCTTATTCAAAATAGAACGAAGTCCAACTAACAACAACTCTGTTTCTCACTTTCATAAAACAGCAAAAAATTCCTTAAAAATATCGAACAATCAAATTCGAAATCTGTATCAAGCTAACGATGTTGAATTATGGATTGGTACTAAAAATGGATTAAGTAGATATTCATATGCAGACAAGCGAATAACTGACCATAAGATTGATATGCCTTCGAACCTGCAAAAAAAATTAACTGTATATAGCATACTGAAGTTAAAAGAGAATTTATTGCTTGGCAGTAATGTTGGTTTAATTGAATACGATAGAAACACTTCTACTGGTTCTTTATATTCAACCGATAAGTTACTCGCGTCACTTATTTTTACCGTGAAACACTCTCAAGACCATCACTTAATAATCGGCAGTAAGATTAATGGGTTAATGATAATTAATCCAAAAACAAAAGAAATAATAAAACTCAATAATAGCCAAAATCAAAACTCTGAGTTGAATTCAAATAGAGTTTATACCACTTATTCTGATAATACAGGAAATATTTGGCTTGGCACAAGAGTTGGCATTAATAAACTCACTTACAGCGATAGCTCCATTGATTTATATCGCTCTAAAGATAATAGTTCAAAGTGTATTTCGAGTAATGAAAACCATGCTGTGCTTTTAGATTCACAGAATAATATGTGGTTAGGGGCTAAAGGAAAAGGCTTAAATTTTATTAATCAAACCAATAATACTTGCACATTGTTTAATGAAGAAAATATCAACTTACCCAATATTACTTTCCAATTAATTATGGATATAAAAGAAGATATAGAGGGAAACATTTGGATTGCAAGTTTCAACGAGGGCTTGATAAAATACAGCCAAAAAACAAAAAAATTCAGCCAAATAAGCTTTTATGATTTAACAAAAACACAGATCATCCAGCATGGAAAAATCACCGATATCGTTATAGATAAAAACAATAACCTTTGGTTAGGGATGAATGATAACGGTTTAGTGAAATATGACCAAAAAAATAATACTTTAGAATTACTTGAAAAAAATATAGTAGAAAAACTTCAACTTAATAAATTAGCTGTAAAAAGTATAGAGCATATAAATGATACCCTTTGGCTAGGCACCGCTTTTGCTGGATTAATTTCTTATAATGAAATTACAGGCCAAATAAAATCATATCTATTAGACAATAAAAACTTACGCATTGTCACAATGGCTCAAGATACGAATCATAACATTTGGATAGGTACTAGAGATAATGGAATATTCAAATTTATTCCAGAGACAGGCGAACATATAAATTATCAAGACAAAGAGGGTTTAGCTCATAATAATATATTTGATATTCAAGTTGATAATAACAACAACCTTTGGATAGGCACCTATAACGGTTTATCTATGTTCAACCAACAGGAACAATTATTTACCAACTATCACGAAAAAGACGGCATGCAATCTAACGACTCCTCGTTAGGAAGCTTCTTTGATACTAAAACGGGTGATCTATGGTTAGGAGGAATGAACGGTATTAACCGTATTAATACAAACACATTAACTAAAAAAGATGAAAACTCGTCTTTGTACTTAACCAGTTTAAAGATCAATGGGGAAAAAGTTGCAGTAACTAGAGAAAATAAAACAAGCCCATTAAAAGAAAACATTATAAGCGCCCAGCAATTAACCTTAACCCATAAAGAAAACAACTTTGCGTTTAATTTTGCAAACATTAATTACCTAAACACCGACAAACTCAGCTATCAATATCGGCTAGCAGGATATGATCAGTGGAGTGATGTTGCGCGTGAAAATCTTTCCGCAAATTATACCAACATTCCTGCTGGTGAATATCAATTTCAAGTGCGTGTAACGGGTAATAGCGGACTTTGGGATGGTGATGAGACAAGCATTGGTATTATTATTTTACCCCCTTGGTGGTTAACGACATTTGCTCTAATTGTTTATTCATTACTGATACTTACCTTCATCTATTTAGTTATTTATTTTCGTACCCAGGCACTTAGAAACAAAGCTGATGAATTAGAAAGTTCCGTTCAACGTCGTACGATAGAACTCGCTCAAGAAAAAGAAAAAGTTGAGCAGCTGCTTGAACAAAAAAATGAAGAGTTTGCTAATTTATCCCATGAATTCAGAACCCCACTTACCCTCATTTTAGGCACAAGCTCACAGTTACTTACTTCTGGCATGGAAGATAAGCAACTCAATCGAATTGAAGTCATTAAAAGAAATGGCTATCGGTTACTTCGAATGGTTGACCAACTGCTCAATATAGAAACTTTTCGCGTGAAGGCTATTTCTCAAAAATCACTGCAATATACCGGTAATATTATCAGACAACTTGTTGATGCTTTTACCGATCTTGCCTTAGATAAAGGCATTAAATTACAAGTGATTAATATCGAAGATCTAGACTTTGAATTGGTGGATGATGCGCTCGAAAAAATAGTCGTAAACTTACTGTCAAACGCCATAAAATACACCCCTAACGGAGGCAGTATTACTTTAGAAACCAAACGTACATTGAATAATGAACTATATCTTCAAATTGTTGATACGGGTATCGGCATTCCGAGCAACCAACTCGATAGTGTTTTTGAGAAATACAAAAGAGTTCTCAGTAAAGAAAGTGAGCAAATTACAGGGGCTGGCATTGGGTTGGCTTTAATCAAAGAGCTTATCATCAGTCACAGCGGCAGCATTTCCTTAACCAGCGAATTGGGGAGCGGCACTACAATCACGGTTTTACTGCCGATTATTAACGAAGGGAAAGAGAAGCAACAGAGCAATGTAAAACCGAAGAATGAACAAATAGACAATATTGTCGCAATGGAACTAATGAGTTTGACCCAACAGACAACACTTTCACCTATGAAAGACAGTGCTAGCTTTCTATCTAGTACACAGGACGAAAAAATAAGAATTCTCATCATCGAAGATAACCCTGATATGAATCAGTATATGGCAGACTGTCTCGCTAATGATTACATTGTACTCAGTGCTTACGATGGTTTAGAAGGAGTAAATCTTGCTATTAACGAAGTGCCAGACTTAATTATTAGCGATATCATGATGCCAATACTTGATGGATATCAAGCAACTCAGAAAATAAGAGAAAACTCAGTTACGAATCATATTCCTATTATTTTACTGACATCTCGACATGATTTAGAAAGCAAGCTAAAAGGGTGGCATCACCAAGTTGATGAATATTTAACCAAACCTTTCAATGTCGATGAATTGAAGATACGTATTGAAAATTTACTGGCCATTAGAAATTTACTTAAAAGTAGGAATAATCAGAAGGCGTTAAAATCATCTCATATCGAACAAGATCTTTTAGATAAACTTATCGATACTGCTTCAGTTGAACAGATAAATAAACAAGATGTTTTTATAGAAAAATTAAATCAAACGCTAGAAAAGCAACATACCGACACATCAACAACCGTTAACACAGTAGCGAAGGCTATGGCGATGAGTGAGAGACAATTATTCAGAAAACTTAAAAGTGTTTTAGGTGTTACGCCTACAGATTATTTAAGACGTTTTCGTTTAGAGAAAGCCTGCTTATTGCTAGCCCAAGGACAAAGTGCAATTAATACGGCTTTTGACTCGGGTTTTTCTTCTCAAAGTTATTTTAGTAAGTGTTTTAAAAATGAATATGGTTACACACCAAGCGATTTTCAAAAGCAACTATTAGAGGAAGAATCACCATCTTAAAGCACTTAGTCGTAAATTGACTTAACCATTAACTGACGAGTAAATACCCTTCGAGTAACATATTCCAATGATCTTTATTCCAATGAAAAACAGCTAGTTTGTTTTTTTCTTTCTCAAAAGAACGCAGTAATCTTGAGATATTTGCTTGTTGCCAAGCTGATGAAACGGTACGTTGGTCGCCACGGTCGAAATCAATCAACCAGACTTTATTGTTATCATCCAATAAAATATTATGACTATTTAAATCATGGTGATAAATACCTGCATTATGAAAACGACGAATAACCTTACCGATTTCTCGCCAAACGTCCTCGGTTAATTCTCCTTTTGATAAAGCTGCCACCAAATCTTGGGCATTCTCGATACGTGAAGATAATAAATCGGCTTGATACAAAAGTCCTTTTTTAGTCACGCGACAAGCAATTGGTTTTGGCGCAGGTAACTCTAGTGCTTGTAATATATTTAAAAGTTCGTATTCCCGTACAGCACGGGTATTTTCTTGCCCGGTAAAAAAATACTGATCATTAATAATTTTACCAATTAATCCACCCCGAAAATAATGACGCAATACCCATTGTTGATTACTTTTTGACTTTGAATTCAACGTGTCATACTGAACAAACCACGTTGTACCTCGCCCTTGAGCACTACCCGTTATTGCCTTTTTATCTTGCCAATATTGACTATTTAGCATTTCAGGAGAAAAATCATCCATCGCATTTCCGTTATAACGACAATAAACATTACCCTCTTGATAAGTTTTTTCTTGGTAGGGTTTTACAATTGCTGACTTGTTCAAGATAATAGGCTCAATTCAAATACTTTATGCTCTATTGTGGTGATTCCTTTATGCTGGGTCAATTAACAGCGCCAAAAAATTTATGTTTATTACGTTTATCCGCTATTGGAGATGTTTGCCATGCCGTGGCTATGGTGCAACAAATTCAATGTTACTACCCAAAAACGAAAATTACCTGGGTAATAGGTAAAATTGAAGCCAATTTATTACAAGGATTACCCAACGTAAAATTTGTCATTTTTGATAAAAAATCAGGATTGAAAGGCTATAAAGATTTGCGCACTGAACTTTCACAGCAAAAGTTTGATGTGTTATTACACATGCAAGTCGCTTTGCGTGCTAGTTTGGCAAGCTTATGTATTAAGGCAAAAATAAAAATTGGCTTTGATAGTAAACGCGCAAAAGAAGGCCAATGGCTTTTCACCAATAGAAAAATTGCCCCCCAACATCAACCACATGTACTTGACGGCTTTATGGGGTTTGCTGAAGCTATTGGTGTTCCCACCGAAAGTCCTCATTGGCAAATGCCTATTGGCGACGAAAACGAGCTTTGGGCAAGTGAATTACTCTCATTAAAATCAGACAAACCTATCGCTGTTATTTCGCCAGCCGCAAGTAAAGCAGAAAGAAACTGGCATTGTGAAGGTTATGCAAAAACAGCTGATTATTTAACCCAACTAGGCTTTCAAGTAGTGATATGTGGTGGGCCTACCACTTTAGAAAAATTATTGGTTACTGAAATCATCAGTTTTAGTCAATGCAATATTATTGACTTAGTGGGGAAAACTAATTTAAAGCAACTCCTTGCCGTTCTTAAGTTTTCTCATTTAGTCATTGCACCTGACACGGGTCCTGCACACATGGCGGTAACTGTTGGTACCCCCGTTATTGGCTTATATGCGCACAGCAACCCTTATCGTACGGGACCCTATTTATATCAAAATTATGTAGTCAGTTGCTATCAACATACAGCACAAGAGCAATACAAACAGAAGCTTGAACATTTGCCTTGGGGCATTCGTGCAAAAGGCAGTGACTTAATGAACGGCTTAACCTTCACCCAAGTTAAAGAGAAATTATTACTTCTTATTGAAGAGAATTACCCTGAATTAATCATCAATTAATATTTCACTCAAAATCTGCTTCATCTAAATAAAAATTCGAACTCAGGCCTTACATTATGATAGTAAGGCCTCTCTTCGCATACCCGCCGTTTTCAGCCATAAATAATCTCATGAATAAACACAATTAAGAACATCAATCGAACTAACTCAGTGTTCTGACTAGTCTTGCTTCATTTTAAAGATACACAATAAATCAAATTACTTGTTGCAAATGATAATGGTTATCATTAGTATTCGCAATAAGTAATTTATCTCTCTATTTTCTCTTAGGAATAACAATGAAGTATTCACCTTTGTGCTTAGCAATTATCGTTGGCTTAACGCCGTTCTCATCAAGTGCCAATGAAGGCTCTGGTAATAATACCGCCGTTGAAGTTATTGAAGTAAAAGGTAGTTACTTTAATGATTATAACGTTGATGAAGCCAATGGTGCCATGCGAGGAGATATCTCTTTATTAGAAACATCTCAGTCGGTCACCGTAATTCCAAATTCAATAATTACAGAGCAGCTTGCAACAACTTTAGGTGAAGTGTTAACGAACGACGCAAGTTTAACTGCAGGTTCAAAACAACGTAATCGTGAAGTATTCAATTTACGTGGATTTACATTAAGTTCTTCAAATGGCTATCTTAGAGATGGTCATCAGCATTGGTCACATTACCAACAACCTATTGAAATACTAGAAAACATTGAAGTTATTAAAGGGCCATCAAGCATTTTATATGGTCAATCTGGACCAGGCGGTTTAGTGAATATGGTCACCAAAAAGCCAACAGCAAAAACGTTATTTGCAATAGGCACAGATATTGATCAGGAAGGCTCAACTCGATTTACATTAGATGCTGGAGGCTCGATAACGGACGATGAATCATTACGTTACCGGGGGATTCTCGTCAAACAAGATGCAAAGTATCAACGTGAATACCAAAATGATGAACAACGCAAACGCGATCGTTTCCTCGGTGCTTTAGTGGTTGATTATGACATTTCAGACGATGCCATGGTGCGTGTTCATTATGACCGCACGGATGATGAAGCAGGTCTAGACACCGGAGCTTGGTTAGATGAAAAAGGTAATATCATTGGTGACGAAAAAACCATTCGTGATATGTCGTGGGCATTTACCGATATTACGGTTGAAAATATTGGTATCGATTTTACTTATGCATTAACAGATCAATGGCGGGTTGAGTTAGGTTACAACGAACAAAACTTTCAACGCCAACGTTTTGAATCCTCACCGAAAAAAACATCAACTTTTGCAGAAGGCGACACATATACCTCAAAACCCTACGACCGCTTCGACGACTGGCAGTTTAAAACCGCTTTTATCGATTTTACTGGTGAATTCACGCTAGCGAATGTTGAACATCAGCTGCTAATTGGGGCTAACTCTTTAGATTATTACTATGGGCAACTTAAGGTAAATGGAGAATCGATTGACTACTCTTCCGATCAGATAGAGCCTAGCCGTCCTGATATCAGCTACAAGAATGACGACTCACTCTACACCAGCGAATATGATTATTATGGCATTTATGTACAAGACTTAATTACCCTTAATGATCAATGGCAAGTATCTATAGGGGGTCGTTACGACAAACAGAAGAAAGAGAATGCTAATAATGAATCATTATTGCCTAAAGCAGGCGCTCTATTTCATCCTAATGAGCAAACCACTTTCTACGCCAGCTATTCTGAAGGATTCGAACCTCAAAGAAGCGAAACACTCGAAGATGACCGCGACATGAACAATGGTATGAAACTCGATGCTATGACCTCGGAGCAAATAGAAGCCGGAGTAAAATGGCAATTATTCGATGAACGCTTACTACTAACCGCTGCTATTTTTGATATTACCAAGACGGGTAAATTAATTACTGAAACACTCGTCGGTAATCCAAATTTTGAAACGAGAACAGAGCAAGCAGGTGAACAACGTCATAAAGGTTTTGAAATTGCTGCACAAGGGGCAATAAACGATAAACTTTTTGTTATGGCGTCGGTAATGAATTTAGATGCGCAATACGATAAAGACGAGAATTACCAAGGGAAAACGCCTGTTGACGCTCCACAATGGTCAGCGTCAATCTGGTCTCGTTATGAATTTACGGAAAAATTTGCCGTTAACGCTGGAGCCTTTTATGAGGGTGAACGTTTTGCTGACAGTGATAACACCGTAACAAAAGATGCTTATACACGCGTTGATGTCGGTGCTACGTATAAAACAGCCCTTGGAAATCAGGATGTGAACTTTCGTTTTAACATTCAAAACCTACTTGATATTGATTACCTTGCAGGTGGCGGCGTTTCAAATGTTACCGCTGGTGACGGCATTAGCTATCGCTTAGCTGCACAAATTTCATTCTAAATGAGAAAAGCAGAAGTAACACAAGTTTATTCGTTGCTTCTGCCTAGATAAAAGTTCTTATGAAAATGAATAAAAGCACCTTAAGTATTTCACGTCTTATACATATTTATGTGTCGATGGCATTACTGACCCTGTTGCTCTTTTTTTCAGTAACAGGTATTACGCTAAATCACCCTGAATGGTTTAGTGAAAGAAAAGCCGACACCAACGAAAAAGAATTAATGGTTGATTTTTTACTTATTGAAAGTCCACCTTTGTCTCTACAACAAATCGTTAATGTGTCCGAGTATGTAGAAAAAAAACTATCGATATCTTTACAAAATTCCGTTATCGAAAGCACGGAAGATGAATTATTTTATAGCCTTAAAAAGGCAGGAAAAAACACAGCCATTACGATCGATTTAACCAGTGGCGAACTATTTTTTGAACATACTGACTACGGTTGGTGGGCACTGATGAATGACTTGCATAAAGGAAGAAACACCAGCATTTTTTGGGGATGGATTATTGATATCACCAGCGCTCTTTGCATTATTTTTTCCCTCAGCGGTTTTATTTTAGCGATGCCACAAAGGCGATTTAATCGGACATTATCCGTCAGTTTAACCGTTACCGTTGCCATGATCATGACTTCAATATTATGGGCTTAATATACTTAATATACTTAATATCATCGGATTCATTCTTGATGAACGATCACATAAAGGAACTTACATGAAAACGAAAATAGCCGGGTTAATGCTACTTTTATTAACCTTCATAAATTTTACTGTCGTTGCAAATTCGAGTAATTCGGCACCAACAACACTGAATATTGAGCTGACATTAAAGCAACAGCTCGGTGAGTATCACCCACCCTATGTCGCTAGTTGGATCGAGAATTCACAGGGAAAGTCGGTAAGAACACTTTTACTTTGGCGTGAAAAAGCAAAATGGCTAAAAGATATTCGTCGATGGTGGAGAAAGATCGGCAAGAAAGATGCTGATTTTGTTGACGGTATAACTTCAGCAACAAGAATTACCGGCAAATACCCGCTTTCATTTTTGGCTGAGAATGATAATAAAACATCACTACAAAAAGGTAAATATACCTTATTTATTGAAGTGGTTAGAGAAAATGGAGGTAGAGCTATGATTCGTCAGCCTTTTTCATTAAATGGAGAAAAAGCGACGTTTACTCTCGCGGCGACTAATGAAACTGACGAGATAAAATTTTCAGTCACTCCTAAATAGTTTGAATAGCTTTATCGACTAAATTGATACAAAACTTAAAACACACCGACTTGGAATACTTATAATGACTATAAAAAAATTTATCGCGTTAACATTAACCTGTGCAATTAGCACACAAGCACTAGCTCATTCACGTTGGGTTTTACCGACACATTTTAATTTGTCTGCCGAAAAGGGTGAATGGATCATGGTTGATATTACAGCATCAAATGAAACATTTAATGTTGATAAAGCGATGGGTGCAGATCTCGTAAAGATCATAACGCCTGATGGAAAAGTCTCTAGACCTTCATCAACTTATAAAGGGCATCGTAAAAGTGTGGTTGACTACTTTTTAAAAGAATCTGGAACTTATAAAATTACCAATAATAGCAATGCCGCCTACATGACCTCTTATAAAATTAACGGCGACCGTAAAAGATTATGGGCTAATAAAGAAGAACTCAGTGGTAAATTGCCAGCAGGTGCCAAAGAAATACAAACCACTTACCGTTACTCAAGAATAGAAAGTTATGTAACGATGAATACACCAAGTAATAACTTTAAAACTGATGGTAAATTACTAGAGTTGATACCGGTTACACACCCGTCAGACATTGCTGAAAATGAAAAGGTTACGTTTACGTTTTTATTTAATGGCAAAGCACAAAAAAATGTTTCTGTCGAAATTACCGCTGATGGTGTTCGTTACAGAAATGACCCACAAACATTAAAACTACTCTCTAATGAAAAAGGCGAAATCACTTTTACGCCAAAAAATGCGGGTCGATATTTACTCATTGCTGAGCATCAAGAAAACACACCTCAATCAGCTTTAGCAGACCAACAAATGGGCAGTGTTTTTTTAACGTTTGAAGCCCAACTTAACTAAAATAAGCCAAAGTAAATTTAAATAAACTAAAGTAACTTCAATAATTGTTTCAGGGTGCGCTGACTTGCGCCTTGATTCTGAGTCACAACGCGGTGGGCACTTTCCCCAAGTGCTTGCTGCGTTTCTTCAGACAACAATATTGCTTTTATTGCTTGCGATAAATCTTCAGCAATATTGATATTATTCAAACCCGCTTTATCCGCGATTTGAACAATGCCTTTTTCCGCGATAAGTTGCTGCATTAC
>Ga0209291_1003072_pt1 | contig 12783 bp, 10 predicted proteins | sample GOMGulsemesocosm_FD_184633 | JGI IMG/M metagenome (GOLD analysis project Ga0209291, IMG submission 184633) | Methane-oxidizing microbial communities from mesocosms in the Gulf of Mexico - GOM9B Gulf of Mexico (SPAdes) (version 2) | ecosystem: Environmental > Aquatic > Marine > Cold seeps... | reverse complement strand
CTATGGCATTAAAGGGAATGTTGAAGATGAGAGGGTGCTGATCGGTAACCGCGAGTTGATGCTAACAGAGGGCGTAGGTACTCAACTTGGCGACTCGTTACTTGTTCAGTTAAGTGAACATACCGGTTCAGAAATGTGGGTAGCAATAGATGGTGATCTTGTTGGTTTACTTATTATTGCTGATACCTTACGAGTTGAAAGTCAGGCTGCGATTGCATTATTACAACAAGCTCGAATTGATACGACAATGCTCAGTGGTGACAATGCGATGGCGGTAGAAAAAATCGCTCAAGCATTAAAAATAGATAACTATTATGCCCAGGTAAAACCTGAAAACAAATCGAATTATATCCAAGAACGACAGCTAGTTGGTAAAACAGTTGCTATGGTCGGGGACGGGATTAATGATGCGCCTGCATTAGCGCAAGCTGATATTAGTATCGCGATGGGAGCGGGTTCCGATGTCGCGATGGAAACGGCCAATATTACCTTATTAAGAAATGATCCTCGCTTGGTATCCGCCGCAATGGATATCTCTAGAATTACTTGGCGTAAGATCCAACAGAATTTATTTTGGGCATTTATTTTTAATCTTATTGGTATCCCGTTGGCTGCCGCTGGTTATTTAAGTCCTGAACTTGCAGGCGCGGCAATGGCATTTAGTAGCATCGCAGTATTGTCTAATTCACTGTTGATTAAGCGTTGGCAGCCCAAATTTGTTCGTCAATAAATTTATTGCAGCATTGTAAATTATACAGGCTTGATTGCCTTGAAATCGTAAATTAGCAGGTTATATGATGAAAAATATTAGTTCAGTAGCAAAAGAAGTCGGCTTATCAACAAAAACGATCCGTTATTACGAAAGTATTGCTTTAACCTCTGAGCCAATACGGGGTGATAATGGCTATCGTTATTATAATCAAAACATTATAGCCGAGTTAAACTTTGTAAAACGGGCTCGGGATGCTGGGTTTAACCTTGAAGAGTGTAAAGAACTGGTGCATCTCTATAAAAATGAAGATCGTACAGCGGCTCAGGTAAAAGCATTAACGTTAGATAAAATTACCGATATTGAAGCGCGTATTGCAATATTACAAGGCATGCACAGCACGCTACTATCATTGGCATCTTCTTGTAAGGGCGATAACTCTTCAGAGTGCGCTATTTTAGATCAGCTTTCTATTGAATAAATATCACTGTCGCTGACTTTCCAGTAAACTAGGCGCTAAATAACACGACAAAACATTTGTGAAATAAAAGGTTTTATATGACTGATTCAGCATTATCACGCGAAGATGAAATTTTATTATCAGATTGGTTATCTGGCGACGAAACACCAAAAGAAACGCTGTCATTAATTGCGATGAAAGGTTTTTTCTTTGGTTTAGTTGCTGCACCAGCACCAGTAGAAACAGAAGATTGGATGGATATGATCTTTGGCGGTGCTGCGCCAAGCAATATTAGTGACGATAAACTATTTGCAATTATCTCTGTTTATAACGAGATCAGTGAGCAAGTTTATGAAACTGGTGCCAAACTACCTGCAGAGTGTATTGAGTGTGCTAATTTTGCTGATAATTTTAAATCGGGTGAAGCATTCAATGAATGGGCGATTGGTTTTGCGATTGGTGCAGCTTTTTATTATGAAAGTCTGGTTACTTCATTAGCCGATGATAGTGAGATCAGCCAAGCATTACAGATGGCATATCTATGCCTGAGTTATTTTTCTAATGCAGGCACTGCGCAGCAAATTGCCGAATTGCAGCAAACTGAGTGGGAAGCATTTACGCATACAGTATTAGAGATGATGCCTGATTTTATTGTTGCTTATGCACAAGTGATTGAGCAAGCGGCATTGGCTAGTGGTAATTATGATGACGATGATTGGAATGATGACGAGCTGATTGATTAATCGTTTGGTTATTATTTAATAACCGTGGTTCTAAATCTGGTCTCCACGGTTATATTTATCTCGCCCTAATATTATATTAATCGCTTTTACCCTTCTGACTAGCCAAAATCACGATTTTCATAACCCCGCCTATATTATACAAATCCCTTATCTATTATGATGTTTTAAAGTCAATTTTGATAACCGTGATCATACATAGGAAGTTCAATGTCGAAACAAGTAGATAAAATACCGACCAATATTATTACTGGTTTTCTTGGCGTTGGTAAAACTACCGCTATCCAACAGCTACTTAAGCAAAAACCAGAAGGTGAAGTGTGGGGTATTTTGGTTAACGAGTTTGGTCAAATTGGTATTGACGGTACGCTATTATCTGCATTTACTGAAACGTTAGAAAATCAAGAACAACGTATTATTGTCAAAGAAGTCCCAGGTGGTTGCCTTTGCTGCGTTGCAGGTCTGCCCATGAAAATGGGGTTGAATATGTTGATCAGTAAAGCAAAACCAGATCGTATCTTGATTGAGCCAACAGGGCTAGGGCATTTACAGCAAGTTATTAAAGATCTATCGGGTGAGTTTTACTGTGATGTTTTGGCGCTGAATGCGACTATCTGTTTGGTTGATCCTATCCATCTTAATGATCGTAAATATGTTGAAAATAATCACTTTCAAGACCAAATTAGTTTGGCGGATGTACTTGTAGCGAATAAAACTGAGCAACTAAATAGTGTCGATAAGCACTGTTTCATGGACTTTACCGCACAACTATCACCAGCTAAAAAATCCGTGCTATGGACACATCATGGTGAGTTTTCAATTGATAACCTCGCGTTGCCACTCGATCATGAACGCCGCTCTCAGCATTTATCCGCTCATCTAAAACAGAGTCATGCACACCACCATCACCATGAAAAAGCGCCGCTAGCACTCGATACTGATCCGCGTTTTGAACGCAATCATGGTGAAGGGCAAGGTTTATTTAGTTATGGCTGGGTTTTCAATCAGCAGCAGATATTTAACTTAATGGCACTGGCGACATTGTTAGAACCGTTAGAGGTGGTGCGTTTGAAAGCGGTTATTAAGACTGAGCAAGGTTGTTTTTCGATAAATAGTGTTAATGGTGAATGTGATTTCATTCCGATTAGTGAGTTAGATACGAGTAAAATCGAGATCATTAGTATGATTGAGTTACCTTGGCAAAAGCTGGAAGAGGCATTATGTGGTTGCCTTACTCTCGGGTAGTAAACAGTTGAAGATTAATTCTAAATTGCACCATTAAAACTAAAGTTGGTGACTTATAGCTTAATTCTACTGTTTGTTAGTAATATGTTGCCATGTTTCACGTTATTCATACCAACAAAACAATCATTATCTGCATGTTTTTACGTATACTTTAATTATAAACTTTGGGTATATAAATATTTGGTGCCGATGATGGTTGAGAAGAAAATTAAATCTTTATTACGTATGCGACTTGGATACAGTAACTAAGCCTTGAGTGTGGTGCTTAGTTGCTGGTTTTACCACGCGCGATGATCGCTAATTCATCATTGAAGATGTGACAGTAAATACGTAAAAGGATCTTAATATGACGACATTTAACCACAGGAAATACCAAGCTTTTCCTACCTTATCTATGCCTAATCGACAATGGCCAAATAATAGCATTTTTCAGGCTCCGCAATGGTGTAGCGTTGATTTACGCGATGGTAATCAAGCACTTGTTGAGCCTATGACGGTTGCGCAAAAACGCCGTTATTATCAACTATTATTGGCGATGGGCTTTAAACAAATCGAAGTTGGTTTTCCTGCTGCATCGAAAATGGATTTTGACTTTGTGCGTTGGTTAATTGAAGAAAATAAGATCCCAGATGATGTGACTATTCAAGTATTGACCCAAGCACGTGAAGGCCTTATCGAAAAAACTTTTGCGGCACTAAAAGGCGTTAAACAGGCGATTATTCATGTTTATAATTCAACGTCGACAGTACAAAGAGAGCTCGTTTTTCAAAAAGATCGCCAGGGTATTATTGATATCGCAGTTCAGGGAGCTACATGGGTGAAACAGCATGCTGATGCGAATCCAGGACCTCGCTGGCAGTTTGAATATTCCCCAGAAAGCTTCTCGGGTACTGAGTTGGATTTTGCCGTTGATATTTGTGATGCGGTTAATGCGATTTGGCAGCCAACGCAGGACAGTCCGGTTATAATTAATTTACCTGCCACAGTAGAAATGTCGACGCCTAATGTGTTTGCAGATCAAGTCGAGTGGTTTTGTGAGCATGTGCAAAATCGAGAGGCTATTACCGTTAGTGTACATACGCACAACGATCGTGGGTGTGCTGTCGCGGCCGCTGAACTGGCGGTGATGGCGGGAGCTGACCGTGTCGAAGGTACTTTACTCGGCAATGGCGAACGTACCGGTAATATGGATATTATTACCATGGCGATGAATCTTTACAGTCAAGGTATAGACCCAGAGCTGCTCCTCGGTGACATTGATAATATTATTAATACCATTACCGAATGTACCCAATTACCTGTTCACCCTCGTCATCCTTATGTTGGCGAACTTGTGTATACCGCTTTTTCTGGTAGCCATCAGGATGCCATCAAGAAATGTTTAGATCGTCGAGTGCCAGAAAGTACCTGGAACGTTGCCTACCTACCTATTGACCCTACAGATTTAAATCGAACATTAAAACATGTGATTCGAGTTAATAGTCAATCGGGTAAAGGCGGCATTGCTTATCTGCTTGAACAGGAATATGGCGTGCAGTTACCACGTTGGTTACAGGTTGAATTTTCAGGCGTGGTTCAGCAGCAATCAGAAACCACGGCCAGTGAATTAATGGTCCCTCAAATATGGCAGCTATTTAAATCGACCTATACGCAGGCTGAACAAGCATATCAATTAGCGGATTACAGCGTTAATCATGGTGATATTGATAAAATACAGGCGCAACTGGCAGATGGTGATAGCAGTGTTCGCGTGATTGGTGAAGGACATGGTGCGTTAACTGCCTTTATCACAGCATTAAAACAGCACTTTAATATTGAGTTTGAAGTGATTAACTTCAGTGAGCATGCATTGAGTAAAGGCACTGATGCGGATGCAATTGCTTATTTACAAATTAAGACCGCGACGCAATCAGTTATTGGTGTCGCGATCCACAATGACATTTTGACCGCGTCACTGACAGCACTATTAAATGCAGTGAATCAACTGCAGGCAATTAAACGCCTTGCTGTTGCATAATCACTATGGGTGTTGCATATAGCGCCCCCCATAGTTCGTGCTAACTTGGTTGACAAATATCAACAGCCCAAGGGCCCAAGGTTTTACCGCCTTGGCCTTTATAAATAAATTTCACGCCGATGTTATCCTCATGCGCTAATCGATAAATTGTATTATTTTTATCTTCACATAAAGCACGATTGGTTTGCTTCTCTATGTGTTTTTGTTGCCAGACCAAGTTTGTTGCCGGTAGTTTATACGTTACCGTTAGAATCGAATTGTAGCGATCAAATTTAAGGTGTTGATAGTTATCGGCCATTTCTTGATAACGCACGATAGTAATATTATCTAATTTGGTGGGTTGGTATTTGTAATTTTGTGTGGATTGACATCCGTATAACCCAGTACTTAGCATGATAAATGCAAATAATTTCTTCATAAAACACCACTTCCTTGTGTCATTTTTATTGTCGTTAATAGCCATCAATGTTAACACTTGATTAACATTGATGGCTATTTTTTTCAGTCTTCAGTTCTCACACTTTACTGGTTGTGTCATTTGGACGTCGCTGGTAAAGGTGTTTTAACCATGCGATTAAACGCCCGAAATCTTCTAATAATAAATAATTAATTGGCACGATAAGTAAGGTTATCACTGTCGCAAATATAATCCCGAATCCTAATGAAATGGCCATTGGAATAAGAAATTGAGCTTGAATACTCGTTTCGAACAACAGTGGCATTAGGCCTACAAAAGTCGTGATTGAGGTTAACATCACTGCTCTAAAACGTGCGACACCGGCGTTGTTTACCGCCTCTGTAAGTGGTACTCCGTCAGCACGCTGTTTATTAATATAGTCCACTAATACTAAGGAATCATTTACTACCACACCGGTCAATGCCAGCATGCCAAGTACGCTCATTAAAGTGAGAGGATTACCCATAATTATGTGGCCTAAGATAGCACCAATCGCGCCGAAGGGGATCACCGACATGACGATCAATGGTTGGCTATAAGAGCGGAATGGGATCGCAAGTAGAGTGTAAATCGCAAATAATACAAAAACTAACCCGAGTTTTAAACTGGAAAAAGATTCTGCTTGTTCTTTGGATTCTCCCTCGAGCGAGTAACTGACGTCTGGATACTGCAGCATTAGCTGATCTAAATAGTCAGTTAAGTCTTGTTTTAATATGCCGAGGTTGCCTGTTTCTTTATTTAAGTCGGCAGTGATATTAAGTGTACGTTGTCGATCAATACGAATAATTACTGATGGACTGGTACCGACTGTAATGTCTGCTACCTCAAGAAAAGGTATCTCGTCACCCGCAGGGGTTCTTATCATCATGTTATTTAAATTATAAATAGACTGACGTTCATTTTCTGGATAGCGAATAAATACTTTTACGTCATCTTTACCACGCTGTATCCGTTGAACTTGTTCACCATAAAAAGCTTGTCTTACTTGTTGGGCTAGAGCCGATAAACTTAACCCCAATGCTTCTGCTTCTGGTTTTATTGCCAGCTGTAATTCTGTTTTACCTTTCGAAATACTGTCCTCAATATCAAAGACCGATGGGTATTCTGCCAGTTTATGTTTTATTTTATCTGCCACAGTTCGTAACGAATCATAACGGTGAGCGGTTAGTTGTATATCTAAAGGTGAGCCGCTGTGACCTGTTTCAGCTTTGAATGTTAGACTTTGGGCGCCGGGTACAAGGCCGATTAACGTTCGCCACTCTTTGACTAGCTTGGCAACACTAATATCAATCACCCGTTCTTCTTCAGATTGAACTTGGAAGATAACGCGACCACGGTGCGATTGACCTGCACTGTTACCACCGCTAGAGCCGACGGTAGCAAATATATCTTTGATCACACTTTCATTGGTGCTGATATCGGTATATTTTTTCTGTAGCAATAATGCAGAGTCCAACATTTTTTGCACGTATTTATCTGTGACCGTAATATCCGTTCCTGTCGGCATGACGATTACAGCGCGGGCTATTTCACTGGGGATCCGTGGAAAAAAGATAAAACGGACCCAACCCGATGTGACTAAGGTTAAGACAATGAGCATGACCGAGAAAGCCACGGTTAATGATAAATAGCGACGTGCTAATACAGCTGATAACGCTGGTCGATAATAGCGAATAATGGCTTGTTCAAAGTTAGTTGCAAAACGTTCTTGCCAGCGTAAGAAACGGTTTTGTTTGCTGCCCTGCATACGAATATGTTTTAAATGCGCAGGTAAAATGAGTTTTGATTCAATTAAGGAAAACAGTAATACGGGTATCACAATCGCGGGTATTTGAGCAAAAATATCACCCCGTGCCCCTTCTATTAAAGTCAGCGGAATAAAGGCGGCGATGGTGGTTAAAATACCAAAAGTGACTGGTTTTGAGACTTCTTGTATACCTATGATTGCAGCTCTTTCTGGCGGTTCGCCGCGCTTTAGGTGAGTATAGACATTTTCACCACTGACAATGGCATCATCCACTAAAATACCCAGCACCATAATAAATGCAAATAATGAAATGATGTTGATGGAGATATCCAATTCGGGCATAAATATAGCGCCGCCCATAAAGCTGACTGGAATACCGACAGTTACCCAAAATGCGATAGCGGGGCGCAAAAACAACGTGAGCATGATGGCGACTAAGATACCACCTTGGATAGCGCTGGTACTCAGGGTGTTAATACGTGACTTTACGATCTTGGAATCATCACGCCAGTAATCTAGTTTCACCCCCACAGGCATTAACGTCTGTTGCTCTAAAATAAACGCTTTTACTGTATCAGCGATGGTGATCGCACTTTGTGCTCCCACACGATAAACCTCAATGATAACGGCGGGTTTACCATTAAAGCGGGTAATGATTGGGGTTTCTTCAAAGCCATCTTTTATGCTGGCGATATCCTTTAGCATAAGGCGGGTACCATCAGCATTACTGCGGATCATAATATTGGCGTATTCACTGCCGACATAAGCTTGGCCCTTACTGCGTAATAAGATCTCACCAGAAGGGGTTTTAATACTACCGCCACTCAAGTCAACCGAATTGGCATTAATTGCCGTAGCTATTTCATCCATCGTGAGGTTGTACTGACGTAAGGTTTGTTCAGATACTTCGATCGATATTTCATAAGGGCGAACAGATTCAAGGGTGACTTGAGTGATACTGGTTTCACTTAGCAGTCGATCTCGGGTTTGTTCACCAAGTAAACGTAATTCTTTTTCTGCCAATTCGCCAGATATCATCACACTGATCACTTCTCGGCTTGATGTCGGTTGGCTAATAATGGGTTTTTCTGCACTCGCTGGTAGGGTGTTTAAGGCATCAACCCGATTTTTAATTTCATCTTTTAGTCGATATTGATCATATTTTGCATCCACTTCAATACTGATCGTTGAACTGCCTTCCGTTGAGCGTGATGTTATTTTATCTATGCCCTCAATATCGAGAATGGCTTCTTCAATCGGAATGGCTAAACTTTCCTCTGCTTCGTCAGGCGTTGCGCCGGGCAGGGCAATACTAATGTTAATAACATCGATGGTGACATCAGGAAATACTTCTAAATTGACGCGGTATTTAAGGGTAAAAAATCCGGCGCCGAGAATTAATATCATAAGTAAATTCGCGGCCACGTGATTACGGGTGAACCAAGCAATTAAATTATGCATCGATTAATTACCTTTAATTGTGTGGCTTAGCTGTGCCTTGCTGCCTGAAACCACTGCACTTAAAGGCGTCGTCACTAATAATTCCCCTGGGTGAACTCCAACGTCGACGATAGTGTTGTGGCTATCACGCCAAATGACATTAATATTTTTACGGTAGAGCAAACTATCCTTAAATATAATTACTTGATCGCCTTCATACACACTGGCTGTTGGTAGAATAAATATATTGTGGAGGACCTTACCTGTGATTTCGGCATTAACAAACTGGCCAATTTTTAATGATGGTTTATTACTGTTGTCATGACCGTAAGGGTTTTCTATTGTTGCTACGGTATAAAGTTGACGACTCTTCGCATCTAAAGCTCCTTCTGTTCGGGTTAACTTACCTGACCAGCTATAACGCTGACTACCGAATTTGGCGATGATCGTGACAGGCGGATAATGTGTACTACTGTGCTGTTTAAATTGCTCAGGCAGCTGGATATAATTTTGCTGTTGGCTATTGAGTGGTAGGCGAATTTCAACTCGATCTGTGGCGTAAATATCTGCTAATGCTGTACCTGTTGTGACAAACTGACCAATATCGACATTTTTCGTTAATACACGGCCAGCATAAGGCGCAAGGATCTGAGTTCTTTGTAGATTGAGTTGTGCTTGTTCCAACTGCGCTTGTGCAGAGGCGAGGGATGCATTTGCTGATGCTAGTTGTGGTTTTCTTAATACTAGCTCGTTAGCTTGTCCGTTACGGCCAAGGCGCAGCCAATCTCGTTGTGCTTGTTTACTTTTTGCTTGTTCTTCTGTCAGAGCCAATTTAGCTTCAATTAACGCCGCGGATGCAATTTTCACCGCAATAATATAATCACGATCATCAACAGTGAGTAATGTATCTCCGGCATTGAAAAATCCCCCAGATATAAATGCCGGAGAAACTTGGGTGATAGTGCCTGATACTTGACTGGCAATACTGGCTTGGCTACGTGGTTGAATGATCCCGTTAGCCTTGATCGTCACTGGAAAGTCGCTTTGTTTTAGAGTGAGGACTTCGACGGTTAATTGATCGCCCGCCGTTTGCTGCCTTTTTTCGGTGGTTGGGCTTGTTGATGTGATCACTCGGATGATGAATAGCGTTATTAATATCACTAGTATTGGCAGCATATAGCGAAATAGTGTTTCAAATTTGGTTAATGGCTTATTCGTTGACACGTGATAGGTCCTTTTCTGTGTTAACCGTCAGTGAGGTTGGTATATCTCCGCCCAGAGCAAGTAACAATTTAATGCGATTTTGTATTCGGGAATTTTTAATTGCAAGCGATGAGGTTTGCGCATCAAAGGCACTGCGTTGCGATTCCAGCACGGTGATATAATCCGTTAATCCGGCAATGTATTGTTCAAATGCGAGTTGTTCGGCGACATTAAAATAGTATTCAGCATTCTGTTGTTGAAATTCTCGATTTGCCAGCGTGACTTCTGCCGCAAGTGCTGTTTCAACCTCACTAAAGGCTTGTAAAGTAACCTGTGTCACCGATATTGCGGCTTGTTGCGTCTTCGCTGTTTGTTGTGCTTGTTTTGCTGTTAATGCACCAGCATCAAAGACCGACGCCGATGCATTGGCAAAAAATGACCATACCAAGCTATCTGATTGTAGCAAGTTACTGAGTTCTGGACTGCCTGTTCCGCCTGATAAGGAAAGCGATAAGCTGGGGAACCTGTTTTTATAAGCATGGGCAACACGATAATTTTCAGCATTAAGTGCCAACATGACTTGTTGAATATCGAACCGGCGCTGAATCAACTCTGACGGTAATCCTGATGGCACAGGCATTGCGGCAAAGGTTAAATCGCCTTGCGCGTGAATGCTTGCTGCGGGATAACGGCCTAATGATAATTCTAGTTGCCGCTGGGCGCTTTTGAGTGCTTCCAAATTTTCTTGTTTTGATGCTTGTGCTCGAGCGAGATCGGCGCGAGCAAGGTAGACATCGAGGGATTGTTTTACACCTTGGTCGTAGCCATTTTCAATAATGTCTAAATTTTGCTGTAAGTTTTGTTGGCGTTTGTTAATCAATTGAAGTTGCTGTTGATAGAAGATCAGATCGAACCATTGTTGGCTGATGAGGGCGATGGTATTTGATTGCTGTTGTTTATAGTTAAGGATTGCTTGTTTCGCATCTAGAGTTGCTGCCTTGGCTAGATCGTTTAGCTTGCCAAGATAGTCAATTTCCCAGCCTGTCTCGATATTTACTGAGCTGCTATTAGCTATATTTTGGCTGTTGCTTTGACGTCCACTGCTAAGGTAAGCATCAATTTTAGGGGATTGCCCGGCTTCGGTTTGTTTTACTAAAGCGACGGCAATATCGATATTATAGCGTTCAGAGATTAACTGGGGATTGTAAGCAAGAGCTTCTTGTATGTATTCGGTCAATTGAGGATAAGCTGCGATACCTTGCCATGTTGTTTTAATGTCAGAATGGAGATGGAGCGTACTCCATTGTGCTGGTGTCATTATCCTATTTGTCACGATCGTTGTTGGCGGGGTAAAGATACTGCACCCTGATAGATTTACGGCCAAAATGAAGTAGATTATCTTCCGCATGTAAAATCGTTCCTAATTTTAACGTCGTGAAGTAACTTTTATTGGTATAGCTTAACTATCATTTTTTCAACTTTAGAATAAAGTTAATCGCCTTACCAAGCTGTAGATAGCGTTGTAAATCTGCTTTGTCATATTTAGTGGATAAATATGTAATGTTGTTTCTGTTTTTTAAATAACGAGAAACTTGTAAGCGATTGAAGTTGCCTATCTTATATAGCATATCTAGCAAGGTACTGGCACTTTCATCATCAAAACCGAGTTTTATCGGGTAGTCAGCTTCTTTATAATCCACTTGCTGTAATACCACTTTTTTTATTAACTGCTTTTCTTCTAAATATTCTAGCCACTGCTCTATGTATAATGGTTTACAACCAGAAAGCAGGTTGAAAAAACCTCCACTGTCACTTTTACATTGAGTCAGTAACAAGCAAGCAAAGCGATCATCATTGGCGTTAAAGGTAACTTCGCCGGACTCAGTCCATAATAACGATGCAACTTGAATGGTTGCTTGTTCTTGATTAAAACCTTCGCATTTGAAAATAAACATAATAGCTTTAAATAATGGAAAAATTAATTATACGCAATTTTACCCATAAAAGAATATTAGCTTATTTATGCTCTGTTAATTTATGCGCTTGATCTAAACATACCTGAAATAGGTGCTGCGCTGTAGAGCTGGTTTTATCCATAGTCATTAACTCATCGAATATTACAGGTAATAGTGGTGATGTCGGACATTGATGTAACGTAGTTGGTAGTGATGCGGTTACTCGGGCTGAAAATGTAAGTACATCAATCTGAGTTGCTGTTATTGATTCAATGGCATACAAGCAGTCATGGGGTAGCCATATTGATTGTGATTGATTTAATTTGAGCAGTGTTTTACCTAAGCGAATGTTGAGCTCGCCATTACGTATTAGCAACAGCTGTGCTTTATGTTGTCGCTGTCGCTTCGTTTTCTCTGATGCTAGTAAGCTGAAACGGTTATATTCGATAGGTAAAGACATGATAATTTCACTATGAGCTAAAATGTAGCCCCTAAAATAATAGATATAGTGGGGGATAGCTATTGTGGGAATAGCTTGAATGTTATTTATCGAACAAAGTGGTCGTTGATGCAGGCTGTTTGTTTGTTCTATGAGCAGTAAGATAAGCTGTTTTACTTTTAATTAATAAACGCTTGCCATGTAGAAGTAGATCTCTATAATGCGACCTCACTGACACGGCAACAGCCGCTAAGTAAAGGTGTTTAAAATCAACTTCGGTTACTTTTTAAACGACCTGAATTAAAGCGCTAATATGTGCTTGACTTCAAATTCGGTTTGCGTAGAATACGCAGCCTGACTACGACGCAAGA
>Ga0209291_1003071_pt1 | contig 12785 bp, 12 predicted proteins | sample GOMGulsemesocosm_FD_184633 | JGI IMG/M metagenome (GOLD analysis project Ga0209291, IMG submission 184633) | Methane-oxidizing microbial communities from mesocosms in the Gulf of Mexico - GOM9B Gulf of Mexico (SPAdes) (version 2) | ecosystem: Environmental > Aquatic > Marine > Cold seeps... | reverse complement strand
TAATAATCAGTGGGCCTTCGCTTATGCCATCAAAAACTATGATCAACTAGGTAATTATCTACATGCCACGAAATATGACATAAATAATAAACAGTTAAGTTTTCCCTTCATAAAAGCTCCAGCGACTTCATCTGAAGATAAAGCTGAAATCAATCGTATCGCAACAGGGTACTTAGTTGCATTACAGCAACGCCGCCCTGAATTAATGACAGAAGTCATGCACAAAGATTTATCAAAACATACGGTAGCTAATTATGGCGATGGCGGGCAATACCTTAGAGCCACTACTTATAAACAAATGATTAATTTTGCTGAGTCATGGAACAACGACGGCACAAGGTTTCCACCTAGCCCCAATAATCATGCAATTATACTCGACAGCACTCATAATATGGCATCGGTTAAATTAATTTCTGATAATTGGTATGAATACTTACATTTAGTGAAACTTGGCGGAAAGTGGCAAATCAAAAATTTACTCTGGACTAAAAATGAGTAGTTTCGTCTCTATTGTTAATTAAAATTGTGATGATTTCTCATCGGCTCGGCGCAACTTTTTTGTAAAAAATATCATCAGTGACTTATCCGCTAAATTAATAATCAATCCGATAATAATCAAACTAAAGGCAATAACCTTAGTTTGACCCATTGGCTCTTGATAAAAGATAATTGAACCTATGAAACCAAATATCGGCACCATTAAAGTAAGTGGTGCCATAGTGGACATAGGGTAAAGCACGGTTAATTTATTCCACAAAAAATATCCTAGTAAAGTAACAGGATACGCTTGAAATATGACAGAGAAAATCCCTGAAAAACTAATGCTTTGAGTCAGTAATATAAAGCCCTGACTGCCCTGTAATAGGTAAGAAATAATAAAGAGTGGTATCGGAGCAAAAATACACGACCAAACGACAAAAGCAAACATTTCACTTATAGGCTTTGTTTTAATGATCAGGGTTGTTAGGCTTAAACTAACTGCTGCCACTAAGGCTAATATTATGCCCAGCACTGTGACTGAGCCATCGGTAATGGTAAATATTAAAATCAGGCCGATTATCGACAATAGTAAGCCAATTATTTTTGCAATTGATAAAGACTCTCTTAAAAATATAGTGCCTAATAGTACACTGATAAACGCACTCGATTGTAATAACAAACTGGCCATACCTGCCGACATACCGGCGTGAATAGACAGTGTTAACATCCCCCATACACCAACACCAAACAATATGCCGTAAGTGGCGATTATCGACCAAGCAACCTTAGGTCTTGGAATAAACAAGATCGCTGGTATAGCGGCAAATGTGAACCGTAACCCGGTTAAAATAAGCGGATCCATTTCGCTCACGCCGAGTTTAATAATGGAGAAATTTAACCCCCAAACAACGACAACGGCTAGCGTGATTAATAAATGCATTGATTTCATCTGACATACCTTTTAAAAATTACTTTTGACTAGTATGAATAACTCGCCAATAATAAACAGATTCAATTATTGATAATTTTAAGGGTACAATTTGGTTGCTCGATATATTCAACTTGCTGATCGAATTATTGCTGATATTGAAAATGAGCGGCTTGAACATGCCCAGCGAATGCCATCAATACGTAAATTCTCACAACTCTATAATATTAGCATTACTACCGCACTTAATTGCTATCAACGACTAGAAGACCTTGGCTGGCTTCAAGCTAAAGCGCAATCTGGTTATTATGTTACTAAGCCCTTAGGTGCGAACCTGTCACCTGAGTTTCCAATTTTTGACTCAATAGTGAGTGAACCGCAAAGCTTTAAAGAAAATAATATTGCCAATAGCAGCCCATTCTATATTTCGCAATTTTCAGCTGAATTATTACCGATAAAGGTACTTGAACGGTGTTTTCGTCGTGCCAATAAATACAACTTAAATTTGGTTAATTTATATCCTGAATACCAAGGACAAAAAGCATTACGAGAGGTATTAGCTAAACATTTCTCTGAATTATACTTTAACCTTTCAGCTGAAAAATTAGTGATCACTAATGGTTGTATTGATGCCATACGAACGGCAATTGAAGTAACCACAAAAGTGGGCGATACCGTTGCAATATCATCACCGTGTTTTATTGGTTTAATTGAATTACTTGCTAATATGGGCCGTTTGGTGATTGAAATCTCTTTTCAACAGGCCGAACTTGGTATACAACAACTAGAAAATCATATGAAAAATGGGCGTATTGATGCCTGTCTATTTAGTGCCAACCATATTAATCCTCAGGGCAACTGCTTAAATTCAAAGCAAAAGGAACAATTGGCCGCCTTTGCTGAGAGTTATAAAATCCCCATCATCGAAGACGATATATATCTTGAGCTAAACTATAGAGATCCAACACCATTACCGATCAAGCATTGGGATAAGTCAGGTTGGGTACTGTGGTGCCATTCCGTATCGAAAACCATAGGGCCGGGTTACCGCATTGGCTGGTGTGAACCGGGACGATATTTTAAGCAATATTTAGTACAAAGGTCGGTACAATATTTTGGTATTAATATATTTGTGCAAAGTGCCATTATGGAATTTTATTATTCAGGACAATATCTTAAACATGTTAAAAAATTACGCCTAACAATGAGTCAGCATTTATACAGTTATTCCAAGGTATTATTAGAACACTTACCTGAAAATACTCGACTCAGTAAACCAAAAGGTGGCTTAGTCTTGTGGGTACAAATTCCAGGTCTAAACAGTAAGAGGTTATTAGTGGCGGCAGCTAAACATAATATATATTTTAGAACAGGGTCAGAATTTAGTACCTTAGGTTTATACCAAGACTGTTTTCGAATAAATTTTGGTTGGCCTATCGTTAAAAGTGGTAAAGAAGGTGATGAACTAAACAAAGATGGTTCAGTACATCGATATCAACAACTAGTGACTTTATGTGCGCTTGCTAGTGAACAAGTAAAATAAGCAGTGCAAAGTACGCACTAGTTTTTATTGATTAAAGCACAAGCAGAATTCAGCACCGCCAAGTTCAACAGAATCGGTAATAGTGAAAGTAGCATCGTGTAGCTGAGCTATTCTTGAAACAATAGCCAAGCCCATACCGTAACCTTGCTTTTCATGGGATTGGTCGCCACGCATAAAAGGTTTTAATAATTCATCACGCTTTTCTTCTGGAATACCGGGACCATCATCTCTCATAATAAATGATAACTTAGACCCACTTTTTTCAATCGTTAAGTTAATCTCTTTATCAGCATACTGTTGGGCATTGCTAAGTAAATTATTTATTAACATGCTTAAGTAATTCATATCACCTTTTACTATAGCGGCTCCATTAGCATGCCAATTAATCACTTTATCACTATCTGTTATCGCTTGAACACACTGACTCACTAATTCATTCAGATCGATACTTTGCTTTTCGACTGCAATCATCGATTGCTCTATACGCGCATAATTAAGCAATACATTGACCAAGCGTTCCATTTCACTAATATCACGAGAAAGATGACGTTGATACTTATCTCTCGTTTTAGGATTATCCGTTTCCTGTAAAACTTCGATGCCAAAACGCAGCCTTGCCAGAGGCGTGCGTAGATCATGAGAAACTGCATCACTGAGCAATTTATTGTCACTGATCAGGGTTTGAATGCGCAGTGCCATCCGGTTAAATTCAATTTCAATATCGGTAATATAAGATGTTGAATGGGTTTCAATTCTTTGTTCTAACTGCCCTTCACCAAAAGCCTTGGCTGTTAATTTCAACTTCCTTAGTTGTCTTATTAAAGGGTAAAGCCAGATAAGTACCACCAATAACAGCCCAATATAAAAGGTACTTGTTAACAAAAGTTGCAATAAGCTATTGCTACTTTTCTTGACTATGCCAGGTAAGATAAAGGTTAATACCTTTTGCTGTTTCGGCAAAATAAAGTGCATAGATAGGTTGTTTTCTGTTTCTAAAACAAGCGGTTCACCGCCATAAAAGGATTGTTGTAGTGGTTCAGGTAAGAAGAATTTATCAAGTGATACTAAGCTAACTGAAAGTTCGGCTTGCTGTTGCCAATTGAAGATAAGCTGTTGAGGTTTTTGCTGTTTATCCAAAGTTAACGCCAGCGACTTTCCCAATTGACGATAGGGAAATAGTTCATCGGATTTATTAATAGACTGTGTTTGATATTGGCTAAATAAGTTGTCTAGTGCTCCGCCTATCCCTATAACTGCTACTAATATCACTAATAATAGCGACAAGGTAAGTTTTTTCATTCGTTACTCCCAAGCCTCTTTAACAAATAAATATCCCTTGCCCCAAACGGTTTTAATTCTATAGGGATTACTGGCATCATCGCCAAGTTTTTTTCGTATTCTGGAAATAAGAATATCGATTGAACGATCAAAACCATCGTATTCTATACCTCGGCGTTGAACGACTAACTCTTTTCGGCTGACAACAGTATCTGCCGCTTGGGCGAGTTGCCATAACACGTCAAATTCGTTCGAAGAGATCGCCACTTTAGCGCCTGCCAAGGTGGTTGTTCGAGAATTAGCATCGATGGAAAGTTTACCAAACGTTATTTTATTCTGGTCAATTTCAGCCGTTATTTCAGGTAAAGAAATCCGACGAAAAAGCGCTTTTATTCGTGATAAGAGTACTCTTGGTTTGACCGGTTTAACGACATAATCATCGGCTCCTAATTCTAAGCCCAATACTTCGTCAGTTTCATGATCTCGTGCCGTCATCATTAGTATTGGACCGTGATAAAAAGGACGAATGGCCATACAAACTTCAAAACCATCTTTTACTGGCAACATTATGTCTAAAATCACCAGATCAGGTTGATCAGCTTCGATTAATTCAATAGCAAGATCACCTCGGTTCGCCAACGTCACCAAGTAGCCCTGTTCCGTAAGGTAATCACCGAACCATTCGGCTAAGGACATATCATCTTCAACTAACATAATATGCTTGCCGGTGATGCCTTGGTTCAAAACTTTATCCGTCAAAAGAGTCTCCAGGTTGATTTTTGGCGTTTAGCCGATTTATATACCCAAGCAACCGGTATTTGTGTACTGGCTAAATCTATTGCTGACTTTTGTTTACGTAAGGCAAAGTCATTGCTTAACTTTGATTGAAAATCGAAGCTAAACTGACCTTTATTCTGTTGTTGCCAACACTTAATTATTTTCTTGGTTGTAGTATTCACTAAACAATAATCGCTAATTTGCGAATGTCGCCATTTAAAGGTCACTTCAAGATAACATTTCTGTCCCTTATGCAGGGCGATACACCGTTCGGGCGTTACTTCGAGATTTGCTGTATTAGCAATATCAGCCGATGAAGCACAAACATTGCCTGCCATCATTAAACACAAAGATGTAATCAACATCGTGATAAACCGAGGTAATTTTATTTTTTTTATACATTTTAAAATAAGCAAAATTTGATCCTCACTTAATTAAAATACGTAAGTTAGGCTGGTACCTAACGACATGGCTGTTGAACGGGTAGTTTCAAAAATGGGACTGTCCATGTCAGCATCAGATAATGTTCTAAAGCGTGCCGTGCTCCGAAAAACCCAGTTTTCTGATACCGGGTAAGTTACTCCAACTTCAGCAGTAAAATTAATGTTTGAACCAGGACTATATTCGGTAAATTGTGAACGTAATGCTTCGTTTTCACTGATACCAACATAATAGTCATTAATACGGCTGTCAAAAAACTGAAGGCCTATTAAACCATGAAAATTCCAATTTCTAACCTGCCAATTTCTCCCCAATAAGGCTGATGCTGAAGTACCATGGCTATTGCCACTGATATCATGCTTTAAACTAAACTGCACCACGTTATCACCTAAATAACCGGTTAAGCGACCGCCAAACATGGTACTAGAGTTTCTCTCATCAAGTAGGTCAAATTTCCCATCATTTTTATCAGAATGCAGACCACCAAACTTTGGCCCCATTACAATATCTAACGACCAATTATCACTTTCGTACGCGTTGTAGCCCAATAAGATAGGGTCGCCACTTTCGCCATACTTTTCAATAAATAGCCCGTTCCAGTTATAACTACCATTGATAACTACATAAGCAGCGGCCCAGCCGCTATTGTCTTCCGTCAAGCTAGGACCTACGCCTGCAGCTATTCCCAAACCTAATTCAAAGTAGTTTCCGGTAACCGCCTTTTCTTCGCTATTATTGCGTAGCGTATGGGCAATATCTGCAGATAAAACATTGCCAGAGACAAATAAACCTAACAAGCCTGCTATCAATGATTTGGTCATTTTTTTCGATGATACCATGTGTTTTTCAATCCTTAATTGTTAAATACCAGGTCATTATATGGAGCGTGGAATATAAATGACGTAACAAGATCCATCATCTGTAACAAAATGTAGCAACCAATGTAGATTCTAATTCAGGCAGGAATTTTATAATGATAAAGCAGCAGAGTTCTTGCGGTATATTAACATCATAGCGCTAACAGTCGATATTTTTAGTAATGTATGTAAAACGAAGTTGTTACATAATTGAAGGTAAGAGTGCTTATATTGAATAATGAGTCACTTTCATTTTGATTCTTTAGCTAGTTTATAACCAGCAAGTGATATGTTGATAAATGTGATGGCTACTTCTAATTTAAAATAGACATAATATATTGAAAAGGTTAAGTTCTTTTTAGGGAGGATAATATTTTATGAAAAAATCAGAAGTTAAATTATGGACAATTTATTTTAATGTATAAAAAAATACTCGTTATATTGCTATTTATCTTTTTAACCGGTTGCTCAACTCTGGTTGCTAAATATATTTCAAGTCAAGAAACCTATCACCTCACAGGCATCTCCAGTTCTTATGAAGATGACTACAAAACAGAAAAATTTTGTTCAAATACCGAGAAATCATGTATGAGCTATTTAATTGCTGAGCCTGTACTTGGGTATACTGTAATCAAAGGCACAAAATTTAAAAATGAATATAAATTTTCAGATGGTTTTGGTAATAACGACTTCATTCAACTCGAGCTTGAATCAAAAGACGTAGCAACATTTCGTGGAGAAGTGGTGCTAATTCATGGCTTTCTATATAACAAAGAGTCTATGATACCTATGGCGGAGTATTTTAGATATCATGGATTTAAAGTCTTAATTCCTGACCTTTTAGGTCACGGAAAATCGGGTGGAGACAAAGGCTATGGAGTTAAGGACTCTCTGATTCTAGATCAACTTCTAAGCAGCAGAGAAGACAATGGCTTGCCTAAACTAATTATAGGTTATTCATTAGGGGCTATTACAGCCGTCGCTTTAGCTGAACATAGGCAAGATGTATATGCATTATTATTAAAGGCTCCAATGGTTAGGTTTGATGAAGCTACAATTAACTTTAGTAAAAGCTATCCGAATATAATATCGACATTTTTTAGTGAAGAAGCCATTCGAGAAGGAGCAATTAAAGCCCTCGATCAAGCAAAAGTTTCACTTGCGCAAACAGACATTTTACCCAGTATCTCTCAAATAAAGATACCAACCTTAATAATGGCATCTTCTAATGATCGTATTTCGCCTTTTTCTTATTTCGAACCTTATCATAACCAAAATGCAACTCTGGTTGATTTAGATAATAGAAGTCATATAGGTATGGGAGTGATAAGCGATCAAGAGAATGTATATATAAAAAAATGGTTGAACTCAAAAAACAATAAAGTATTTCAACGGTTAAGCATTGAACATGAAATTAGCGATTCAACAGCCGAAACTGGCACTTAAACAACTCATCACGTAAAATTAAAAAAACTATATAAATCACCAGACACAATGAAGATTAACCTAAAAAAAGCCACACTCATTAAACGCTATAAACGATTCCTAGCCGATATCATCTTAGCAGATGGCACAGAAACAACATTACATGTTGCAAATACCGGAGCTATGAGTGGCTGTGCCACCCCGAATGACAACATTTGGTATAGCACTTCTGACAATCCTAAGCGTAAATATCCTTTCAGCTGGGAATTAACACAAACCCAGCAAGGCCATTTTATCTGCGTCAATACCATACGTGCTAATCAATTAGCTGAACAAGCGATTTTGAATGGCACAATTACCGAGCTACAAGGCTATGATGAATTGCAAAGAGAAGTTAAATACGGTGAAGAAAATAGCCGTATTGATATTTTATTAAACTCTTCTACAGATAAAAGTTCATCAAAAAAGCAATACGCTAAAACCTATATTGAAGTGAAAAGCGTAACACTGCTGGAAGACCAGCAAGGTTTTTTTCCCGATGCTGTTACTACGCGTGGTCAAAAGCACTTGCGCGAATTAATGAATATTGCCAAAAATGGCGATAGAGCGGTATTGTTATTTGCTGTATTGCATACCGGTATTAACAGTGTAAAAGTCGCTCAACATATCGATATGAAATATGCAGAATTATTACAACAAGCTATTGAGTCTGGTGTTGAAATCTTGGTCTATAAAGCTGAAATAACCCCTGAATCTATAGCGTTATCTAAACGTATACAGTTTGAATAACAATCTTTTATGGAAGAATATCAACGAGTCTTATGTATCGCTTTAACCTTATGACTAAAGCGATTCAGTGAACTCTATTTTACTTAACAACCTAATTCGGTTAATCCGGGATAATCTGCGGGTCTTTTGTCGCCTTGCCAAAGAAATTTACGATCTGCTTCTTCAATAGCTAGATCATTGATACTGGCATGGCGTTGCTCCATCAAACCTTTATCATTAAATTGCCAGTTTTCATTACCATAAGATCTAAACCACTGGCCAGATTCATTTTGCCATTCATAAGCAAACCTTACTGCGATTCTATTTTCATGCATAGACCAAAATTCTTTAACTAGTTTATAGTGTTTCTCTTTTTGCCACTTTTCGGTGAGCAAGGTCACAATCTGTTGACGCCCTTGAATAAAAACATTTCTATTACGCCATTGTGTATCAAGGCTATAAGCGCTGGCGACTACTTCAGGTTGCTTAGTATTCCAAGCATCTTCTGCCTTACGTATTTTTTCTATTGCCGTTGTTACCGTGAAGTTTGGCAGCGGATGTCGCACTTCTTCAAATGCTAATTTGTCGATCATGGGTTTTCCTTTGAGGTTACAAATCTATATGTAAACTTGCTGATTTTGGTCTTGAAACGCATAAACACATTTTTCCTGACGCCCTTTCTTGCTCAGTCAAACAATTGTCCTGATGCTCAATACTTGTTTCTTTCGTTACCCTAACAACACAACTTTTACATTCACCTGCCAGGCAACTGAAAGGTACATCAATACCTGATGCTAATACCGCATCTAGCAAAGATTGCTCGCGATCAACTTCGATTTTAATATTTGATTGAGTTAAGGTTAATCGACAAGGTTTAGCCGAGTCTACAAGCTGGGTTGAAAAATGTTCATAGTGAATTCTATCGCTTTGTATTTTTAACTCTATCGCACATTGCTTAAAGTCGTTGATCATGTTTGTAGGGCCACATAAATAAAAATGGCTTTGATCCGATTGTTGCTTCATCAGCTTTTTAATTGATAACTTTTGCCCTTCTATTGAAGGGTATAAATGTAATTTTTCGGCCAATTGTTTACTTAACCTGTCGGTATAGGCCATATCTTTTATGCTACGCCCTGCATAATGTAGTTCAAATTCAACATTCGATTTAAGCAGTGCCAATGCCATCGATTTAATCGCCGTAATACCAATACCGCCAGCAATTAAAATTGTGGGTGGCTTACTTTCAACCAAGGAAAAAAAGTTTTCCGGTAATTTGCAGTTAAGTAATAAGCCCATTTGGTAATCCTGATGAACAGCCAGTGATCCGCCACGGCCTTTTTCTTCAAGCTTAACGGCTATTTCGTAACAATCGCTTCTTTCAGGGTTGCTGCTGATTGAATAATTACGCCATGCTAATTGTCCATCAGCTAATTTAACTGGCACCTGAATATGCGCGCCGGCATTAATTTTAGGTAATGGCGCTTCATCGACGCCACGTAACTCATACGCTCGGATATCAGGCGTTAACTGACGTATTCCTCCAATAATCAGAGGCAATTCACCATCGCCGAGCATATTACTTTTGGCCTTTGTTTCGTTAAGGGCAAGTTTTTCTTCGAGTGCTTTAACTTGTTTTTCTAGCGGGTTAATCAGACCAGATAACTCACTTTCATTGTATCTTGGCGTGATATGTTGAGGACAATTCCAGTCAAATGCCGATATTTTGATAATAAAACCGCGTTCGACTCGGGCTTGATAATTATTGTCTTCTAACAATGTTAACGTTTGGCTGTCTTGTTCATCAACCAATGATATGCGCCCTAATATTTTCAAACGACGTCGATTTGGATAGTCCATTAATATAATAGACACTTTGTCATTCGTTCGAAAATTTCCGGTACTCACGTATTGTCGATTACCTTTATAATCAGCAAAACCCAGAGTTTGTGCGTCTAAGACTTTAAGAAAACCGCTAGGTCCACCTCTGTGTTGCACATAAGGCCAATCTGTTTCACTGACACTCGCCATATAAAAACTATCGCGCTGCGCAATGAATTGAGCTTCAGCGTCAGAGAATAAAAAATTATAGTCTTCGCCTACATCCATGCCTGAATAACCGGCACGGCTGCCCTGTTCACTCTGTACCTTTCTTACATTATCGGTAAAAGCAATTCTCGCGTATTGGTGAGCCATAGAAATTTCCTTGTATAAATATAAAAGAGGCAGATGTTCTTCTAGGTATAATGCAAAACACCTTACTAAAGCAAAAAGTTAACAGGCTTGTTTTAATTCAACTTTAGGAAAATCGATTTCAACACGACTCGCCTTACTTAAAATATTGGTCAGTATATTCATACCAACATGCGTAATAATTTCAACTATTTCTGTATCAGAGTAGCCTACCGTACGTATCTCTATTAACTCTTCAGTGGTGACTTCGCCGTTATTTTCCGCTAAAGAACGAGCAAATTTAACTGCAACGCCAGCCTTAGCATCTTGACTGCTACCTGAACGATTAGCATTTATTTCATCACCCGTGAGCCCAACACTTTTTCCTATGGCTGTATGGGCAGAAACGCAATACTGACACGCATTCTGTTCAGCTAATCCTAAAGCAATACGCTCTTTCGTTTTAGCGTCAAGGTCGCCTTCATTCGCGATAGTATGTAAACCTAAAAAAGCTTTTAAGGCAGTTGGTGAATTAGCAAATACCCTTAAAAAATTGGGTACTGCGCCTAGCTTTTTCTCAACGACTGAATACAAAGCTAATTGTTGTTCGTTAGCTTGCTCTGCAGTTACAAGATTAATTCGACTCATTATTTATGCCTATTTCTTAAGATAAATGGAGCGGTTAACCCCTTTATTTTGGATTAGGCAAGTGTGCAACAAAACACTTTTAATAAGAATGCTATAAATATACAATTAATTATTTCAATTAGTGGAATAATCAATGCTTGACCAAATACAGTTAATGAAGATATTTGTAGCTGTTGCCCAAGAGCAGGGGTTTGCTGCAGCAAGTCGCCGTTTAAACATGTCGCCACCCTCAGTTACCAGAGCTATCGCTATACTCGAAGACCGCTTGGCTATTAAGTTATTCAATCGCACAACGCGTTATGTCAGGGTTACCGATGCTGGTGTAGGTTACCTAGAAGATGTAAAGCGCATCCTTAATGACATAAAATTAGCTAACGAAGCCGCACAAGGTATTAACGCCAGCCCACAAGGAAGCATCAGTGTCACTGCGTCTTTACTTTTTGGACAGCAATTTGTATTGCCCTCGGTATTAGAATATTTAAATACCTACCCAAAAACAGCAGTTAATACCGTGTTTTTAGACCGCATCGTTAATTTATTAGAAGAAGACTATGATGTTGGCGTGCGCATCGGCAACTTAACCGATTCGTCAATGCGTGCAAAAAAAGTTGGTTCAGTGCGTTTAGCCTTAGTCGCCTCCCCCGATTATTTAAAGAAACATGGAATCCCGCAACATTTCTCAGAACTAGATCAGCATTCTTTGATAGAAGTTAACGCCGGTAGCCTAACTCCGGATTGGAAATTTGTGGAAAATGGTAAGCTGATTAATCAACGCATAACGTCCAAACTACGAGTAACTACCCATCAAGCAGGGATCAATGCTGCCGTTGCGAGTTTTGGCATTGCTCGGGTTATTTCTTATCAGATTACCAATGAATTGGCACAAAATAAGCTGAAGTTCATTCTTGAATCTTTTGAAGAACCACCGCTACCTATTAATATTGTCCATAGGGAAGACAGATTATCATCCGCTAAAGTCAGAACCTTCATTGAACTTTTAGCACGTAATTTAATAAACCATACCGCACTGAATTAAATTAGCCTGTTAAGAAAATCATCCCAGCGGTATGCCATTGGGCTGGGATGAAAATTCATTTTCTTAGATGGCGTTATTCATATCGTAAACTCAGTGAAGGTTTAACACTGGCCGTTTTTAAGGCAATTATCGCGACAGTTAACCAAGTAACAAGAGCAACAACAAACGCTGCAGCGAGGTAAATGGTGATATTTTGATTTATCCGTTCATTAAAGTTATTCAACCACTCATTGATAAAATAATAAGAGACAGGGAAAGCAATCAATAAACTTAGCGCGATTAGCACAATAGATTCACTCGTTAACAATGTCATTAAGGAAAACCTTGAAGCACCTAATACTTTACGAATAGCAATTTCTTGACTACGCTGCTGGGCATTAAAAGCCGATAAACCGAACATACCAACACAGGTCAAAAACACAGCTAAACCAGAAA
>Ga0209291_1003070_pt1 | contig 12791 bp, 12 predicted proteins | sample GOMGulsemesocosm_FD_184633 | JGI IMG/M metagenome (GOLD analysis project Ga0209291, IMG submission 184633) | Methane-oxidizing microbial communities from mesocosms in the Gulf of Mexico - GOM9B Gulf of Mexico (SPAdes) (version 2) | ecosystem: Environmental > Aquatic > Marine > Cold seeps... | reverse complement strand
AAGAACCAGAATCGGCGTAATCAAAAAATAATTTCGGTACTTTACGTTTCGCGATTCTTTTAAGGTCGGCTATTTCTACAATACTCGCCATGCGAATACTCCTAATTTTGTTGTCTATGTGCGACTTTTAAAACAAGTAACTATGATCCTAAATTCGGCAATTGAATCACGAAAGTAAACGCAAGTTTTTGATGCACCTAGAAAACCAGAAAAAATTCTCATCACCAACAAGGTGACCACTTACTTTTCTGATTTCCTAAGCACACCAATTGCTTGCACTCCTTTTTCGCGCTCAGCCGCCGAATCTAGGATGATCTAAATTTATGAAGCTTTGGTTATTTTAACCATAAGCAAGTGCCGGTAACCATAACACCAGCTGTGGCCAAAACACTAGTAGCAAAAGGGCTAATATCTGTAGTGCAATAAAAGGCATAACCCCTTTATATATCTCCATTAATTTCACCTCTGGCGGGCACACCCCTTTTAAATAAAACAGTGCAAAGCCAACGGGAGGCGTCAAAAAGGATGTCTGTAAAGTCATAGCAACTAACATCACAAACCAAACCAATTCAGGGTTATCAACCACACCATAGCCGTTGATATCTAAGCCTAATGCAGAGATAACCGGTGCCAATAAAGGCAATACGATCAAAGTAATTTCTATCCAATCGAGGAAGAACCCCAATAAAAATACTATGCCTAAGATGAAAAAGATAATGCCGTAAGGTCCAAATGGTAGCCCTGTTAAGAACGACTCTATTAGTTCATCACCGCCTAACTCTCTGAGCACTAATGCGAAACAAGTAGCCCCGATAAAGATAGCAAAGATATAGGAAGTTGTATTATAGGTATCAGCCAATACATCTTTCAGTACTTTAAAATTATACTTACGATAGTAAATAGCTAGCAGTGTAGCACCCAATGCGCCAACACCAGAGGCTTCAGTAGGTGTCGCAATACCCGCAAAAATGGAGCCCAATACTGAGAAAATCAAAAAGATGGTCGGCGTTACTGCTTTTAATACTTTATACACAGTATTCCAGGTCACCTTTTTTACATCGCTAGGCAGCGGCGCACTTTCAGGTTTCAGCCAGCCCACCAGCAATATATACACCACATACATAGCCCCCAACATTAACCCGGGAAAAACCGCGCCCATAAATAAATCGCCAACTGACAGTCCTAATTGATCAGCCATGATCACCAACATAATGCTCGGTGGTATCAATATGCCTAAAGTACCTGCGCTGGCGATAGTTCCCAATGCCAATGGCATTGAATAACCCTGTTTAGTCATGGCCGGTAGTGACATAACACCTAACAACACCACAGATGCACCGATAATACCGGTAGATGCCGCTAAAATAACACCAATCAAGGTCACAGTGACTGCCAGCCCACCACGTACTTGGCCAAACAGCTCTTGCATAGAGCTCATTAAGCGCTCGGCCACACCTGATTTATCCAGCATATTCCCCATAAAGATAAACATCGGCAGTGCGACTAATATCCAGTTATCCATGATTTTCCAGATACGATTAACCACTAAACCCAAGGTTAAAAAATCTAACCCCGTGATCGTATCTAAATACATATCAGCAAAATAACCTAGGGCGGCAAACACCACCCCGACACCACCCAATACCCAAGCAACGGGAATGCCGGTAAACAGTAATAAGATAAACGAGACAAACATCCCGATAACCAGTAATTCATTAATCTCCATGGCGGTTCCCTCTACACAAAAAGCTGATTTCTCTGATTAACTTTGCAAACATCGCCAGCGCTAACAGTGACATGCTTATAGGGATAACCGCTTTTACCAACCAGCGATAAGGTAAACCTGAAGGGGAGTCGGATGTTTCACCAATGCGCCAAGCATCGTAGACAAAATCTAATGAGTGAATAAAGACCACTGCGACAAAAGGCAGCATCAACAACAATATGCCTAGAATATCGATAATACTTCTGGTTTTAGCAGAAAATCTGCCATACAAAATATCCACACGGATATGGGAGTTGGTTGTCTGTGCATAAGACAAGCCAAACATGACGCCGCAGGCATACAAATGCCACTGCAGCTCTTCCAATACAATTAAACCGCTGGAAAAACCTTTACGTAACAAGACTTGCAATATAATTGCGATGATTAGCAGCACATAAACCCAAACCACTGTGCGGCCAATCCATTGGATAAAGCGATCAATGCCATCGGCCAACGGCATGCTTTTTGGACTAACTTGATTACTCATCGCTAGCTCCTTTTTATCACAAAGAAAAAAGGGCGAATCCTTTCACCCAATAAACTTTCAATACTTGGAAATTTAAAAGCCCCTTAGCAGAGGCTGATAAGTGGAATCAGTGGCTATGGCTGTTTAACAGCACGCGGTAAAAACGCGTTAGCTTCCCAAAGATCATAACCTTTACGGAAAGTACTTAAGTCACTCCATACTTTATTGAAAAATGGATCAGCTGAGACTTTCTCATCAACCACTTCCTGCCATTTAGTTTCAAACGCGTTGAGCATAGTGTCATTCCAATAGCGAATCTCTACACCGTTCTCTTTGGCTTTGGCCATGACATCAAATTGCATCGCCTCCCCTTCAGCAATCGCATTAGTCATCGATGCTTTACAGGTCGTTTCAATAGTTGCCTGCTGGCCTTTGCTAAACTTGCCCCAAGTATCTTTATTCACTAACAGCTCAAACACTGTCGCCTGCTGATGCCAGCCAGGGAAATAGTTGTACTTCATGATTTTATGAAAGCCCAAGCGTTGATCAATAGCAGGCTGTGAGAATTCACTGGCATCAATGGCGCCTTTCTCAAGTGCGCCAAAGATTTCACCGCCAGCTAACTGTGATGTTGATACACCCATTTTTTCCATAACCGATGCGCCTAAACCAAAGAAGCGCATGTTCAAACCTTTTAGGTCTTCTGGGGAGTTTATTTCTTTGTTGAACCAGCCTGATGTTTCAGGTGAGATAATCGCACAAGGTAATACTTTGACGTTGTAACCAGAAGTGTCGTACATCTCTTGGTACAAGTTCATGCCATTACCGTAGTACAACCACGCCATGTACTCGCCTGCTTCAGGTCCAAATGGCACCGCCGAGAACAATGCCGCTGCAGGCATTTTTCCCTGCCAGTATCCGGCAGTGGCATAACCTGAATTCACTTTGCCAGATGACACTGCATCTAAGATTTCTTTCGCGCCAACCAACTTACCCGGCTCATAGATTTTCATACGGATTTTTTTATCACTAATCAGTGATAGCTGCTCAGATACCCACTTGATAGGCGTACCTAATGCAGGTAGGTGCGAGCCAAAGGCTATTGGCGTTTTCAACAGTACTTTGTCTGCTGCTTGGGTTGGCGCTGTTGCAGTAACAGCTGCTGTTAGAACTAAGGTCGAGATAGCTTTTTTAGAATATTTCATTAACAAACCTTTGCATTTGTAGCGCCAAAATATCGTTGGGGCACTAGTTGTTATTTTTTTAATTGACCGATATAATTTGGTAAATTGGTATTACCAATTTACCAAACATGCTGAACACTGTAAGATCTAACTGATGATCTTGTCAAGGATTTTTAAAAGATGATCAAAAAACAGGCAGTTATTTACTGATCTTAAGAGCGCGATAGAACCAGTAAAAGCCAGCGTTACTGCTTGTTTATACGCCTGTTCTGCTTTGGATGAATGAACAGCAGTGCTATGATGATCCCTTTTAAAACGCACTAGATTTGCTCGGGGATTTTTCAGCATGTACAAAAGAGTTAAGCCGCCAAAAATATCGGATGTCATTGTGGCGCAGCTCGAGGGAATGATCGTCGAAGGCACTTTAAAGCCCGGTCAAAAGCTGCCTTCTGAAAGAGAACTAGCTAAGCAGTTTGATGTATCAAGGCCCTCACTGCGTGAAGCTATTCAAAAGTTATCGGCAAAAGGTGTGCTCGAGAGCCAGCAGGGTGGAGGCAACTATGTCAGCGAAACTTTAGGCCGCGGTTTTAGTGATCCGCTGCTCGATTTACTGGCCAATCACCCTGAGGCCCAGTACGACTTATTAGAGTTTCGCCATGCATTAGAAGGGCTATGTGCATACTATGCAGCCATTCGCAGCACTGAAGTTGATAGAGAAAATATCCGAGAAAAACACCGTGAATTACAAGATTTTCACGATAACAAAGAATTTGCCAAAGAAGTCATCGCCGATGTGGAATTCCACTTAGCGATTGCAGAGGCCGCGCACAACATGGTGCTACTGCACATGATGCGCGCGCTGTTTGATTTATTAAAGCAGCACATTAAAGAAAACTTACAAGACATTTATCCGCAAAAAATCTTGCGCTCCAATGTGCATGATCAACACGGACTGCTAATGGAAGCCATTTTTGCCGGTAATCCAGAGAGAGCGCAATCGGCCTCGCACGATCACTTCGCCTTTGTCGAAGAGGGCTTATTGGAACAAAGCAAAGAGAGCACCCGCCTAGAGCGGTCGCTAAGACGCATTAGCGTTAAACCAAAACAATAAAAAGCTGTTTTTCATGCCCGCATAGACAGTTTTTTAATAAAAGCAGTAGCCCACAGGCTTATTAAGGTACGGGAAAAACATGAACCAGCAACAGACAATCGACGCATTAAAGCAAGCTATTGGTCATACCAATGTACTGACTGATCCAAGCAAAACTAGCCACTACCGCCACGGTTTTCGATCTGGCGGTGGTGATGCGCTAGCGGTCGTATTCCCCAATACGTTGCTAGCGCTTTGGCACATACTAGAAATCTGTGTCAAAGCAGACATTATTCTCATTATGCAGGCGGCCAATACCGGCCTCACTGAAGGATCAACACCTTCTGGGAATGACTACGACCGCCCTGTCGTTATCGTGCAAACGTTAAAGCTCAATCAATTTCTGCTGTTAGATAAACCCCAGCAAGTAGTCAGTTTCCCCGGCACTACCTTGTTTCAGCTAGAAGATGCACTGCGTCCATTAGGGCGTGAACCTCACTCTGTCATCGGCTCTTCTTGTATCGGTGCCAGTGTGATTGGTGGTATTGCCAACAATTCAGGGGGCGCATTGATTCACAGAGGACCTGCCTATACCGAGCTAGCGCTATTTGCCCAGCTCAATGACAAAGGCGAACTCACTTTAATCAATCACTTAGGTATTGAATTAGGTGACACTCCTGAGCAAATACTGACTAACTTGCAGCAGCAGAATTACAGCGATGATGACATCCAATTATCGAATAAACTTGCATCAGATACCGATTATGTACAGCGCTTAAGAGACATAGAAGCAGATACTCCCGCTCGCTTTAACGCCGATCAGCGTCGCTTGTATGAAGCCAGTGGCTGCGCGGGGAAATTGGCTATTTTTGCGGTGCGCTTAGACACATTTGCCAGCGCAAAAAAAACCGAAACCTTTTACATTGGCACTAAATCTCCCCAGCTGCTCACTCAATTGCGCCGCGATATTTTACAAGACTTTAAACAGTTACCCGTATTAGCCGAATACGTGCACGCCACTGCATTTGATATTGCCCACAAGTACGGTAAAGACGGCTTCTTAGCTATTGAAAAGTTGGGCACTGCCAGTATGCCCAAGTTATTCTCGATTAAAAATAAAGTCACTGCGCTGCTTAATCGACAACCATGGTTACCCAATGATCTTCCCGATAAGTGTCTGTATTACGCTGCCAAACTTTTTCCCGAGCATTTACCTAAATCTATTTTAGCGATGCGTAAGGATTACGAGCACCACTTGATTATAAAAATGTCTGATGAAGGTATTACGCAGTTGCAGCAATATCTAGCGACACACTTTAGTGATAAATCACAAGGACACTATATTCAGTGCACTGAAAATGAAGCCAAGAAAGCCATGTTACAGCGCTTTGTAGTAGCCGGTGCCGCTATGCGTTACGAGCAACTTAATAGCGACAAAGTCGAAGACATACTCGCTTTAGATGTGGCGCTTAAGCGCAGTACCAATGATTGGTGTGAGCAACTTCCCGCTGAAATATCCGCAGCGGTATTAGAGCCAATCTACTACGGACATTTCTTTTGCTACGTTTTCCACCGTGATTACATTTTGAAAAAAGGCCACAACGCACTCGCAGTCAAAGCGCAAATATTAGAACTGCTGGAAGCGCAAGGCGCTAAGTATCCCGCTGAACACAACGTCGGCCATTTATATCAAGCACCAGAACAACAGCAGGCTTTTTATAAACAACTAGATCCGACCAACAGCTTAAACCCGGGGATTGGTAAAATGTCTAAAGCTAAGCATTATGGTTGTGGCTGCGGATAGCTGACAAATTTCAGAGCAGCGGACACAGAGACGGCATAAAACATCTTTTGACCTTCTCTGTGTCAACGCGCCTACTAAATAAATTGGCTTAATATTGGTAAACACAGAAAACAAGAGAGAGGAAATCTATTGCACGGCCATACTAATATGAAACAACTTATAATGGAGCGTTCGTAATAGTACGGCTTGTTAAATTCAAACTGTATAGCGGTAAGCTCTATCAGAGCAATATTGTGGACATTAGCCAACTATTGCATGACCGCGTCCACCCATGCACTTAATGACTATATTCTTACGCTCCTCACGTACTTCCCATGCTTTACCTGCACCACCTATCGTACCACCGGCAACTGCTCCTGCTAAAATATCGCCGCCGTTACCTGCCGCTCCAACTAAGGCCCCAATACCGGCACCAAGTAGGGCTTCTGTTTTAGTATCACCATTTAAGTAATCTCGTTTTTCAGCCAGTGTTTTACAAGCGGCTAAATCTTGTTCAAACAGTGCACCTGTAGGGCCGTCAACAATAGGGGTATAGTCTGATGCAGTGTTAGCACAGCCACTAACAAAAATGACCATTGAGAGACTGGTAGCAAAAGCGAGTAGGTGTTTAGTTTTCATTTAATATCCTTATTTTGAAATTAGGGTTTATTCCATAGTATTGCGAACGGAAACTATACTAATCATCTGTTGCCACACTTTCAGTCCGAGATAGTAAGTTATTGTAAGCACCTGTAAGCATAGAAAAGTAAATCCATACAAAAGATGTTCTGCTACTGAAAGAGTATGAGCGAGAGCGACAAAGTTGGAATATCTGTAAAGCTATGCCTAGAAGTTTTTGGCAGGTATAGGTGTAGATGAAAAGCAATGGCACAAGGCATTACAATCTAATTAGCTGTTTAAAAAGACTAAAAAAAATAATAATTTGGAAAAGACTGCAAAAAATAGTTATTTTTTGTCCCCTATTTGTGTATTGATTCGTTGTAGTATTAAGGCGGCGCATTTGTGCTGCCATAATAGGAGATAACAATGAACGAATATATGTTGATTTACCAAGGTGGCGATCCAGATTGGGCTAAAAATACCACGCCAGCAGAGATGGCAGCAGCAATGGAAGGCTGGGGTGCCTGGATGGGTGATCTACAAGCGCGAGATAAACTGGTGACTGGTGGCTCTCCACTGCATTACAGCGGTAAAAAGATCAGTGCCGATAAAGTTGTTACCGATATTGCCGCCTCTGAACTCAAAGAGTTAGTGAGCGGTTACTCTATCGTTAAGGCCGCTGATATCGATGAAGCCGTTGAACTCGCCAAGAGCTGCCCTATTTTTCACTACCCCAGCGTCACAGTACAAGTAAGAGAAATTCAGCAAATGGGTTAATCTGTAAGTTGGCGCTCTATCTGCTGCATCAGCAGTCGATGCTCATGTGCAGTGCCGCCCAATTGCATGGATTGGCTGGCCTGTTCACGGGCCAGCTCTGCATGTCCTGCCATGGCATTAAGATGCGCTAATATGGCCAGCGGCATGTGTGATTTTTGTAAGTTTTTATGCACGAGTAATTGCTCTACCTGGGTAACAGCAAGGCTAACCTCACCACTATAAGCAATGGCAATGGCTAAATTTAATTGGGCAATGGGTGATTGCGTGATAAAGACCAAGTGACGATATAGCTCGACAATCATCGTCCAATTGGTACTCTCAAACGATTTAGCGATACAGTGCTCTTTGGCAATTAATGCTTCTAGAAAAAAACGCCCCGCGCTACCTTTTTCACAAGCTTTCGCCAGCTCAATACTCGCTGTCGCTTTGTCAAAAAAATCACTTTGCCACAGCGATCTATCTTGTAGATCAATGGGAACGTTATACCCTTCACCATCAACCCTAGACTCCGCCCGACCTAAGTGGAAATACATTAAAGCCAATAGCCCCCAGGTTTCTTTATGAACAATTTCAGGTTCATCACATAGCAGTTTTACTAGGCCTATCGCCTCGCGACAAAACAATAAGTCTAACGGTGTTTTACTGCTGGAATGAAAGCCTTCATTAAATAACAGATACAACACGCGATGCACTTCATCTAATACTGAATCAAGCGCCTGCGGTTGCGGGAAATCAAAAGGCTGTTGTTGTAATATCTGCTTGGTGCGATACAAACGTTTTTTGATCACCGCTTGAGGTTGCACTAATGCTCTCGCAATCGCTTTTACGCTAAAGCCACAGAGTGTTTGTAATATAAACGGGAGGGTGTTTTCTGTCTTTAGGTCTAAATGACAACAGGCAAAAATCATTTTAAGCTGATCATCTTTAATTTTTGAATCACTGAATTGATCATCAATGGTCGTGCGCAATGACCATTCACTCTCTAAAAAATGGTTCAAATCATCGGCAAACAGCAGTTTTGTCTTATTTTTTCTGATGACATCTAAAGCAGAGTTCTTAGCACATAGAGTAAGCCAAGCCACTGGGTTTTCAGGTATCCCCTCTTTGTTCCAGCTATTCAAAGCTTTAGCAAAAGCTTCTTGTAATACATCTTCAGCCAATGAAAAATTTTGCGTGCCAAAAATCCTGGTTAATACTGACAGTAGCTTAGCTGATTCACTTTTAAACAGCTGCTCAATTAAAAATTCTATTTTTTGCAAACCCACCTCTCTTGCTTATACCCCTAGGTAACTGAGCACCTATTCAACCACAGATTAACTTTATATAAACAGCGACGCCTGTATATGTAAGCATAATTAGTATATATAGCCCAAAGCAATAATATAGTGTTTTGATCGATGTTATTTGCCCTTTAATAGGTCTATAAATTTAGAGAGCTATTATTTTGGGAGAATAAAATACCTATGTTTGGATCTCACGGTAAATTCATTGTCACTAGAAAAGCCAATATTCTTGAAGTCGACGCAACAGGCCCCTTTAATCAGGCTGCCGTTAATTGCTATCAGTCAGATCTGCTAACTCTCGTAACAGAAATAAAGGGCGGCTGGGGGCAAATTGTCTATATGCATGAAAACTGTCTGTACACACCAGGAGCAGAACAGCAGATGTATAGTTTCACTAAAATGCGCAAAGACCTAGGCCTACAGGCAATCGCCTTAGTATTTGTCGATAACAACACGATGCAAATCATTAAAGATAAAGTCGCTGATTTTTATCAGAGCCTAGCCGTTACTTATCATTTCTTTACTGATAAATCTCAAGCGAAAGAGTGGTTAGATAAGCAATTAACGCCTCTTGTCAAACCTACGCAAGCGCTTTCAACAGACACTTATGATTTAAACACTCAGCTAGTTTGCCCGTTATAATCAGTCTTTATTGGCTTGATAGATAGCCTGTTCAACGGCACTCACGCGCACCTTCCCATGCGATAATTGCCAATTTACGTGTTTCACCCCAACGATATTGTCCAAAGTGTCCGCTCGCTTTTATCACTCGGTGGCAGGGAATAAGAAAGGCGACATTATTATTGGCTATTGCCGTTGCCACCGCACGTGACGCACTCGCAGAGCCTATCGACTGCGCGATATCTGAATAACTGGCTAGACTACCTTGTGGCACTTGTAATAAGGCTTGCCAGACTTTCAGCTGAAAGGCCGTGCCTTTTATATGTAACGAAATTTTAGAATCAGCTGCGGGGGTTTGTGTCAAAAAATCTAATACTTGTTGTGAGTGGGCACTCAAAGCCTCTATCAATAGAGCGTTTGGAAACCGCTCTGACAAGTGCTGTATACCCAGTTCGATACTTTCAACAAACTCAACATGGCAAACACCTCTATCGGTAGACGCGGTGAAAATAGCGCCAAATAAGCTCTCTTGCCAATGGTACTCAATGACTAACTGCGCTCCCCCGTTTTTGTAGTCTCCGGGGGTCATTCCCTCAATATTAATGAACAGATCATGTAACCTGCTAGCGCCCGACAAGCCGGTTTGTAGTGCCGTATCTAAAAGGCTTTCTGGGAATTCACTCAGACGCTTCTTGGCGTACTCTATGCTCAAGAACTGCATAAACTTCTTCGGACTTACGCCCGCCCATTGAGTAAACATTCTTTGAAAGTGATAGGGACTTAAATGCACGCTGGCAGCTATTTCATCCAAACTGGGCTGCTGTTTAAAATGTTGCTCTATATAATCAATAGCTTGCGCTATTTTGTTATAGGCTCTTAGCTGCTTTGTCATTATTTGCCCCCAGTGAGTAAGTAGTTATTAATCATAGTAACTACTCGCTCACTTCCTCACGACCCGAAACTTGCGCAGTTCTTAGCATGAAAACAATAGCTGCTCTCGGACAGGTTTCTAGAATATGCCTGTTACTTTGTCATGGCTAACTTAAGACATCGTTTGTAGCTTTTCTACTAACTCGCTGTTGACTTCTCTGGCACCTAGGTCTGCCCGCATTTTATGACGGCGCTGCCCAGGAAGGCGAATGCCATCGATGCTCTCAAGCTTAGCAAAGAGTTTTTCTGCATGTTCAGCCCAATTATCTGAACCTAAAATTTGCGGGGAAATCGCCAAGATAAACTCGCCACCTTGCGGTGGACCACCATCGCCGTTGTCCCCCTCCTGTGCTTCAAAGCTGAAACCTTCACCCACCATTGGCCCTGCCATTAACTCAACCATCATGGAGATGGCTGAACCTTTATGCGCGCCAAAGGGCAACAATACACCTTTGAGGATTTCTCGTGGATCGTCGGTGAGTTCGCCATTGGCATCCAAACCGGTTCCCAGCGGTACTTTATGTCCATCGCGGGCCGCTATTTGCACTTCACCCATCGCCATCGCCGACGTGGCCATATCAAAAACCAACGGCGTGTTATTAGGCCTTGGCCAGGCAAATGAAATAGGGTTAGTGCCAAAGAGTGCTTCGCGACCACCAGCGGGCGCGACCATTGGCATATAAGAGACACAAGCAAAGCCAACTAAACCGCGCATCGCCAGCGCTTCTGTCTCGGGCCAAAGGGCGGCAAAATGATGAGAGTGGGTTAAACTTAGTACTGCTACACCGCAAGTGAGCGCGGATTCTGCCAGCATCTCGACACTGCGGTTAATGGCTAGGGGCGCGTGTCCATTTTGACCATGGCAGCGAACAAAAGCAGGGGTGACTTGCTCAGGTTGTGGGTCTGCACTGCCATTCACTTTCCCCGATAGCAAAGTCGCTACATAACCTGGGATGCGAAATAAACCATGTGAGGCGCTACCATCGCGTTCCGCGCGCATCACAGTATTGGCAACTGCATCTGCATTGGCTTGGTCTGCCCCGGCTTTTGTTAAACAATCGAAGGCGAGTTGGTATATTTCATCGAGGGAAAGCGCTTGTGTGGTCATTCATCACCTGTGGTTAGTAACTATAGATCCCTCGATTATTTCAACAAATTCAGCTCATTACTAGGTTTCAATGTTTAGTTTCAAGCATCAACTTCTATCGATAGCACCGCCAGTGTATCGCCGATGTTTATAATGCCAGGAAAGTGCCGAGCAGTGACTATCCCATTACCCTTGGCAAAATATAACTCTGGCTCAACACCTGTACGCTCTAGTGAGAATATTCGCGCTATTAGATCTCCTTCATTGACCAGCCCATCAAGGGCAACACAATATTCAACAATACCGCGGTGCACGCTTTGTATATAACTACCCATATCCGGCATTTCCAAAACACGAGTTGGGGATGCTGGTGCATTAAGCTCCCTTTTAACAATGCCGCTAAAAATCAAAAAGTTGTCGATGCCTCTATCGCATATGGCAATGCTTTCAACATTACTCGTGCCGCCACCACCTAACTCAGTACTGACAAATACTTTGCCTGCCGACTCAACCGCAGTGTCGTAGAGCGCGTGGGCCTGCATGTCAATCATCACCAAGGTATTAGGTGCACCAAAGCATTTCGCCGCCGCGATACACTGCGCTTCCTGCGCTTTATTTTGTAAACGGTGGGCTGCTGCAAAAGGAATAAAATCGAGGGTTTTACCGCCTGAGTGAATATCTAGCGCATAATCACACAAGGGGATTAAATAGCGTTGGAAATAGTCGGCAATTTGCTCGGTAATAGTGCCGCACGGGTTGCCGGGAAAAGCCCGATTTAAATTGCCTTTATCAATAGGAGAAGTACGCGTGCCATTTTGTACTGCCGGATAGTTCATCATAGGAACAATAATGACTCGCCCTTGCACTTGTTCGCTCTTTAAACGATTACTCAGTTTTAATAAGCTGGTGATGCCTTCGTATTCATCACCATGATTCCCACCCGTTAACAGCGCCGTTGGTCCCTGTCCGTTCTTAATCACAGTAATGGGGATCATGATGCACCCCCAAGCAGATCCATCGGTAGAATGCGGCAATTTTAAAAAGCCGTGTTGCACGCCTTCTCGCTCAAAATCAACACTGCTCATTACTGATGTATCTTGCATAATCGAATAACTCTATAAGGTTTCGGGTTTCGGGTTTCGGGTTTCGGGTTTCGGGTTTCGGGTTTCGGGTTTCGGGTTTCG
>Ga0209291_1003066_pt1 | contig 12796 bp, 13 predicted proteins | sample GOMGulsemesocosm_FD_184633 | JGI IMG/M metagenome (GOLD analysis project Ga0209291, IMG submission 184633) | Methane-oxidizing microbial communities from mesocosms in the Gulf of Mexico - GOM9B Gulf of Mexico (SPAdes) (version 2) | ecosystem: Environmental > Aquatic > Marine > Cold seeps... | reverse complement strand
GTGATATAGATATTTACGAGCGATATATCATCGCTCGACATGCTTATTACTTTAGTGATCTCGCTGTCAAAACCAGTCGACCCCATATATCAAAGAACACTACAAACCTACAAAATTGATAGGTATGGAATATCATGATTTTATTTTTTTTAACTTTTATTTTAAAAAAGACATCTTTTAGTAAGTGTTTCCTGCTTTTTTGAGCTTGATATTGTTATATAAATATGCTATTTTAGCAGAAATGTTTGAAACTAACAATTGAGCCCTAGTACAGATGAAATTTGCAATTATAAAAGAACGAAAGAATCCACCAGATAGAAGAGTAGTATTTCCTCCAACATTGTGTAAAGAAGTAGTTACGCAATTTCCTGAAGTAGAGTTTGCAATTGAATCTTCGGACATACGTTTTTTTAAAGACGAGGAGTATGCTACAACAGGATTTGTGCCTGTAAATAATATAAATGATAGCGATGTGTTGTTAGGGGTTAAAGAAGTTCCTGTAGACGCGTTAATACCAAATAAAAAGTATTTCTTTTTCTCACATACTATAAAAGAAGCTCCGTACAATAGAAAATTATTACAAGCTGTTTTGGCCAAAAGAATTGAGTTGTATGACCATGAAGTAATTACGAAAGCTTCTGGTAGTCGTTTAATTGGTTTTGGTCGTTATGCTGGTTTAGTAGGTGCTTATAATGGTTTTATAGCCTATGGTAAAAAATACAACTTATGGACTTTACCTAAAGCAGAGCATTTATCTAATTTAAAAGAAATGCAGTCTGAATTGGATAAAATCAAGTTACCGAACATTAAAATTTGTTTGACAGGTAATGGGAAAGTTGCCTTTGGAGCTAAAGAGATATTAGATCATTTAAATATTAAGGAAGTTTCAGTTGAGGAATATTTAACTCAAGAATTTAATGAGGCTGTTTATTGTAAAATAGATGTTTTAGATTATAACAAGCGTAAAGATGGTTTGGAATTAGACAAGCGCGATATGTATGCTAATCCAAGCGATTATGAGTCTGATTTTATGCGTTTTGCAAAAGTATCTGATTATTTCATTGCCGGACATTTCTATGGAACGGGAGCACCATACTTGTTTACACGAGAGGATTGTAAATCGGATGATTTTAATATAAAAGTTGTTGCAGATGTATCTTGCGATATTGATGGGCCAGTAGCATGTACTATAAAGCCTTCAACAATAGCTGATCCAATTTATGGTTATGATCCGCAAACAGAATCTGAAATAGATTTTATGGATGAAAAGGCTATTGTAGTAATGGCTGTAGATAATTTGCCATGTGAATTGCCTAAGGACGCTAGTGAAGGATTTGGAGAAATGTTTTTGGAGCATGTAATTCCTGCTTTTTATAATAATGATAAAGATGGTGTTTTAGCAAGGGCTAAAATGACTGAAAACGGGAAGCTAACGGAACGCTATTCGTATTTACAAGACTACGTAGATAACAAATAGACCGTAATTATATATTTAATTTTAAAAGCAACTACTTTAAAAGTAGTTGCTTTTTTTTTCGATGATTTACTTGAATACTCGTTGTATAGTATATTCATTGGGGTAGGGAATAGTCTCTTTACTTGCGTTATAAAAGCATACAATGATAAACTAATGAGATTTATGAAAAAGGGTAATATTTTATTTGGAACGCTATTGCTAGTAGCTAGTATGTTTATTTCTTGTCAACAAGATGAAACATCAATTCAAGTACCAATTCCAATTCAAACAGAATTTTCTGATAATTTTGGAAGCACAACTGCAGCTCGTTTTTTCGGTACAGTTGTAAATGAGAACAATGAAGCAGTAGAAGGAGTAAGTATTTCTGTAGGAGGTATGAATGCTTTGACTGATGAGAATGGAGTGTTTACAATACAAGATGCTTCTGTACATGAAAAGTTCGCTTATATAAAAGCATCTAAAACAGGGTACATAAACGGGTCAAGAGCATTAGTGCCAACTTCTGGGGTAAACCAAGTTAAAATAATGCTATTGGCTGAGGATGTTATAGCAACTATTAATTCAGGAGAAACGAGTGAGGTTAGTTTACCAAACGGAACTCAAGTGAACTTTGAAGGAGATTTTATAAAAACTAACGGATCGGGGTATTCGGGAGCAGTATCGGTTATCATGAAACATTTAGATCCTGCTGATGAAAATGTAGGGAATATGATGCCTGGTATGTTATATGCGGAAGACGCAAATGGGAATGAAAAAGTTTTAGAAACCTTTGGTATGTTAGCCGTAGAATTAAAAGGAGCTTCAGGAGAAAAATTACAATTGGCTGAAGGGACTACCGCTCAAATTGAATTACCAGTATCTAATATGGCAACCAATGCTCCACAAACGATACCATTATGGCATTTTGATGAAGTTAATGGCTATTGGAAAGAAGAAGGTTTTGCTACTTTAACTAATGGAAAGTATGTTGGGGAGGTTTCTCATTTTTCTTTTTGGAACTGCGATGTACAATTGCCTTTGGTTCAGTTATGTATTAATGTAGTTGATCCTTCAGGAAATCCGATTGGCAATCAGTATTTTATACTAAACAGAACAAGTACACCTTCTGGATGGGGAGCTAATGCATATAGTTGGACTAATGAAAACGGATATGCTTGTGGACAAGTACCAATTGATGAAGAATTGAATTTTATTATGGATGTTACCAATTGTAATGTTCCTTTTGAAGTGATTATAGGGTCTTTTAATACAGATACTACTATTACAGTTGTAGTAGATGCTAATTACACAAGTGTTCAGTTAATTGGAGAGTTTAATGATTGTAACGGAAGTCCAATTTCTGATGGTTATATACAATTTAATCATAACAATATAGTTCAGTATATAGCTGTTACCAATGGAATGATTAATCATTCTTACAGTTATTGTGGAAATGTAGGAGATGATTTTACAGCTCAGGGAATTGATGTGGGAGGACAACAAACAACCACAGTTATTTCAGGGCTATTAAGTGCTGTGACGGATTTAGGAATCATCACTTCTTGTGGCACTTTTCAAGATACCGATGGCGATGGGGTTTTTGATGAATTTGAAGATGTAAATCAAGATAATGATTATACGAATGATGATACAGATCAAGATGGTATTCCTAATTATAATGATACCGATGATGATGGCGATGGAGTATTAACAGCGGATGAAGATATAAATAATGATGGTGATTTTACCAATGACGATACAGATGGTGATGGGGTTCCTAATTATTTGGATATATATGATGTAAACGCTAATTATGCTACTGTTGCTGAATGTGATAACGATAGTAATGGCGTAGAAGATTTTGACTTAACTAGTTTGGATGTTAATGTTATAGGAAGTCAAACTGATGTAAATGTTGCTTATTATATATCAGTAATGGATGCTGAAAATGAAACGAATCCATTAAGTTCGCCATATACTTCTGCTTCTGCAATTGTATTTTCAAGAGTAAATCATAATAGCTTGCCATATTTCAGAATAGGAGAGGTGAGTTTAGTGGTGCAAACATGTAATTTGAATCAACCACAGCAATATTTCTATTGTGAAGACACACCGGGTACTGGTATAAGTTGTTTTATTAATTTAGATCAATCTGATTACATTTTAAATGGTAATATAGGTGTAGTTACCTATCACATAATGGAATCTGATGCGTATAACGGAACCAATGCAATACCAAATATAAATCCATACTGTAATTATGTAGATTATAATGAAGTAATTTATATTAGAGTAGAAATAAATGGGAATGTAACTGTTATGTCAACCAATATCTATATAGAACAGTTACCTATTGTAACTTTTGTATCAGCAATTTGTGAGACAGGAAACACCACATATACTGCAACATTTTCTTTTGATGGTGTACTAGATCAGGTTGGTGCATCTGCTGGGGTGGTTTCTCCTATTGATTATTCTACAAATACGATTACAGTTACTGGAGTGCCGACCTCTCATACTTTGTGGATTGATGCATATTCGATAAATTGTGTAAATGGAGGGGGCGCGACTAGTAATGCAACTGCAACACCACCAACTTGTAATTAAATTTTAAATAAATAATAAAATTAAAACCAGCTTCTTATTCAGAAGCTGGTTTTTTATGCAATAAATGTAAGTAAGAAGAAAAAAGAAGGAGTAGCAAACAAGCCATACTTACGGTAACGGCTACAGCCTTGGTGTTTTGTAGGCTCGTTATAATATCTTGAAAAAGGTTGTTGGGTTGAGTAAATAATTCCCAGGAATTCCAGCGCAAGTATCTTCCTAAATAAATACCAAAGCCTGTTAAAAAGGAAATAAGAATCATGCTGAATGAAGCAGCTATAGTATTCCATTTTTCTTTTAGGATGGTGAAAATATCAACCATAGATAGTATCCCTAATAACAATCCGTTTGCGGCGAATAAGAAAAGGAGTAGCGCATCAAACCAAATAAGGTTGGAATTAATATGGTTTAAATGAATTAAATCTGTAATAATGTAAGGTGCGTTGGGTAAGAAGAGTAGCCAAAAAAATAAAACACTTAGTAATAAAAAGGTAAATTTTTTTAGACGACCACTTCTTCTCGCTAATTGAGAAATAATGTATGGGATACCTGCTAAAAACAAATTCCAAATTAAAAACATATAGGTAATACTTTGTGTGAATTTTACCCTGAGTAAAATTAATACGAGACAAAAAATAATATTGATAGTTATTACTTTGTTCTGTTTGGTAAAAAGTGTTTGCATAATGTAGTAGCGTTAAAAATGAGAATGGTTATATAGCCAAACGTATAGGCTAATAAGTCTGTAAAAGAAAAGGTGTTACCTAATATTAAGTTTGCTAATGAATGGTTTTCTAATCCGATTATTCTTAATAAGGGAGTAAGCTGTATAAGCTCCACAGTAAAAGCGACTAATAAAGTAATGCCAGCAAGTATATTATTTGAAATGGAAATACAACTCTTTAGGAAAAAATAAAGAAGTAGAACTACTAGATAATCTCCAAAAACATGTCTGATAAAGCCTGTTTTAAAGAAAATAGCAATGGCTATTTCTGTTAGTAATAACAGCATGAAAGCAGTAAAGGAACTAAAGTTGAATTTTAGCATGATTTAGATAGTGTTGATTACAATAAAAAAGTATCCAATAGCTATAGGGAGGTTAATAAAGATAACACCAATAGCTTTTAACAATTCAATCTGGTTTTCTGAACGATTTAGTAACTGAGTGATTAACCAAAAGAGGATAAAAGCATTGATTACAAAGGCTATTAGTAGGTAATATAGCCCGAACATTACTATTGATTCTAGCTCTCTAAAGAATAAAAATGATACTAATAATAAAGTGCCAAGTATAAAGCTAATACCAGCTACGATTTTTGAAGTATCTAATGATGAGTTCATGAATTTTATGTTTAATTGTCAACCTGAGCTCGTAAAAGCATATTGAGTTTTCGATAGGCTCAGGTTGACAATGATTATTTGAATTATCCGTTATTCCAATCTATTTTTCTAGAGACATACATTACAACGGCTAAAATGATGAACAAGCCGATGCTTCCTACTAATAAAGCAAAGTTTTCTAGTTGAATTATCACGAAAATAAACCCGTATAAAACGGTTAAGCATGTTCCTATTAAAAACACGAATTTGGCGCTTTTCAGTATTGATTTAGAATACAATGTTATCAAACTAACAACAGCACTCCCGGCGATCAAATATGCTTTTAAAAAACTACTGTGTTCCGAGATAGAAATAAGTAAGGTGTAAAACATTACTAATGCAACACCAATCATAACATATTGAAAGGGATGGATGTTTATTTTACTCATAGTTTGTATTAAAAAGAAAACTAAAAATGTAAGACCAATAACCATAAAACCATACTTCGCTGAGCGATTACTTTTTTGATATTCATCCACAGGAACGATAAAGTTTGTTCCGAATGCGTATTCAATTAAGTTAGGTAAATGATTGAAGAATTGTTGTGAATAAGGCCTGTTGATATCTAGTACTTTCCAATTGGCCTTAAACCCATCCTCTGTTACTTTTTCACCTTCATCTTGTGGTAAATAGTTTCCTGTAAAACTTGGGTTAACCCAGTTGGAACTCATTTCAGCCGTTGTGATTTTTCCAATAGGGATAAAACGCATGCTCTTACTGCCGTTAAAAGCAAGGTCTAAATTAAAGTTTTGGGTAATTGAAAAATCAACGTTTTCTTGCTTTAAATAAGAGCTTTCCAGTTCATCCAAATTATTTTGGTTGTTCTTTTCAGAACTATAATTAGTCTCAAAGTCATACCTGTTTTTGTTTAGTTGAATATTGACTTCACTTTTAATCCCTTTTAAATTGGACGTTTTAAAAACAATTGAAGTTTTGTCCCAAATAATATCTTTATCTGAAATTGATTTCGAACTAAAGTTAGGTTGTTCAAAATTTCCTTTAATTGCGATACTGCTTTCATAAACTACAGATTCAAAACTGTTTCTTTTTTTATTTATAGAAGTTACAATTGCTTTAATGTCTAATGTTTTCGGAAAGAAATACGCATAATTCATAAAGCTTTCAGTTTCTGTAATATATTGTTTGGTATCTTGATTAAAAACGGAGGTCTCTTTGTAGGTTTTATACGGCACTTTCAAAATTGGTCCGTAGAGTACTACTTCTTCTCCCCATTTTTCATTTATTTCATTCACGACATCATCTTGTCTGAATTCTCGTTCTCTAATAAGGTCTTTAATGAAAGCTAGTGGAATGAGTAAAATTAAAATAATAGTAGCCATCATAATCATTCGTGCGGTGATTGATGTTTTTAGCCAGTGGCTAAATTTGTTCTGAGTTACTGGTGTTTTTTCCATATTAATGAGAATTAAATAATTGATATAAATTGAATTTGTTCTTCTAAAAAAAAGCAACACCTTAAATTGTAAATAGGTGTATAAAGTAGTTTGCTAAAATCTAGATGATGAAAAGCATTGGCTTGCTTTCCTGTTTTATAGGATTTTATGTAATAACTGAGGTAGTCAGGTAATAGTAGGGTTCCTAAAATAATTGCGCCATACATATACGGACTTCTTTTTCCGTTTCCATAGCTTAAGTACTGTAAAGCAATTTCATCTTCTACTTTGGTGCCGTATCCGGTTAAGGTGTGATAGGCATCATGTCTCTCTACTTTTGGTATGAGTTCAAAGTTGTTATGGTCTAAAAAAGTTCCTAAATGATAACCGAAAGAATCATCTGGTAACGTCAAAAGGTCTTTTTTAGTAACAAGCCAAGCTTCATGATGTTTAAATAGGTGAGTGTATATCGTTTTCGATATTTCAAATAACCAGATGATTAGTTGTTTTCTTATTTTCATATTATAAAGTACTTTGTTTTTCAAAGTGAATAGATAAAAAAATAGTCTTATCCTTTTATTAATTTTTCAAGTGCGGTTAAATGTTTTTTAAATTCTAGTTTTCCTAGTTTACTAGCACTGTAACGCGTATTAGGTTTTTTGCCAATAAATTGCTTTTCAATAATGATGAATTCTGCTTTTTCCAAAGCTTTTATATGGCTTGCCAAATTACCATCTGTAGCGCCTAATAATTCTTTTAAGGTATTAAATTCAGCATATTCATTTACCATAAGAATAGACATGATGCCTAGTCTGATTCTATGGTCAAATATTTTATTGATATGTTGAATAATGTTTTTAGACACGAATTGCATTGTTTTGTGCGAAAGTATTAAAAATATAATGTTTAGTGATACTCAGGACGGTTTACTGTTTAGTATCGTATTTAAAATGCATAATGACGCCGTAAATAATATGCATCACTCCAAAACCGAGTACCCATAGCCAAAATCCATAACCAGGAAGGAAAGCACAGATAAGTCCTAAGCCAATTTCTGTATAGCCAAGGTATTTTATATGGCCTAGTGTGTATTTAGAAGCATTTACCAAAGCTAGGCCATAGAAAATAAGCATTAAAGCACCGGTTTGACCATACTTTTGTTGGTTGAGAATGATAAGAATGTATATGCCTCCTGTAATTAGAGGGATTAGAAAATTTATCATAGCTCTTAAGCCTGTTTTATCAAAGACACTTTCACCATTTTTTTTGGCCTTTCTAAAGGTGAGGAATATCGCAGTACTAACAGTAAAAAAAGCAATAAAAAATAAGTCTATTAAAATGATATTGAATATTTTTCCATCCAAAATTAAATACCCTTTAACACTTGTCGTAACTAACCAATAAGCATATCCTGCCCCTATGAGTGCATAAAGACCAGCCATAATACCTGATAAGCCACTTAGTGAAATAAACCGAGATGATTTATTCATTAAATGTTTAATTTCTGATAGGTCTTTCAAATAATCTTGCTGCGTCATAATAAAAGTACTTTGAAAAACAAAGTTAATAAAAAATATTGATTAAACAAGTATCATCTTAAATCTCATATAATTAAAAAAAAAGCGTAAATTTATAAATGTGTTTTATTTACTGTTATTGAAGTTTTATTGAAAAAGCTGTAATGTTTAAAATATCAAATAAGTGGTTTTTATTTTTCGGGTTGTTCTTGTCTTTATTAAGTTTTTACTTAATTAACAGGCAAGAGTTTGTTAAGCGTAAAGATGTATTAGAAAAAAGTTCATTAGCGGTGAAAAGCAAAATAGATGCTGAGTTAATTAAAGTTAATTTAATTATTGAATCATTAAGTTTTTTTATTCAGAATACTCCCGAAATTGACCAAACCTTATTTGAAGACTTTACAAATCCTTTTTTAAAGGAATCGAATGGTGTTAAAGCATTAGAATGGGCGCCATTAATTATTGATTCGGATAGAGGGGAATATGAGAGTAATCAAGTGTTCTTAAATGATAAAAAATTTAATATTACCCAAAAAAATGTAAGTGGCTCCTTAATTCCTGCAAAAACTAAATTACAGTATTACCCTGTTCATTTTATAAATCCCATTGTTACTAATGAAAAAGCATTAGGGTATGATTTGTCTTCTAATGATTTAAGAGGGGAGAGTATAAAGAGTTCTTTTCAATCAGGTAGCATATCATTTACAGAACCTATAAATTTAGTGCAAGAAAGTAGTACGTCTTTTGGTATTCTTGCAATGAAGCATATACCGAAGTCGGAGTATAACCCACCTGGTGTCGTTTTAGGAGTTTATAGTATGCCGTTATTTATGAATAATATTTTAGATTATGAACTTCATAATATTGATATTATAGTTTCTGATAGATTAAATAAAAGAACAAACTTATTTACAAGTGCCATAAATTTCGAAATATATAAAAATAGCACACCAATTAATAGTTTTGAAATTGTTGCTGCAGATAGAAAATGGGAGGTAAACTGTTATGATAAAAACTTTTTGTTGCGTTACCCACATACTTTGGGCTCCTATTTAGTGTTCTTGTTAGGTGTGTTGCTTACCTTTTCCTTATGGAGTATGATTAACAAAAAGGAAGATAATAAGGTTCAGTTGGAAAGAAAAATAAAGATTAGAACAGTTGAATTAATTGATTTGAATAATCAGAAGGACACCTTGTTGAAAGAAATTCACCATAGGGTCAAGAATAATATGCAAGCAATTAAGTCATTAATTGGTTTGCAGGCAAGATATATTAAGGATGAAGAAGTAAGGGAGTTGTTTAAAAACACTAAAAACAGAATCAACTCTATGGCTATGGTGCATGAAATGTTGTATCAAACCGAAGATGTTAGTAAGATAAATGGAAAAACCTACATTTTTAATTTAATCAATCAATTAATTAATTCTTATAAAGCCTATAATAATGAAGTGAAGTTTGAAGTGTTAATGGATGATGTTAAGCTAAATATTGATACATTGATACCTTTAGGGTTGATAATCACAGAAATTATTACAAATACTTTAAAATACGGGAGTAATCATAAGTCGATAATAGTTATAAATGTAGCGTTAAAAATTTCTTATGATTCTCAATATCTAATGATAATTAGCGATGATGGGCCAGGCTTTGAGTTGCCAAAAACAGAAAATATAAATTCTTTAGGGTTACGATTGATTTTTAGGCTAATAAGCCAATTAAATGGGCAAATAAAAAAAGATGACAATTTTAAAGGAACTAAATACGAGGTGAAATTTCAAGAAATAAATACATAAAAGCAAATTTTTGAATCCAGCAGAAAACTATATCCTAAGTCAACCAGAATTATACAAAGAAATATTACTGTATTTACAGTTAATGGTGGAGCGAACCGTTCCAGAATTAGAGTTAAAATATAAATATAAAATACCCTTTTATTATTTATACGGAAAGCCATTTTGTTACTTTAATGCCAGTCATAAAAAGAAGATTGTTGATGTGGGGTTTGTACAGGGTGTTTTTTTGGAAGCGAATTTTCCTGAATTATTCGATGGAGATAATCGTAAGCAAGTTCGGTCTATACAAGTAGCGGATATTGAAATTTTTGATGAGCTTATGTTTAGAAATCTCTTAAGAGCAGCTGCTACTTATTTAGATAAGTCAAAAAGAGCTTGGGACCCTTAAATGTATGATATAGTCAAAAGCCTCGTTAAATAACTCGAGGCTTTTGATTTATAATTTTAGTATGATTTATGGAGCTTTTTTAGTTTTGTTAAACAGCTGAAACACATATCCGAAAGTAATATTATGTTGTAGAAACCAGAATTTTTGTTTAGCACTATCACCGTCAGCAGTAGTTTTAATCCACGGCATGTTTATAAACCCTCCTTTTAACTCTCCTTGAATTTGAATACGATTAAATAAAACAAGTCCTAATCCTGCTTTCGCACTTACACCATACCCAGCCCAGTGAAATTCATCATTTCTAGGTTTCCCTATAATTGTAGCGTTTGTTTTGGGGTACAATCCACCAATACCTATTCCTTCAATGGCGTTGATTTGGATCTTTTCAGGATTCAAGTTTAAAAACTCACCTAAGTCATCTACTCGGGCTAACTCAACATTAATATAGTTCAGCCCATCCGTATGCTCAAATCTGAAAAAAGCGGCATCACCATATATGTTAACAGAATTATCTAAATTGATGATATCGTTATTATATATTCCGTTATAAGAAGGATCTCCTTCGTCGCTTGCAAGGTTAAGAGTCCCATTTATAGTAACATTTTGAGGTTGCGTAACAACATACTTCATGTGGTCAAAACCAAAAGATACTTGATAATGATCTTTAATATAATATCCAACTCTAAAATTAGTTTGTGGTATAGTTACTCGGTCTAGTTGGAAGTAATTTCTGTACGAAACCTTAGATTGTCTGTCCGTAGCATGAACATCTTGTAAGGTGAAATCGTAATTATCACCTTTAAAATGTATGTCTGATTTAGTGTAGTAAGATCTATTCCATCCCCAATAAACATATGCTTTACCTTTGTTTTTGTTGTAGGTGAATTTGCTTTCAGTTACTTCAGTTTCTTCTTGAGAAAATCCAATTGCTGTAATTCCTGTAAAAAGGAATATAAGGATGATTTTATAGTTCATTAACCGTTTTTCTAATTTTAACCAAGTTAGTTAACAGGTTTTCTAAATGATCTAAGTGTAACATGTTTGCACCATCACTCATGGCATTTGCAGGGTCAAAATGCGTTTCAATAAATAATCCATCTACATTATTTACAATTCCTGCGCGTGCAATAGTTTCTATCATATCTGGTCTTCCTCCAGTAACTCCTGAGCTTTGATTTGGTTGTTGTAAAGAGTGTGTTACATCTAAAACTGTTGGCGCAAACTGACGCATAGTAGGAATCCCTCTAAAATCAACAATCATATCTTGGTAACCAAACATCGTTCCACGGTCAGTAATCCAAACCTTATCACTTCCAGCATCTTTTACTTTTTGGGCTGCATGTTGCATTGCTTCAGGGCTCATGAATTGTCCTTTTTTTAAGTTAACCACCTTTCCGGTTTTTGCAGCAGCAACTACTAAATCAGTCTGACGAACTAAGAAAGCAGGTATTTGTAACACATCAACATATTCAGCCGCCATAGCAGCATCAGATACTTCATGAATATCAGTAACCGTGGGAACATTAAAATTTTCTGAAACTTTACGTAGTATTTTTAATGCATTTTCATCTCCAATTCCTGTAAAACTATCAATTCTACTTCTATTTGCTTTTTTAAAAGAGCCTTTAAAGACGTAAGGGATTTCTAATTTATCAGTAATGCCAATTACTTTTTCTGCAATACGCATAGCCATGTCTTCACTTTCGATAGCACATGGTCCGGCTAATAAAAAAAAGTTATTACTTGATGTATGCTTAATGTTCGGAATTAAATCTAAATTCATGATAGAAATTTTTTGCGCAAAGATACTCTTTTTAGCTATAAGGTTAATAGCTTTAAGAAAGACATAACATATTAATTAGGTATAATAAAGGAACTAAGTTAGGGTTTAAATAAAAAAGCGTACCTTTGCACCCTTAAATTAGAGATTTATAGTTATGAGTTCTGTTAAAAACATTGCAATTATTGCCCATGTCGATCATGGTAAAACAACGTTGGTAGATAAGATTATGTACCATTGCCAGTTATTTCGTGAAAACCAAAATACTGGAGATTTAATTCTTGACAACAACGATTTAGAACGAGAACGAGGAATAACTATTACCTCTAAGAACGTATCTGTAATCTATAAGGGTACAAAAATTAATATTATTGATACTCCAGGTCACGCCGATTTCGGTGGAGAAGTAGAAAGAGTATTAAACATGGCTGATGGTGTATTACTTTTAGTAGATGCATTTGAAGGTCCAATGCCTCAAACACGT
>Ga0209291_1003063_pt1 | contig 12801 bp, 6 predicted proteins | sample GOMGulsemesocosm_FD_184633 | JGI IMG/M metagenome (GOLD analysis project Ga0209291, IMG submission 184633) | Methane-oxidizing microbial communities from mesocosms in the Gulf of Mexico - GOM9B Gulf of Mexico (SPAdes) (version 2) | ecosystem: Environmental > Aquatic > Marine > Cold seeps | place... | reverse complement strand
AACTGATGTAGTAAGTTAGGACTAGTAGTTGCAAATCCAGCAGAATTTGTAGCAGTAACCATTACAATATTACTTCCTAGGGGTAAATCCTCATTCCATGATAATTCACCAGTTATTTCATCAAGACTAACCCCTGTATAATTAGTATCCAAAGTAAAGGTACCCGTTTCATTTCCCCAATTTATATTAGGGGCAACGCTACCGTGCGTATAAAATGGAATAGGAGTTTCACCGGGATAGTAAAAATCAGATGGAGCACTTACTGAAGTATCGTCTTTATCTGATGAGCACGATATAAAGGATAAGCAAAATAGACATATCCAAAAAGATTGTTTTAATATGAGCATAGTTAAAGGTTTAGTTTACAATATATGTTTTTTTTTCGGACTAATAATATTAAGGTCATGAAAAGCAATGGCTCCACGAACAACACTATCAATAGTATCTTTTAAGGCATTTGTTATTTGAATTTTTAATTCGCTTTTATGAAATAATAAGCTTACTTCTCTAGCGGGTTTTGGATCATTGAAATGCTTTAGGTTGAGGACATCGCATTTTAATAATTGTTTGGAATGTAAATAAGGCAATAATGTCATCCCTAATCCTTCATCAGCTAGTTTAGTAAGTGTTTCAAAACTCCCACTTTCTAATTGAAACTTTTTTGAGTTGTTGTTTTTTGATGCGCTACATAAATTAATAATACCATCTCTAAAGCAATGTCCATCTTCTAGCAATAATATATCTTCAAGAGCCAAATCATCAATATTAATTGTTTTCTTATCTGTTAGACGATGATTTTTAGGGATGTATCCTACAAAAGGTTCATAGTATAACGGACGCTCAATTAAGTTTTCTTCGGTTAGAGGCGTTGCTGCTATTCCAGCATCTATTTGCCCATCATTTAATTGTTTTATAATTTCTGATGTGGTTAATTCTTTTATTTTTAATTGAACTTTTGGATGCTCTTCAATAAATGTTTTTAAAAACATTGGTAGTAGCGTAGGCATGATGGTTGGTATTATCCCAATTTTATATTCACCACCTATAAACCCTTTTTCTTGATCAATAATATCTGTTATTCTATCAGATTCATTTACAATATTTTTGGCTTGAGCCACTATTTTTTCACCAACTTCAGTAAGTTCGATTGGTTTTTTACTTCTATCAAATATTTTAATTGATAATTCATCTTCCAGTTTTTGTATTTGCATACTCAATGTGGGTTGCGTTACAAATGAATGTTCAGCTGCCTTAGTGAAGTTTTTGTGTTTAGCTACTGCTAACACATAATTTAACTGTGTTATTGTCATAGTTTATAAATTATGATGATAAAGATATAAAAACTATCAATTAAAACTATAGTTATTTTCGTTTTAATAGATATTACATTTGATTAAAAGTAAATCGAAATATTATGAAAACAACAATTTTAGGGTTAAGTGAAGTGTATACTGATGAAGTTTCCGAAGGGTTAAATGAATTATTAGCAAGCTTTCAGACTTATTATCAGAATTTAAGAGGAATTCATTGGAACATCAAGGGAAAACAGTTCTTTGAATTGCATGTTAAATTTGAAGAGTTATATACTGATGCAACTATTAAAGTGGATGATATAGCAGAACGAATATTGACCTTAGGGGAAGTACCATTACATACTTTTGAAGACTACAAACAAAAGAGTAAAGTTACTGTTGGAAAAAACGTAACTAAAGACGATACAGCTGTTAGGTTGATAATAGATTCATTAACATCATTATTACAATTAGAGCGACAACTACTTGAATTATCAGGAGAAGCTAGTGATGAAGGTACAAATTCATTAATGAGTGATTTGATTACTGAACAAGAAAAAACTATTTGGATGATGACATCTTGGTTTGATTAGTAAATGAAATTATTACAATATAATAATAACGTAATCTCTTTGTTTTTTCTCGATGCACAATTAGCTTTTTGTTATTAGGGATCTTTTGATAAAAAGTTGGCCTAATTTTTCGCATTACATAGGATATTATATTAACAGCTATTCCAGTGAATAAAAAGCATAAATTCCTCTCTTATATTCTCTTAAGAAAAATTTATTTAGGTAATATATTGTCAACTTTTATTCAGTTATCAATGGCATTTTTAGTTAAGAAAAGACTTAATTAATACGACTAGTTTGAGTAATTACAATTATTTATATTTATCTTCGATTTCTTTTTATAATGAAGTATTTATTTCTTTTACAACTATATCTTTTCGTATTCCATGGGTATGCTCAATTATCGGAAGTAAACAAACTTAAATTAGAATCAATATACCCAAAAGCACTAGATATTTCCAGTTCTCTAGAAAAGAGATGTAAGGAATATAATCGTTGTTGCTGGTTAACTGTTTACCAAGATGTTAATCAAGGGTTAAGGTATAGCTCTGAATATTATGCTTTAGCAAAGACTCATAATTTGCCTAAACAGATTGTAGAATCGTCCCATTTTATGGGGTTCTCACATATGATACTTGGGAATTATGACCTCTCAAATAAATGTTTCTTTGAAGGACTAGAAGTAGCTTTGAAAATTAATGACTTTAACCTGATAGCCAAACTATATGCCGATCTAGGAAATCTAATGGTTGTAACAGGTAAAATGGATGAAGCAATGAAATTCCATTCTGAATGTCTTAAAATATCAGAAAATAACAACTTGATTATACAAAAAGCACGAGCTAAAATTAATATTAGCGAAATATATGAGAAGCAAGGTAAGTACAAGTTAAGTATAGTAACGCTTCAGGAGGCGTTATTAATATGTAAGAAATACAAGCTAGATGGTTTTATGTCCTCGGTTTATCAAAGTCTTGGAGATGTAAACTTAAGTATAAGAGAATATGTGCAAGCTGAAAAAAACTATAAACTTGCTTTAGGTTTTGCTGAGAAACTACAAAATTCTAATAAAAAAATTCAATCTTTAAATAAATTAGGTAAGGTTTATCAAGAACAAAATAATTTAAATTCAGCAGCACAGTATTTTAAAAAGGCGTTAAAAATAGCCTCTGAGCAAGAAATACCCGCCCTGCAGGCTGAGGTGTTTTCTAGTCTTGCGAGTAATGAGTTGAAACAAAATAATTTTAGTGAAGCATTAAAATATGTAATTGAATCAATTAACCTTTTTGAAGAGTATAGTGTAAAAGAAAATTCAGATGAAGCATACTTAATTGCAGCTCAAGTATACAAGGAATTAGGTCGGAGAAACCTCAGTGAAGGATATTACCAAAAATGTTATGATATAGCGTTTTTGAATAACAATTCCAATATATTAAATACCGTAACTCAAAGCCTCGCTGTTGTTTTTGAAGAAAAGGGAAATAAAAGAATGGCGCTTAAGTATTATAAAGAGTTCATTAAATATAATGCTAAAAAAAGAGATGCTGATGATGTGAAAGAAATTATTAAAATGGAATTAAATGCTAATTATCGAAATAAGGTGATTTTAGATAGTTTGAGTAAGATTAATGAAATTAGTTTATTGAGAGCTGAACATGATAGAAATGAAGCAAGTAGTTTATTTAGAGTATCTTTTGCTTATGCCGGAATAGGTATACTTTCTATAGTACTTGTATTAGTAGTATACTTTTTTGAACAAAAGAGAAAAAGTGCAGTAATTCTTAGTAAGAAAAATCAAGTAATATCTCAAGTACTTAAGGACAAGGAAATTCTTTTAAAAGAAGTACACCATAGAGTGAAAAATAGTATGCAAGTGGTTTCTTCTCTTTTAAAGTTGAAATCTATTAACGCTTCTGATGAATTGGCTAAAATAGCATTAGTGGATAGCCAAAAACAGATTAATTCTATGCTATTGGTTCATCAAAAAATGTATCAAAATGGAGATTATCAAAGAGTATGTATCGTGGATTACTGTCGAGATATTGTAGCGTTACTTTTACATCCAATTGAAGCCGAAAAAGATGTTTTTGTAGTTAATGGCAAAACGTTATTTATTCATATAGAACAGGCCCAGACACTTGGTTTTATTATTCATGAATTAATTACAAACAGTCTAAAACATGCTTGGGATAAAAATCAATCAAAGCAAATTGAACTTACTTTTGTAAAATTGAGTAATGAGGTTAAATTTGAATATTCAGATAATGGGAAAGGAATGCCGAGTGACTTTAATTTAGAGAAAACAAAATCATTTGGAACAAAGTTGATATATGGTTTGGTAAAGCGCCAATTATTAGGAATTATAAAATTAAGTTATATCAAAGGGCTTCACGTAAAAATTAAATTTGATGCAAGATAAAAGGAAGAGAAAGGTATTGATTGTAGATGACGATGTGTTTATTTCTGAACAGTTAAGTGCCATTTTGAAAGATTTAGCATATGATGTTCAGGAGATTGCCTTTGATACTCAAAGTGCTATTGATTCATTAAAAGTATCCTCCCCTGATATAGCCATATTAGATATTAAAATGCATGGAGAAAATCAAGGCTTTATAATAGCTAAGTATATTAAGGAGTACTTAGATATTCCTTTTATTTTTTTAACCTCTTTTGCTGATGAGGCTACGGTAAATGAGGCTTCTCAATTAGCACCAGATGGTTATTTACTAAAACCTTTTAATGAACGTGATATATTTTCAACACTTAATATAGTTTTAAATAAATACATTAAAAAAGTTAAATATATAGATTTAAAAGTTGGTCATAATGTACATAAAGTAAAAACAGAAGACCTTCTATGGGTAAAATCTTCAGACAAGTATATTGAAATTCAAACAAGCAAAAGGAGTTATATAAAGCGAGATGGAATAGAATCATTTATAGCATCCAATAAATTGCTAGGGCTAATCCGTGTACATAGGTCGTATGCTGTAAAAATAGAAAAAATAGATAGTGTAAATGGTTCAACACTTTTAATCAATAACCACGAAATACCAATTTCAAAAACCTATGAAAAAGTCTTTAAAAAAGCGTATCTCTTAAATTAGAGTTACATTAAAAAATATTGGAAAGGTCACTCAATGAGTGACCTTTTTTGTTATAAACTTAGCTCAGTAATCCCTTTCAAAATAATTTATCTTATTCGTTAAATTTTTTTCTAAAATACAACAGGCTATTTATAAATAATAATTCATTCATTAACGGACAAAACTCCTTAACTCACGACATTTATTTTTCCATGATTAAATAAAGCGCTAATGTTGTCGAAATTTTTAAAAAAAACAAAGATAATAATTGGGGTATTTATCTTTTAAAATAAAATTTCATTCTCCCTTTTAACAATTTTAATAACTAATTAGATTTATGAAAACAAAATTATTATTACTCTTACTATTAATAAGCTTAGTAGGATTTTCACAAACAACCGCTGTTCCGGATGCTAATTTTGAACAAGCATTGATCGATCTTGGGATTGATACTAATGGTTTGAATGGAAATATTTTAAACGCAGATGCTTTAGGAGTAACATCCTTAAATGTGTCAAGTAAAAACATAAGTGACTTAACAGGTATTGAAGTTTTTACAGATTTGATATCTTTAAATTGCAATTTTAATCAATTAACGAGTTTAGATATAAGTCAAAATACAGCCTTAAAATCTTTAACTTGTTACATTAATGGCTTAACAAGTTTGGATATAAGTCAAAATATTTTATTAACTTCATTAAACGCTTGGAATAATCAGTTTACAGTTTTAGACGTATCTCAAAATACAGCCTTGACATATTTAGGTGTATCGGGTAATCAACTAACCAGTCTGGATGTTACCCAAAATACAGCTTTAACTTATTTAAGTTGTGGTGGAAATTTATTAACAAGTTTAGATGTTACTCAAAACACAGCACTATATCATTTAAGTTGTGAGTCTAATTCATTAATAAGTATAGACATAACACAGAATACAACGTTAACTTATTTGGATTATGGTTATAATCAAATACCCAATTTAGATGTAAGTCAACATACGGCTTTAACTACGTTAAGATGCAATTCTAATCAGATAGCTAATTTAGATGTAACCCAAAATACAGCTTTAACTACTTTAAGTTGTTCTTCTAATCAAATAACTAATTTGGATGTAAGCTTGAACACATCTTTAACATCTTTAACGTGTAGTTCTAATCAGTTAACTACTTTAGATGTAACACAGAACACAGCATTAGCCTATTTAACTTGTAGTTCTAATCAGTTAACTAACTTAGATGTAAGCTTGAACACATTTTTAACATCTTTAACTTGTAGTTCTAATCAATTAACTAACTTAGATGTAAGCTTGAACACATCTTTAACATCTTTAACGTGTAATTCTAATCAATTAACTAACTTAGATGTAAGCTTGAACACATCTTTAACATCTTTAACGTGTAGTTCTAATCAATTAACTAACTTAGATGTAAGGAATGGAAACAACGTAAATTTCACATATTTTAACACTACTAATAACTTAAATCTTACATGTATACAAGTAGACGATGCTGCATGGAGTACTACAAATTGGACCAGTATAGACCCTGCTTCTAGTTTTACAAATGTTGATGATACTGAGTCGCCATCAGTAGTAGTGCAAAACATTACTGTTCAATTAGATGCTTCTGGTTTGGCCAATGTGTCCCAGGGAGATATCTTTACAAGTATTACAGATAATTGCGATTTAAACCCTACTGTAGTCTTAAATAATACTTCATTTAGTTGTGCAGATATTGGTGTTCAACCTAATTGGGAATATTTATCAATTTCTATTTCTGAAAATTACTCAAGAAGTGCTTTTTATTCTGATAATTCAGGGATTTACATGGTTGGTAAAAATGATACAAATAATACTATTGACTTATTGAAATGGAATACTACGGATTGGCAGTTAGTTTCAATATCAAATATTTCTATTACTCCCAATTATTTAAATCTTTCAAGGCATACAAACGGTACATTTTTAATTAATGTTATTGATTCAAATAATGATTTATATTTATATAAATATGATTCGGTAATTACTACTTGGTCTGAGCTTGTTTCTAACACAGTAAATACCCAATGGAATTTGGGATCCACTTATGATGCTGCTAATTTTGCAACAAACCCTATAAGTGGAGATGTTTGGATGTCATTTGTGCCATCTAGTAGTCCTGGAGGGACATATAAACCAAATGTGTTAAAATATGATGGTACAAGTTTAAGTTTTGAAGGGTATCCAGCAGCTGGAATAACAAATGAGTGGACAAATAATTGTGATATAACATTTACTTCGGATGGAAGCCCTACAGTATTTTTTGGAGCAAGGAATAATGCTATTGGTCCATTTGTAGTTTCTTATAACGGAAGTAATTGGTTTAGTAGGGGCATAATAAACGGAATACAAGGTAGAAATTTTTCTAATAGTATAATTACCTCATCCACTAACGAAGTTTATATTGCTTTTTATGATGCTACAAGTGATGTTACACACCTATTAAAAACAGCAGATTTTGTTACTTGGGAAAGTTTAATAAGCGAGGCAGGTTCTAATAGTATAACATCATTATCAAAGCTGGCTAATGGAAAAGTATATTTTAGGTACAAAAACAAGGGTATGATGATTGAAAATTCAACAGTTGTTGATTTTACAGGAATTACTAGTGCAAATTTAAATAATGCAAAAATGTTCGAAAATCCATTAGGAGGATATCTTGTTTTTGGAAAAATGGGATGGTCTGGGACTTCAAAAAGTTACAGATATAATCCTGGTCTTAGTACTTCATATACAGTTACTGATAATTCTGGTAATGTAACTTCTGGTAATGTTCAAATTACAGTCGAAGATAATATAGCTCCTGTAGCTGATGTAGCAGTATTATCAGATTTAACCGCAGAATGTATTGTTGCAAGTTTAGTAGCACCAACCGCAACAGATAATTGTGCTGGAACGGTAACTGTTACTAATGATGCTGTATTACCAATATCAGCTCAAGGAACAACAGTTGTAGCTTGGACTTATGATGATGGAAATGGAAATACAAGTACTCAAACACAAAACGTTGTTATTGATGATGTAACTGCACCTGTAGCGGATGTCCTTGTATTAGCCGATGTAACTGCAGAATGTAGTGTAGTGAGTTTAATAGCACCAACTGCAACAGATAACTGTGCTGGAATGGTAACTATTACTAACGATGCTGTATTACCAATATCAGCTCAAGGAACAACAGTTGTAACTTGGACTTATGATGATGGAAATGGAAATACAAGTACTCAAACACAAAACGTTGTTATTGATGATGTAACTGCACCAACAGTATTAACTCAAAACATTACAGTTACTTTAGATGATAACGGAGAAGCTAGTATAAGCGAGTCTGATATAGATAATGGAAGTAATGATAATTGTGGTATAGCTTCTATGAGCTTGGATATTGATACTTTTGATTGCTTTAATTTAGGTGATTATACTGTAGTGTTAAGTGTTGAAGATTTAGGAGGGAATATTTCAACAGCTACAGCTGTAGTAACTCTTATAGGGGATGATCATGATAATGATGGTATCGTTAATGCATGTGATGATGATGATGATAACGATGGTGTTTTAGATGACAATGATAACTGTCATTGGACGTATAACCCAGAGCAAATTGATTTAGATCAAGATAATATTGGAGATGCATGTGATGACTTTATAGATATTAAAGTTGCTCCAAATGACACTATTACTCCAAACGGAGATGGTATTAATGATACTTGGTATATTGAAAATATTTGGAGATACCCCAATGCGTCTATAAAAGTGTTTAACAGGTATGGAGTTAAAGTATTTGAAGGTAGAAACTATAGTGATAACTGGGGAGGTGAATCTACTGAAGGAGGTAGAGGACTTTTACCTGCAAACTCATATTACTATGTCATTAATTTAAACCAGCCAGAGTTTGGGAAATATGGGGTAACACCTGTTACAGGATGGTTTTACATTAATTATTAAATAGTAGATACCAAAAGAATAAACTTGCTAAGCGCTTAGGTTCTTGGCAAGTTTACATAAAATCAAAAATATACAGATGAAGAATATATATAAATTAGTAGGTATTTTCGCGTTGTTATTCTCAATAACATCAGTTGCACAACAAACACCAGAATATACGTTTTGGCGACAAAACATGGGCTTGATTAACCCTGCCTATGTTGGTAGTACGGAGAAAACAGAGTTAAACGTGATCAGTTATAAAGATCAGTTTAGCGGTGTGCAAGATGGTCCACAGACACAATCAGTAGCTGCCCAAGGAAGTTTTAATGATAATGTAGGTATTGGTTTAGAAATTGTTTCTGACAGGGTTTTTATTCAGAAGGAAACAAATATTTTCGCTAACTTTTCCTATAAATTAAGTTTTGGAGAAAAGAAAGAGTTGTTTTTAGGATTAAAAGCAGGAGGTAGTTTCTTTGAGGTTGACTTTACAAAATTAGAAACACTTGATCCTATCAATCAAGGAAAAGTAAGTAAGTTTAATATGAACTTTGGAATTGGAGCGTATTATAAAGCCGATAAATATTTTGTGAGTTTATCAGCCCCAAGAATATTGAATGCTGAACGTTACGAAGAAATTGCTGGAGCTGCACAAGAAGCTACTGACGCAACATTAGTGATGTTTGGAGGAGGATATTTTTATGATTTAAATGAAAACATTCAATTAATCCCAGCCTTAATGACTAGGTATATCGATGGTGCGCCATTTGGTTTAGATGTTACTGCATCAGCTCGTTTTTACAATAAGTTTGAATTGGGAGCAAATTACAGATTAAATGATTCTGTTTCCGTTTTAGCTTCTTTTGAAATTGCTGAAATGTTAGACTTAGGATTTGCCTATGATTTTACAACATCAGATATTAAAGATCAAACTAGTGGTGGTCCAGAATTTTTATTAAAAGTGAAATTTTAAGGAGTAAGGAGTACTGAAATTATTTTTAAAGTTAATCAGACTATTAAAAGGGGCACTTATTAAGTGTCCCTTTTTAATTATCAGGGGTCAGTAATTGCGAGCTTATGGATGCTATTTCTTCCAAAATAAGCCATCTAATTTGTGAAATAATTTCTATAAAACACTGCATTTTAATTGCTTGAGGAAAATAATTCACTCATTCACGGACAAAACTCCTTAACTCACGACATTTTTTTTAAAATGAATAAGCAATTAGTTATAATTGTGGTGATTTTTTGAATAAAAAATAGTAGAAGAAACAATTAATTACAAAACTTAAATATAATTTTAAGAAAGGTTAGAATAAAAATAAAGCAGTAATATCATGTGTTAAAACCCGCTTTATTTAGAGGTTTGAAACTCTCTAATTAGCAATGAATAAAATCACCCCGTATAAATACCTGTTTTTTGTTTATATGTATGAAAATATTTGTATGAAGCTAAATTAAGAATTTATTTTACATAATAATCTTAGGGATGGAGACATAATGTTAATAGTTTGTTTTAAGTGTGTTATCTGTTTTTTTAACCTTGTTTTAGTTTTTTTTAAGAAAATTTAAATTCATTTTTTATGTGAAATTATATAGTGAACGAAAAACAAAAATGGTTGCCTAAGTTACTACTGTTTTGAGTAGTATCAGAGGTTAGTACTCATGTAGTCTAAGCTCAATATTTGGGAAGTAGCCAATGAATATATTTGAATTAAATTATTATAACAACTAACTATGAAAAAACTAATCCTTATTTACTCGATTCTCCTTTTAGGAAATCAATTTGTCAATGCCCAACTAGCAGTTGGAGATATTGCCTTTATCGGTTACAATACAGATGCCGCAATAGGTACAAACGATAACTTTACTTTTATTACGCTGGCAGATATTCCTGGTAGTGAAATTATTTACTTCACCGAAGAAGGTTGGAACAATATTTCTGATGATTGGGCTTCTACCAGTGAAGGGCATCTTACTTATACAACTCCGGCTGTTGGATTAACTTGTGGTACAATTATTAATGTTAATGAATCTTCCCCAAATACTTTTGCTGTTACAGGAGGAGGAACTATGATTCATTCTTCAGGTACTAGTTGGTCGCTAACAGGAGGAGATCAAATTATAGCTTATCAGGCTCTCACTCCAGAGCCATTTACAACACCTACTTTCATTGCTGGAATTCATGGTGATGACGGTAATGGAGCGCCCATTACTCTTGATGCTACTACAAAATGGAATTCTGCACTATTAACAACTTTAGGTACAGCACGCTCTGAGCAGCCTAATGGTTTAATGAACGGAGTTAATTGTGTTTCTTTATTCCCTGCTGTTGGTACCGAGCAGGACAATGCAAAATACACTGGGACATTGACAGGAACAGCTACATTTATAAGAGGGGAAATTAACAATTATTTAAATTGGTCTCATTCTAACACCACTGCATTTGCTATTTTACCTAGTGATTATACTGCAAGTATTACTTGTGCAGCTGTATGTACCGACCCAAATGTACCAACAGTAACGGCTACACCAGGTACAATATGTCCAAGTGGTTCTTCGACATTAAATATTACAGGAAACCTAAATGATGCAACTGCATGGCATATTTATACGGGGTCTTGTGGAGGTACTCCAATAGGAACTACAACAGGATCTACTTTTGTAGTATCACCGCTATCAACAACAACTTATTATGTTCGAGGTGAAGATGGTGCTGGTTGCGTAGATGAATCAACGGGGCTTTGTGGAAGTACTACAGTTACTGTTCAAGATTTAGTGAATCCGACAATTAGTTGTCCTGCTAACCAGAATGAAGTTGTAGATGGATCATGTAACTTTACATTACCTGATTATACTGCCCTAGCAGTAGCTTCAGATAACTGTACTGCTTCGCCAACAGTAACTCAAGTACCAGCTGCAGGAACAATAGTAGGTATTGGAACAACAAATATTGTTTTCACTGCAACAGATGGAGCATCAAATACAGCAAACTGCAATTTCGATGTTGTCATTTCTGACAATACAAACCCAACGATTAGTTGTCCAGGAAATCAAGTTGGATCGGTAGATGGAAGTTGTAATTACACATTACCTGATTATACGCCATTGGCAACAGCAGCAGATAATTGTCCAGGAGTAACAGTAACTCAAGTACCTGCACCAGGAACAATAGTAGGTATTGGAACTACTAATGTTGTATTCACTGCAACGGATGGAGCATCAAATACAGCGAATTGTAATTTTGATGTAGTAGTTTCGGATAATACAAACCCAACAATTAGTTGTCCAGGAAATCAAGTTGGATCGGTAGATGGAAGTTGTAATTACACATTACCTGATTATACGCCATTGGCAACAGTAGCAGATAATTGTCCAGGAGTAACAGTAACTCAAGTACCAGCACCAGGAACAATAGTAGGTATTGGAACAACAAATATTGTTTTCACTGCAACAGATGGAGCATCGAATACAGCTAACTGTAATTTCGATGTTGTCATTTCTGACAATACAAACCCAACGATTAGTTGTCCAGGAAATCAAGTTGGATCGGTAGATGGAAGTTGTAATTACACATTACCTGATTATACGCCATTGGCAACAGCGGCGGATAATTGTCCAGGAGTAACAGTAACTCAAGTACCTGCACCAGGAACAATAGTAGGTATTGGAACAACAAATATTGTATTCACTGCAACAGATGGAGCATCAAATACAGCGAATTGTAATTTTGATGTAGTAGTTTCGGATAATACAAACCCAACGATTAGTTGTCCAGGAAATCAAGTTGGATCGGTAGATGGAAGTTGTAATTACACATTACCTGATTATACGCCATTGGCAACAGCGGCGGATAATTGTCCAGGAGTGATAGTAACGCAAGTACCTGCACC
>Ga0209291_1003061_pt1 | contig 12808 bp, 21 predicted proteins | sample GOMGulsemesocosm_FD_184633 | JGI IMG/M metagenome (GOLD analysis project Ga0209291, IMG submission 184633) | Methane-oxidizing microbial communities from mesocosms in the Gulf of Mexico - GOM9B Gulf of Mexico (SPAdes) (version 2) | ecosystem: Environmental > Aquatic > Marine > Cold seeps... | reverse complement strand
CTTATCTTAGAAGTTGTAGAGATTAAAAAAATACCTGACCCGATAGCGCAGGGCGTTGCCCTGCAAGTATGGATTGAGGAAGCAGAAAGGTTTGTTAATACAATTAACCCGTCTTACTCTCATCCTGCTCTGAATCTTGTGAAAATAGAATCCCGCCAGCTTCTACAAAATTGTGACGATGCAAGTCACTTAGCATAGAAAATTCAATCCCTTCCTTTGGCGTTAACCAGCTTAACGCTATAGCCGTTGTCATTGTCTGCCCAAACGCATCATCTAATAATTTCTCAGGAACTCCAGCACTCGACATTAGTGGCATTTTTTGCTCAGGTGAGATTTGTTGAATTTCGGGCGCAACCTCATTCAGTGTTAACCAAAGAGCATATTGAGGAAACGTTTCAATTATTTTTAAAACTGCATCACCAGACACATCACGCTCACCAGTTAAATATTTCTTTAATGTACTCAATGGGATAGAGACGAATGCACTAAATTTTGGCTGAGTCATGCCCGAGGTCTTTTGAATTAACTTTAATTTTTCTTTTAAATTCATTTGACGGAGTACCCTGTAGTGGTCTAATATTTCGAAATCAACCGCCGTGGTGGTTAATTTTGTTAAAATGTACCCAACGTGGGGTGCAACTCTCAATTACAACAGCAGGAGGCTGTAATGGCAACTCATATTCTTATTGACACCCCGTTCCTTTCAACTAAGGAATACGCACGTCGTACTAACCAAGCTATTGAGACGGTAAGAAAAGACATCGAGTCTGGTGTTATTCCATATTATCAACAAGCTAAAGGTAAAAAACGGTTCGTTAACATGATCGCATTGGCAAAGTTGGCCGACAGTTTATGTGAGCCATTAGAGCCTTGGAACCAACCGCATCAAGTGTCAGAACTCAGTTAAAAGGAATTTAACGTTATGCAAATGAATACAGCCCAAACAACCACCCCAAAAACGAAACAACAATTTGAACGTGTTAATAAAATTGTAGCTGCTTTTCGTGATGTTTATAAAAAATCGTGTCGCAAAGCCTCTTTAAGTACAGCGCCTACATCATACGTATCGAATTCTTGCTTAGCATCGCAAAAAATCCGTGAAGCTGGCGGTCGTGGCTTTGTTCTTAAAGCTAGTAACGAACGTTACGAAACACAGTTAGAAGCTGATATGAATTCTTATAAATATTTGGAGTGTTGTCATGACTAAGTACATCAAGAAACCAATAGCTGTTGAAGCTGTTCAGTGGGTCGGGTCAAACGCGGAAGAGGTTCAGGCGTTTATTCATGGTCATGGTTTTTGTGAGTTTGGCGCATCAAATTTCATTAAATCTAATTGTGGAAAAATCGAGTTGATGATTACAGATTGGATAATTAAAGGTGTGGAAGGTGAGTTTTACCCATGCCCTGTCAGTGTATTCGAAGCTTCATATATGGAGGCGGCGTAATGCAGGACCATATTAAGCGGGTAGTTAACGAGCAAAGAGCCTTAGAGGCCAAACTCAATGCGTTGAGTGAATTTCTTTGTACTAGTGCGTTTGATTCTCTTGATAGTGAAGAGAAATATTTATTAAGCATGCAGGTTGTCCACATGCGCGGTTATAACGATGTATTGAAATTACGAATAAAAAAAGAAAGCGACGAATCGAAGGAAGTGGCGTAATGGGGTTACTTAGAGGTCTTAAAACATATACTGGTAGTAGTTCACAATCGCTCGCAAAAGAGCATTTGTTAAAGACATTGCCAACTTACTTTAAGGCGATCATTTCTGGTAATAAGACATTTGAAATCAGAATAAATGACCGTGAATTTTGCGTTGGAGATAAAGTCTTTTTAAGGGAGTTCAGCGAAGAGCTATATACAGGTAGATGGGTCGAAGGTGAAATTAAATACGTCACTGATTATGAGCAAAAGCCTAGTTATGTCGTGTTTGGTTTTGAAATGGTTTCATATTGCACAAAGGCATTCCCAAATGAGCATTAAAGGTACTGTCACTGGTGACAGTGTCTTAAGTCGTAATGGTAAGTATGAGCAACGCCGCAAAGATTTAGGTCAGGTCAAGCTTACACTTTGGATTCCAGAAACCGCCGAAGTTGAGCTTAAACAGGTCGCTAATTTTTGTTGTGAAAATCCTGAGTATATTCCGTTCATGGTCAGAAGTACCCGCACTGGAAAAATGAGAAAAGGTGTTTAAGTGAGTTTTAACGTATTAGATATAAATCAAACAACCGACATTACGTCGGTTTTTTTAGATCATCAAGAAGATGACCAAGCATTTTATTCTCAACTATTGCATAACGAACATGTAAAAATTCGTCCAAGTGGTAAAAATTTAAAATGGGAAAAAGACGGTTTACCTTTTGACAGTGAATACGAATTACAAAAGCTAAAAATTGGCGAACAAATGAGACACGGGCGCCATCTTTTAAGCCTCGCAGAGGGGAGAGAATCGACCAAAGACTATAGGCTAGTCAAGAAGTGCAAAAGTCCGACACGCGAATCCCGCTTTGAAACGGGGCTCGAATTTGTCAACGAAACAACGGGCGAAATGCTCAAGCCTAAAGTTGGTAGACGCAAGCCTGTAGCCCGTTTATTTGAATCAGTTTGGGCGGGTACTTACCGCATGCGCGTTATGGCGCAAGGCTCAACCAGCGAGCCACCACCCCAACAAGCAGGAGACAGGGAAACCAGTGAGTTATCTCAAAAGGGCGCGTCTAAAATTTTACGTTCTGGCGCTTACGTCTCAAAGGTTCGCGGTGGCTTCACTACATTTTTAACATTGACGTTTGATGCCAAAGCGCGTGAACGCATTATCAATCAAGAGCAAACCATTGGAAAAGAGGCTAGCCGTTTCTTTGATGCCATGAACAAAGTGCATTGTCGCGGCTGGCAGTGTGCCGGTGATTCTCTCAAATCAAAAAACGGCTTTGATTGTATTGGCGCTACTGAAATTATCCCACCCAAAGACGATGCCCTTGATTATTTGTGGGTGGCTGAAATGCCAGAAAACAAAGACGGTGAGCCAAACCCGCATTGCCATGTGTTACTACGTTGGAACGTTGAGCCGCATTTGTTCCATGACTGGGCAAAACGTGTTGAAAATCTATGGGGTCAAGGGTTCGCTAAATTAGAACGTATCCGTAGTGCCGATGCTGCAAGTGGATACCTCCTTAAGGCCGTTGGCTATGTGGTCAAAGGCAATTCAAAAGAGCAAGGCCAATTCAAAGGCAACCGCTACGGGATAAGCAAAGCAGCCAGAGCGCCAGCCGATGAGTGTATTGCTGAATTTGACGCACAAAACATGTGCGCCATCATTAACGAAATACGTGAAAAGATTGATAGACGAAACAAGCCTGTTATGTCCCTTATCAATTTGATGAAATCTAAACTCATCACCTACAAAAAAGCCTACAACATTCAAAAAGCCAAAAAGGGACGCACTCAAGCTGAGCGTAACCAAACCCTTGGCAGCATGCAAAAACGCATTGCCAAATTCGAACAAACCATCAAAGACAGCTACAAAAAACTAACCGAATGCGGTGTCTATGCCAACGAATACCAAATCACGTTTAACAGCGCTGAATTGGTAGCCAAGTTCATTGGCTGGGCAAATGAGAAACGCTATTGGAACGCTGAGGCGTTAAACGGCTACCTCCGTGATTATGAACAACTTCGCCAATCACAAGGCCAATTAGTCAAAGCGGCGCGTGATTACCTTAAAAGCTTTGGTGATAACGGTGAATACAGTGATTTGTTGTGGGTACAGCGACTTAAAGCAGCAAGCGAGCGATATTTTGACACACCGCAACCATGCAGCGCCTATGAAGAATACATGAACATGGCCGCATAAAAAAACGATGAACGGACATTAAAACCAATGACTAATTTAACAACAAAATTCAAATTACAGGACATTAAAACATGACATATCAAGAAGCTATAAACCTAGGCGGTATGAGAAGCGAAGAGTACACCGAATTTGTTCAGCACCTGATTCAAATCATCACGATAGGCGGCGAGATATTCACAGCCAGTGCCTTATCAAGTATGACGATGAGCGCTAAACCACTGGGTAAGTTTGAATTACTCATTTGTAGTGATGGAGACTTTGAACTCACCGATTGGAATATCAATAACCCACAAAACACAGGGGGCACCCTTAACAATATTGATAACGTGATTGAAGCCGTCAACTTACTAACGCCGCACCTCAATGATTACCGAGCATCACTAAAGGTGAGTGCACAATGAGCGCATACGATGGCGTAGCGCTTGTATTTTTACTTATCGGTGTGTTGATGGCATTGAGCTATATCACCTTTAAAGGTGACATTGCTATTTTGAATATCAAGCTTGAAACCACCGATAAAAAACTTGAAATACTGACTCAATTTGTTGAGAAAGAAATCAAACGATTACAAGACAGGGTGGGTTAACAATGATTTATGGCGCAATAGCGGAAATCGTAGACACCATCGTTTTGAAACTCAAAGCGGGTATGCATTGTGTGTTTCCTAAAGCTAAAGGCTCAAATAAGGCTAAAGGCCAAATGACAACACCGATTAAGGCTAAAGGCTTAATCAGTGCATCAACTCAGGCTAAAGCCCTAAGCCAAAACCCAGCGAACGCACCCATTAAGGCTAAAGGTTCAATTAACCCTTTAGCCCAAACTAATGCACCTACAGCCACAACACCAAACAATGAAAATACGTGCAAGCCCAAACGAATAGCGCGTAAACACAATAAGAAAAAACGAGGATATTAAGACAATGCTAAAACTAAAAAAACAACTATCACGCGTACAAATCGCAGGCGACCTATTACAAAAAGCGCCCATGATAAAAACAAAACAAGCGGCACATTCATTAGGGGATGAGACATTATCCCTATTAGGTCAATTGGTCGATATAGCCCAGCAACAAGCGATTGAAATCGAAGCACTCAAGGAGCGTTTATAGTGAAGACTGTTCCTTTTGGTGATGGGCATGTCCCATTACGTGGTAGTAAAAATCCTGTTTTAGGTGTGTTCCGTCATCACTGCGGCCTGATTGCCTCAGTGCATCAACCCAAAGGCAGACGAAGCGGCACCCGTTACTTGGTGTGTGATGATTGTGGTACTGACCAATGCGGCGGTAAACCGTACCAAGAAAAAATAAGCCTAAACACGCACCATACTATCGAAGCGCTCGAAGCCGCTGAGGGTAAGGCTTTTACGGCTACCGATACACTAACAACGGATACCGACACTAAGCCGCTTAAAGCCGCGCCCAGTACGGCTCAAACGGTTAACGACAAACCAGCAATAAAACTATCAGGATTAGCCGCGAGTTTAACGGCTAGTTTAGGCCAAAAAAAAGGGGTTGATAAACCGCTCGATACCGCGCCCCACGCGGTTCAAACGGCTAATCAACCCACTGATAAATTAAACACTGTTTTAACTGACGATTTAACCGAAAAGCCAGCTATACCCGAAACACTTACTAAGCCGCTTAAAGCCAAGCCCAGTGCGGTTCAAGCGCCTAGAACTATACCGCTTAAAGTTGAACCCAAACCAAACGGACAGCAAAAAGAAGCGCTTAACGATACGCCCAAGAATCCCCCTAAGCCAATGCGCATAGGGATTGCAGCGATTATAGGCGGCGCAATCGGCGCTCTATTAGGGGCGGTTGCTTAACCTATAGGTTAAGCCCAAGCCTATAGCCTTACGAGTTAACCTATAGCCTTAACATTAAGCTATAGGTTACTAACTAATATATTCAAATTGAGACAAGACCATGACCAAAGCCAAAAAAGACACCATCACGACAGATAGCACAGCCACTACAATCGATAAAACGGAACTTGCACAAACAACCACAGAAACCACAGAGCCACTAAACGAAGAAGTTACCCAAGAACAAGTAATGCGAGATGCCGAAGCTGAAGCCATGGCACAAGCATTAGGCATGGGCGAAATAGAAGATGAGCAAGAAGCTGACTTTGACCCAGCCACCCAAAACCTAACACCCGAACAAGAAGCGCAAGCCCTTCAAGGCACCCAAGATATGTTACAAACGGCGGAAGGGGCCGAAATGGCCGCTATTGGCGCGATTAACTGGTATGAAGAACTACTCCAAGAGCATGGACACGAACGCTTCATCATGAGCGACAAAAAGAAAGTCCGTGGTGCTAAACGTCTAACGCCAGTCATTCAAAAGTATGCCCCTGAAATGCTGGGCTTGTTCGGTCAATACAAAAATGAAGTCATGGCCGCGTTGTTCGTTGGCTCAATGGCCTACGGCTCAGTCAAACAAATCAAAGCCCTCAAGGCCCTCAAGGCCGAAGACTTAGCCGAAGACAAACGCCTACACCCTGAAAAATACACCAAAGCAACGACAGCCCAAGCAGCGTCACCACAAACAACCCAAACAGAAGAACAAACCCCAATTTCAAGTGAGGCCGCATAATGAGTATGCAGCCCATCAACCCTAACGATTCACTCGATGCTGAACATGTATTGTATGCAGGAACCACGGGGGCGGGTAAATCGATTGCAACACGCAAGATGAAACGCATTAAGGCTACTGACCAAGTCTTGTTTTGGGACTTCTACGGCCAATACATTGGAAAGAAGTTCTTAGGCCGAGAGGTTCGCACCTATGACACACTAAAAGGTTTCTTCAAAGCGGTGTATGCAGGACGAAAAACCAATCAAGGTTTTAAGATAGCATTCACGCCAAAAAACGCCCCTGATGGTAAACGTGCAAAGCGTGAATTATTCTTAAAGTACTGCCAAGCGGTTTGGTCGTTCGGTGACGGCGACCATAAAAAAAAGCTGCATTGCATCATGGAAGAAATCAACCGCGTAACGATTACAACGGGTGACGAAGACTCAGTGTATGGCGAACTATTGGAAGTCGGGCGCAAGTTCGGCTTTGTCATTCACTCAGTCAGCCAACGACTCGCCCCAATCCCTAATACGGTGATTAGTATGTCAGGTTACAAGTGGGTAGGCGTTCAAGAAGCCGAGGGGGACGTTTCACGTATTGCGCGAGAACTTGGCGTCACGATTGATGAAGTCAAAAGCCTAAAGAAATTGGAGTACTTTTTCAAAACACCGGGCTTTGGAAATATCACCCGAGGGAAGCTAAAATTCTAGTGTGACATCGCCAGGAATAAAACTGTGACAGACCAGGATAAAACAGTGTGACAAAATGCCGCTAATTCAGCGGCTTTTTTATGTCTAAAACTCGCTACACGTAAAGTTTCTGTCTTTGTCTTAACCTCTATCAATGCAATCCTATTAAGAACTAAAAATAAGATTTTAATCTATTGTATTAATGACGATTTTAATTTAGATTGCACGCCTTTATAGGGAATTAGGGCGAACATTTATTGCACTTACTTTCCGCACGATAAAATACCACCCTCAAGGAGCTCCAATTGCTTTCATATCAAGATGCAATAAACCAACTTTCTGATGGAGAAACACCATCGATCCTTATAGCAAATGGATTTTCGCAAGCATGGGACGAAAATATATTTAATTACGCTAATATTCTTGATGCTGCTTCATTTGGTACAAGAGATAAAGAAATCAGGGGGCTCTTCAAACTATCTGAAACCTATGATTTTGAAACAATCATGAGGCAACTAGTATCAGCACAAATAGTACTCGAAAGTTATGGGGGAGATCCTACTTTAATCCAACAAATTAAAGATGATCAAGAGACTTTAAAGACGTCACTAGTTACAGCAATAGCTAAAAATCATCCGTACTTACCAAACGAAGTTACTGATCTTCAATATATTGCAGTTAGAAAATTTCTATCTAAATTTCAGAATATATTCTCTTTGAATTACGACCTTTTATTGTATTGGGCGATTAATAAATTTAACTTAGATCCTAAAAACTATAAGGTTGATGACGGCTTTCGTTACCCTACTTTTTGGAATGTGAGCATTAAAAGTCAAAATTTATTTTTCCTTCATGGTGGGCTTCATATTTTTGACGAGGAAACTAGTATAAGAAAACATGCTTGTACTGAAGACGGTTTGACTATTATTGATCAAGTTAGCTCGAACTTGAATAATCATAAGTTCCCATTATTTGTTTCAGAGCCTACAGCTCAAAACAAAAAAATTAAAATTGAACATAACCCATATTTATATAAAGCATTTAGTAAATTTGGTGAACTAAGCGGGACCCTTTTTATTCATGGCCATTCGATGGACGAAAATGATCAACATGTATTTGATCAAATAACTTCGAGTAATGTTTCAAAAGTTTATATTAGTATTTTTGGGAATGAGAATTCGACAGCAAACAAGAAGAGTAAGGCATATGCAATGGCTTATATCCAAAATGCAAACGTATCAGTTGAATTTTATCAGGCAGAGACCGCACCTGTATGGTTATAACTAAATGACTTTAGTTTTCCATTACATCTAATTATCTACTTTTTTAAAAATAAAGAGGCACCAATATTTTGTTGAAAAAAGAAACTGCGTTTTATGAAAATCTAAACCTTCTATCTCATCCTTTTGTTGATATTAGAGATGAAAAACTTATTGAGTTAGTTCAACGGGCAGATCAAGTCGGGGTATATGTTTTATCAGCAACTGGAATCAATAAAAGTGAAATTGCACTAATAGTTGGTAGAACCAACCAACTAACGGGTCATATTAAATTCATTCAAGATAAATTTCGAGATAGCGCCAAAGCTGATTATAAAAACAGATATGTTGCAGAACAAATAGCTCTTAAATGCAATAAATATATTCCGATGAATTTCCATTGGTTTCCAATGGAAGAAATTAAACTGGTAGGAATGGAGAAAGAGTTATGTCTAAAATATTCTCCAATTTTTGGCAGAGCTTCTCAAAAAAGTAAATGTAAAATAAGTAATCAGACGTCGATCATATTTGAAGGTCAGCAAAACAAAAATCAAGAATGTGAACGAATATATAACGAATTATCGTAATTTAACAAGTGACGATAATGTCAATAGTTAGTCATCGCGGTTAGTTATTGAATTTTTAAGCATAATAAACTGTTATATATTCTCATAAGCATTGGTAAATTAAAATGAAAGAACCTGTAAAAACTTTAGTGACAAAGAGTACTATTCCTTTGGCGGCATACGCTATTTTTGATATTGCGGCAAACTTTAGTGGGGTAGAAGATAGATTCGTTGAATTTTTATCTGGATATTCAATTATCGCAAACTATTTTTATGATGTATTTCCAAAATTAACTGATTTATCACAATGGGTAATTTCTTATTTTGCTTTGGGTATAGTATTCAAGTTCTCTTTGGTAATAGTTAAGATTTTACACCCTTATGAAAAACAGTCATCGTGGTTTGATGTTTATGTAACGGTAGTTAGGCATGTGTTTGCATGGCCGATCATATTACTAAATCTTCTGTTAATTGGAATAATCGCTAAAAAAAGAGGTGATTTTAATAAATCGGAAGAAGAGTTAGGTTTTCAAAACTATAATGCTTACGCTTATTTAAAATCGCTATATCAATATATAGGTTGCACACTATTTATGTGCGCAGTTGCTTTAGTTGCAATAGGGGCTTATTAGTATAAATGCATAACAAGTGACTATAGTGTCAATAATTAATCATTACGGCTAGTTATTAGATTTTTCCGTATAATAAGCTGTTATGAATTCTAATAAAATTTTGAGGATATTATCAAGTGGCACAGATCCAATATGACTGGGTGAAAAGTGATTACCCTATAAGGTTTAGCGAATATGCGTCTGACATGGGGATTAACATACGTACTCTTGCTTATGATAATGTTAAAGAAGATGTTTGGGATTGGATTGAATCTAAGGTGAGAAATAAGATACTGAAAGACCTTGATGACATTTGGGAAGAAAGTACTTCATCACAATTATCAGCCGTTAAGCAAGGGGTGTACATAATAACAATCGATGATAATCTTAGTATTGATTATGATAATGAACCCTCTAAAGTTTTGTATATAGGAAGAGGACAACTGAGATCTCGTATTAACAGTCACTTGAAATATTGGTTAAAGCATCTTTCTGATTCACTTCAAGATATTTCTATACGATTTTGGATGACAGAGATTAAAGTTAAAGGAAATAAAACGGCTTACAAAGAAGTTGAAACTGATTTACTTTGGCATTTTCATGAAAAATTTGGTGTGTTTCCTTTACAAAATACGAAATCAGGTGATTCTCATGAGAAATATCATGACTATTGTAAAGATTGGAATTTACCTTTAAGGAACCCAACTAACATAAATCAAGGGTGGTCTATTAAGCCTTTAGAAGGGAACCCTTGGTACTTAGAAATCCCTGTGTATGAATAATTAATAATAAGTCGTTTAAAAGGAAAAAACAGTTGGATTTTACTCCTTCGTCGCTTATTTTAGCCAACAGTTTTTGCCTATTAACGAGGCGTTAATTCACATATTCCCACATAAAACCCATTTTAAACCAACTTTATCCAAGATCTTTAAGGGGTTACGTAACTCATTGATTTGCGAGGCTTTTTGAGGTCTGCGGTAACAAGCCCAGATGGTGGTGGAGGCGGGGGGATTTGAACCGAGAGTAAATCCCCTGTTTTCAGTACTTTCAAAAACTGCATTCATTGAACTTATCTGATACACGCTTATTTAAACTGAAATGTGCCGTCAATACGCCGACATAAATGATATTAATGTTTAGTATTTTTGTTGCTGAAAGACGTAATACGTAAAGTTCCCTCCTTTGAGCTTAAAAAAGCACACAGATAAATAGTAATATGGCTTTAATCTATTGTATTAAAGATAGTTTTAATTTAGATTGCTCTCTATCTAAACGGAATAAAGGCGAACATTTATCGCACTCGTTTCCGTATAATAAGCTGTTATGTTGATATTGCTTCGTGTTCCTGATGGGAACTTCTAGTTGACTGGTGGGAATGCTTTGGTTATGATTAAGTTCTTACTTACAACAATTACGGTTAATTATGAATACCAATGAAAACAATGTAACAACATTTTCAAGTATCACTCTTTTAATACTTAAGGAGTTGCGTTTGGAGCGTAATATACATCAAGCCCAAATAGCTGATATGTGCGATAAAACGCCCAGTGCTTGGACAAAAATTGAAACTGGCCGGAGCCCACTTTCAATGGAAATGTTTTTTCGAGTGTGCAACGGGTTGAAAGTTTCCCCTTCTGCTATTTTATCTACAATGGAAAGGTATGCCACTTTATTAAGCCAAAATGGTTGGGCTGTGATTTCCAAGCTACTTGATTTTAATGAGGATTTACTTTTAAAAGAAGCTCAAGAGTATTACTCTAGCCCAGGAGGCAAAGGTTATAGCCGCCTATTGTCATTTAATTCGGTTTTAAATGGTCCTATTTATAATCTTGATGGTAGCATTACACCTATTCCTGTCTTTTTGTTTGCTTTAAAGGGGGAGTTTAAAGAATCGCAATTGAATATCTCGCTTTAAAAATCAACATGACAAGAACTTCAAACGAAACTAAAACAGTTGGCTGCGGTTCGTTCCTCACGCATTTTAGCCAACTGTCATCAGCCGCTTAATGTGGCGTTGAGGCTGTAGAATAACTAATTCAGTCAAAATCATGAGTTTTTTGTGCTCGTGTATCGCACTGTAGACGATTAATTCTATATAGGTAAGGCATTTAGTACCCCTGTTTTATGGGGTGATTTATAAAAATCGAGTAATTCTACAAGCTCGTTAATTCACATATCCCCACATAAAGCCCATTCCAAGCCAACTTTATTCAAGCCATTAAAAAAGCCCCGTAACTCATTGAGCTACGGGGCTTTTTAAGGTCTGCGGTAACAGACCCAGATGGTGGTGGAGGCGGGGGGATTCGAACCGAGGGTAAACCGCCTGTATTCAACAGTTTCAAAAATTGTATACACTGATCTGTACTAATACAGGCTTATGTAAACTGAACTGTGCCGTCAATGTGCCGACATAAATCAAAAAAATGCTTAGTATCTTTTGTTGCTGAAGGGCATAGCACATCAAGTTTCCGTATTTGCCGCAATTAATGACAATGTAACCTCATTAACAAACGGAGATATGATTTTAATCTATTGTATTAAAACTGGTTTTGATTTATCTTCCACACTATCTAAACGGAATTAAGGCGAACAAATATCGCACTTTTTGCCGTACAATAAACTGTTATGTAACTTATGAGTAATTTGAGAAATCCGGCTCTCCGGTGTAGAGATATACGTAAAATCACTACCTTAATTTCATACCAAATTGTATGGGATGAAGGCTGCGAAACCAACAATGAATGGTTTTACGCTTCACTAGAAAATGAACGCAATACCGCTGACTTATTTGAATGGATGAATAGTAAGTCTATCGGTGCCGACACCGAACTAATTTTAGTCGAACCAGCGTGGCATTCACTAAAAAAACTTAAATGGAAAAACTTAATTTCGGATCCTCAGCTTTATTTTAAAATTGGATCTTTTCAATTATTTGATGTTGACCTCAAATGGTTACTTGAATATAAAGACACAGAAATAATAAGGTTCGGTAGGTATCGTGAAAGCGTTACATAACAAGCGCATGAAATCTGACGCAGCAAGCTGTCTTCTTTTTTGCAAAGTACCGCAAATAAGCAGCCAACATTTTTCAGCAGTTGCTGGCGGCGTTAATTCACATATCCCCACATAAAGACCATTTCCAACCAACTTTATTCAAGTCATTAAAAAAGCCCCGTAACTCATTGAGCTACGGGGCTTTTTAAGGTCTGCGGTAACAGACCCAGATGGTGGTGGAGGCGGGGGGATTCGAACCCCCGT
>Ga0209291_1003060_pt1 | contig 12809 bp, 12 predicted proteins | sample GOMGulsemesocosm_FD_184633 | JGI IMG/M metagenome (GOLD analysis project Ga0209291, IMG submission 184633) | Methane-oxidizing microbial communities from mesocosms in the Gulf of Mexico - GOM9B Gulf of Mexico (SPAdes) (version 2) | ecosystem: Environmental > Aquatic > Marine > Cold seeps... | reverse complement strand
TGGAATAACCAAACGTCGTATATTCTGCTTTCTCGCATTAAAAAGAGTCTATTGCAGAAAATATGAACAAAGATAAACAGCCCCTATTACTTTTATGAATTTACTTAAAAAATAAAAACATACCTCCCGCCTAACCAGAATACAAAAGCGTCCGTTCTGCACACTTTATTCCAATAAAACAATGATAATAGCCTTATTAGAACATATTAAGAGAATGATAAATTGGCTACATCTTACGGTATACTAGCAATATTTATGTGGGGTACTCTTGCCTTACTCGGTGCCAATACAGTGCATATTCCTGCATTTCAATTACTGTTTCTTTGCTTCAGTATTTCTGCGGTATTAATGTTTGTTAAACGAATAATTTTAAAAAACAAAGTTTTCGAAAAACCTAAATTAAACTCTGCACAATGGCTTGTTGGTGTAAGCGGCCTTTTCGGATTCCACTTTTGTTATTTTATGGCCTTAAAAAAAGCGCCAGCTATTGAAGTTAGTTTAATCGCTTATTTTTGGCCAATGCTGTTGGGTTTATTGTTATCTTCGCGCGACCAATTATTGAAATCCATCATTGGCAGTATTGTTGGGTTTATCGGGATAACATTTATTATAGTGGGAGACGCTGGTTTTTCATTTAATCAAGAATATGTTCAAGGGTACGGGTTAGCATTTCTTTGTGCGTTAATGTGGGCATTTTATTCTTGGTTTCAATCTCGTTCGAACAACAGTGCTGACGATATTGGTTGGCTGTCTATTGCCGTAGCGTTGTTATCTTTAATTGCCCATTTTGTGTTTGAATCTACTCAATGGCAGTTTTCACAAAATCAATGGATTGCTATTATATTACTCGGAGCTGGGCCTGTTGGCGGAGCATTCTATTTATGGGATATTGGATTAAAAAACGGCAACAAAAGACTACTTGCCTCACTCAGTTTCTGTACTCCACTTATATCAGCCATTATATTATCGTTTGCCGGTTTAAATTCATGGTCTATAAACATACTTATTTCATTAACACTTATTTTATTAGGCGCCCTTATATCCAACATGAAAAGTAAGGTTAATACTTCAGCTAAGAACCAAATTTCTACCATCTAACTGAAATTCAATATAACTATTCAGCTAAAAAAACAGAACGTACCACAGAGGTCACAGAGAACACTGAGAAATATATCGCGTTGTATTTTATCTGTGTAGCGCAGTTTTTCTCTGTTCTCGGTGATGTATTATTTAAGTACTGAATAGTTACAATTCATTTATATAAACAGGCGTTAATTTGAAAGTTATTTCAACATTAACGCTTACAACCTTTATGACTCTATATTTGATTTATGTTGTGAACAACCGTGTACTAACAATCCACCTTGCACAATAAATAGATATGCTCCTGATACAGGCATAATGATTGCTACAACAATACCAATAACAACAAAACTCCAACCAAGTGATACCGGCGGAACAAAACCTTGAGTTATTGATTTTTGCAACGTTAAACCAAACACAATCCAAAATGTTCCTGATAATATAAACCAAATAATAGCTTCTCGATTAAATAGCATTTCTCCTTCAACAACCGTGCTAGCAAACCAGCCATACTGATGCATTTCAACTAAAACGTTCCAGCCGAGTACCAGCCCAATTAAGTTATGAATAATACCTGTTGCTACTAAAAAATAACCTGAGTGTTTAATTGTATTCATAATAAATCCTCAATAAAGGCTTTTGAGCCAAGTGCTGAAATACGTAGTGCGGTTTCAATTGATGGTTTAGGGTGAATTTGCTGTAAACCTAAAAAGCTTGAATATGCTAATGTAGCAACGTCTTTCGCGAGATTTTCTTCCATACCTAAGTCAATATAACAACTCGCTAAATACTGCTGCCTTTGGTTATCAATTTTTCCTAAATGAGAGGCGATTTTCGAGTCTTTTAATGCCCATGCTCTTATATGTAATTCAGCTTCTATGTTGTTTCCAGCAATGACACGATCTAACTTTTCCAATCGCTCAAGAGGCTCTGCTTCAGTGTTTGCCTGAGCAATAAAATCTACTGTCATTTGTTGATACCAGTACTCCATTAATTTCTCAATGAAATCAGCCCTGCTTTTAAAGTGATGATAAAAAGAACCTTTAGATACTCCTTTTAGAGCACAAAGCGGAGCAACCTTTAGTGCATCGGGTCCTTTGGTTACAAGAACCTGAAGTGAAAACGTCAACCAATCAATTTTAGATTGAGTATCTTGGTTGTTTTTAACTAGGCTATCTTTCGTCATATTCGACCTGCTTTTATTGCATTATTGATGACAGTGCGCGCAATGACATAATGAAAAGGTAATATTAAATTAACGTAAACTCTGCCAATCAGTGTTTTTTGATTAACCAAAGTAGACACTACGATTTGATTGTCGGGGACGGCAACTGAAATATAAAACTCCATGTGTTTGTCTTCGGCGCGTGAAATAATTTCGTTTTGATATTTCTCACTTATTGTTAAAAATCCAGCACGATCACCTATCTCAAGTTCGTCTGATTTTGGTTTGAGATTATCACTCCCAACTTCAAAGCCAAAAATAGATACAACTCTATTCCGGATTTTCATTAGCACATTAACCCAAGGGGGCATATGCGAAAATATAGCGTGTTGAATTTGGCTTGGTGTTAACTCTTTATTGTTTCTTGATGTGGCAAGTGCATCACGAAAAAAATGATGATGAGTTTTATGAGATAACCTATCATTGTAGGGCGATTTCAATGCTTTTATCCGGCTAAACATGTTCTTTTCTCCTTGTCCTTTAAGAGATGAATGATCAACATAAAGCTACATACCATACCGAATGGTATGCAGCTTTATCAAAAGGATAGTATAAAAATAACACTCTGTAAATAATAGTGTTGTTTTATGCACTTACCTTAGAATAGATACAACTGCCCTACTAAGTCATAAAAACAGGATTAACTTACCAACTTGTTGACCCACTTAAACGCAGCAAGTCTTTGATTTTCTATTGGGTGAACAAAACTCAGGCGTAAAAAATGTTGAAAATTATCAGAAGAGGAAAACAATCGCCCGGGTGTTAGTGTTATGTTTTTAGCCAGTGCTTGACTATACAGCTCTACTGTATTGATAGACTTATCCAGCTCAAGCCAAAGTGTTAAGCCACCATCGGGAACTGTGTATCTAAAGGGAAAAGTCCAATGAGTATTTATTGTTTCAATCAGCTGATCTCGCTGATTTTTTAACGTATCTCTATAATGTAATAAGTGCCTTCGGTATTCACCTTCAGCCATATAACTCGCTATGCCCTCTTGTATTGATTGACTACCCGATAATTGATGAACCAATTTATTACGCATAATGTTAGTGTGGTGCTTTCCTCCCATAATCCAACCAATACGTAAATCGCGAGAAAGCGCTTTTGACATAGAGCTACACAAAATTACATGCCCGGTTTTATCGAAGCTTTTAATAGGTTCAGGCGTGAAGTGAAAACCTAAGTCACCATAAATATCGTCTTCAATTAAGGTGAAGTCGTGCTCTACTGAAAGCTCGTATAATGCTTTTTTATCTTCAAGTGTCATACATGAACCCGTTGGCGTGGAAAAGTTTGGGGTAACAACACAAGCCTTAATTCGACACTCTTTTAATACGCTTAAAACATCATTCGGTTTTACCCCTTGAGTAAACGATGCGGGTATTTCAACAACCTTTAATTTAAGAGACTGAATTAACTGCAACACACCGTAAAAAGCAGGACTCTCAATAGCAACAATATCCCCTGGTTCGCAGCTTACGCTTAACGCTAAATACAAGCTATTTTGACAACCCGATGTAATACAAATGTCGTTTGACGATACTTGTAATTTACGTGATTTATAGTGTTTAGCTATTTGCTGCCTTAATGTTTCAGCGCCATACGGATTCCCGTAGTAATGCGTATTTCTTTTAGCATTATTGCGAGTTGCCCTTGTTACATGTCGATTTAATAATTGAATATGAGAGGACACTGGTGAAGGCGTAGCAGAAGGCAATATATCGAACGCCGCACTACGTTGCATTATCTCATGAAAAATATCAGGCACATTAACTAATTGAGGTTTTTTAACGGTAGGAACTGCAAGCTTAGATAAAGAATGCGTATCTTCGTACGTGGTTTGGGCTAAAACATAATATCCAGAACGAGGACGAGCACTTACTAGTCCGATAGCTTCTAATTTATGTAGGGCGCTTTGCACCGTCACTTTCGATACTTGATATTCTACACACAATGCGCGGATCGATGGCAATTTATCGCCCTCACCCCACTCATTATCTATAATTTTTTCGCGTAATTTATTTGCCAAGCTTTCATACACAAACTGATTAACCAATATTTGTCCTTAATGAATTTCTCACACCAATAGTTCACATTAATACATCTGTACCTATATTATTTTATTTTATTGTGCATATAAATGACAGAAGTTTAAAAATACTATCTGCACATCATTCTCAGCTTAGATAAAAACCGTGAATCACATAGCAGAACAACCTTCCAACGTTATTTTTAAAACGAGTGAAATCGACCCCAAAATATATGTAAGAGAGCAAAAGGGTTTTTATCAAAAGATAAGAAGATCTTTAAACATTTTATTAATGTCGGTTTTTATTGTTATTCCTCTTATTCAACACAATGGACATCAAGCCATACTCTTTGATTTAGAAAAGCAAACCCTGACATGTTTTTCTACTACGCTTTACCCTCACGACTTGTTAATTTTAGGATTGATTTTTATTGTAGCGGCATTTTCTTTGTTTTATGTAACACGATTATACGGAAGAATTTGGTGTGGCTATACTTGCCCGCAAACTATATGGATGCTGATGTTCAATTGGATAGAACGTAGAATTGAAGGAAGCCATAACCAAAGTAAGCTACTCGACAATGCTAAAATGAGTATGCCTAAAGCAGTAAAAAAAATAACAAAACACTTAATTTGGACGGTGTTATCACTTTTTACGGCGCTTATATTTATCTCTTATTTTGTGCCTGCAAATCAGCTTTATGCAAATTTTTTCACCTTTCAAGCCTCTTCATTAACGGTAAGTTGGGTTATATTTTTTGCTGCATGTACCTACATCAACGGTGGTTGGATAAAAGACAAAATGTGCTTACACATCTGCCCATACTCTCGCTTTCAATCCGTTATGTTTTCACAAACAACAAGCCTTATAACCTATGATGCTTTAAGGGGTGAATCTAGAGGACCGCGTAAACGCACCCAACCAAAACCAGAAAACAAAGGTGATTGTGTTGATTGTAATTTGTGTGTGCAAGTATGCCCTGTTGGTATAGACATAAGAGAAGGATTGCAATACGAATGCATAAACTGCGGGTTATGTGCTGATGCTTGTAATGCTGTTATGGATAAATTTAACTATGCCAAAGGTCTTATTAAATATACATCAGAATCAACACCATCAAGCAGCTGGAAACAACATATCGGTTACGGACTAATCATTGGGCTGTTGGGTATAAGTTTGGTAACTTGGTTTTTCGAAAGAAGTGAATTTGAAGTGAGCGTAATTAGAGATAGACATACACTTTACCGTATAAATGATATGGGTAAAGTTGAAAATACTTATACTATAAAAACACTTAATAAATCTCAGTACGCACGTACTTATCAGGTAAATACAATCAACCCCGAGCGTTTTAAGATAGCAGGAAATACGCAATTTACAATAAAACCTGGGGAACACTATCTCAACATTATTTCGGTAACATCGAACCAACATTTAGATGAAAAGATAAACAAAATCAGCTTTATTGTTACCAATAAAAAGAATAGCCAAAACCATACTCTTCCTACCGTTTTCTTCAACGACTAACTTGGTACGTAACTTGATTACAGTTAATAACAAGAGTGAGAAATTAACAAATACGCCGTAATTTGCAAAACAACGGCCATTAATTCTCTAATTACCGTCATTTTGCTTTGCAATATGCAAAAAATGCATATTGCAAATGAACGGAGTTATTTATGGATACCTTAGGAAAAATAGAAAAATTCGCTTCTGCCATGTTAGATACGGCTGAGCTAGACGATTTACTTTGGACTATTGCTCAAAATATTGGTGAAACATTAGGGTTTGAAGATTGTGTTATTTACCTTGTTGAAAATAACAAACTATATCAAAAAGCAGCTTATGGTATTAAAAACCCCGAAAGTAGAACCGTTCTCAACGAAATAGTTATTCCCGTTGGTGACGGTATTGTTGGCTACGTTGCTCAAACAGGTATTGCAGAAATAATTGAAGATACCAGTTTAGACTTACGTTATATCTGGGATGAATTTTCTGGTTGTTCTGAGTTAACCGTACCCATTATTTACGAAGGAAGAACCGTTGCAGTATTAGACTCCGAATCAACTAAATTAAACGCATATACGGTGGAGCATAAAAGACTTCTACAGGTTATTGCGAACATTGCAGCACCTCGCATTATATCAGCACAATATTGTGAACAATTAAAAACATCAAAAGAGAAAGTAAAACGCGTAAACGTTGAGCTAGAAAACAACATCTTCCAACTAAAACGAAATCAAGAATCGTTAATTCAATCAGAAAAAATGGCGTCTGTTGGTTTATTAGCTTCTGGTGTTGCCCACGAAATTAACAACCCTTTAGGTTTCTCTCTCAGTAACTTGTCTGTTTTGGAGCAATTTTTCCAACAAATAACAACGGTAAATCAACTGCTCGTTCAATCTAAAAATCTTCCTAAAAATATCCATCAAGCCATACACAATGTTGAATACCAACATGTATTAGAAGAAACTGAACTCATTATTCATGAAACACAATACGGATTAACTCGCATTAAAGACATAGTCGAGAATCTATGTGGTTATGTAAAAAACAAGGAAGAACCATTTAAAGCAACAGATGTTAATAAATCGATAAGTTCAGCCCTGACTATTCTTCGTGGCGAAATAAGTAATCGATGCAACCTACAGCTTAACTTAAATAACTTACCTAAAATTAACGCTAATAATGGAAAGCTTAGCCAAGTATTTATAAACGTTATTTTAAATGCCGTGCAAGCAACACCAGATGCTGGACGTGTAACCATAAATACTTATACTGCTAATGACCATATTGTGGTTGATGTAACTGATGACGGTTGCGGAATTTCTCCTGAGAACTTAAAAGAAGTGTTTGATCCGTTTTATACAACCAAACCTATGGGGTTAGGTACAGGGTTGGGGTTATTCCTTTGTTATAGAATTATTAAAGAAGAACATGGCGGCGACATTAAGGTATTTTCAGGGGGGAAAGGAACAACATTCCGTATCACTTTACCTGAAAAAGAGAAAAATAGATTAACCTTCGGATCTAGTACCCCAATTAAAAGAAGTACCGAAAAGTGTTAATTCATATTTAATTGCCACATAAACAAATGATTAAATGGATTAATCGCCCATTTAATCAAGTTTACCATCAAACATTGTTGTTATTTTTTAGACGCAACAACGTAAACACTCACTAACTGAGTTTTCCCGTTTATTAGCTTAACTTCAGCCTTCACTCGTTCGTATTCTTTTCCCTCAAACTTATCTAAAAACCCCCAATGATCTTTAAGGTTATCAGAACTAAAGATTTGCCCTTTAATCCAATCACCTTCCTTATCTAATTGTAACGCTGGGCATCCCATTTCAGCTCCCCAACCAGAGTTTACATAATGCCCCTGAACTTCAGCACCTTCAAAGACACCGCCAATATCAGTTAATATATGTTCGTTTGCAAAACCTTGTCTTAATGTTCCATAAACAAAAAGTGATGTCATATTTTATCTCTCAAAGTAGTTAATTTAATAGCCATTACACCGGCCAAAACTAATAACGTCCCAATTATTTGTAAAAAAGTGATAGCTTCGTCCAGCAAAATCCAACCAAAATACAATGTTAATATAGGCCCTAACGTACTGATTAACACCGATCTTGATACGCCAATATATTTCACTGCGCTTGATTGTAAAAAAACAGGTAGAACGGTGGAAAATATGGCCATTTGAAAACAAATCCAGTATATATCCGTAGGTTGTACAAGCTCAGATGCAGGTAGCTGACTAAAAAAATGAAGTTGCACCGAAAAAATAGACACTAACATCGCCAATATTGAAAATCTCATTGAACCTAAGCGAGCTATCATAGGTTCTGAAAATGCATTATAAAATGCAAAACACAGCGCGGAAGCTAAAATAAATAAAACGCCATACATCACTTCATTTTGCTGCGTAAATGCCATATCGCTCACACAAGCACAGAATATTCCTATTGTACAAAGCACCATAGGCAAAATTAATCGACGCTCAAACGGCTTACCCAGTAAAAAAACACTAATAAGAATAGTTAAAATAGGATAAGAAAATAGAATTATCCGCTCTAATCCTGCGGTAATGTATTTTAGCCCCATAAAGTCTAATATCGATGCACCATAATACCCAGTAACACCTAGAAATATAAGTAAAGCGGTCTCTTTAGCGGTTAACGAAAAAGTGCCCTTTAAAGTAAATAAGCCGATAATGACAAATAACGGAAAAGAAAACAGCATTCGTAAACTAAGAAGAGTAATAGGATCTATCGTCGCTACAGCATAAGCTTGTTTTACAAATATGGCTTTAAATGAAAAACCCGCTGCTGCAAGCACCGCGAATAACACGCCAACATTGTACTCGGAAACCCTCTTTTTATATAGAATCATCTTTTACCCTATTAATTTAAAGGCTATACAATGCCATAGTAAACACTGATAATTGAATTGTGATTTAAACAACAAAGCATTCGTCATAGACGAAACCTTAATTATGACTAAATATGATTTAACAGATTTACGTTTATTTATTGCTGTTGCAGAAAAACGAAACTTAACTAAGGGGGCGCAAGACATTTTTCTTGCCCCATCATCTGCAAGTCACAGGCTAAAACTGCTAGAAGAAAATATTGGAGCTCAATTGATGGTTCGTGAAGCGAGAGGCATGAGCTTAACTAAAGCGGGTGAAATATTGTTACGTCACGCAAAAAAAGTGCTGGCTACGTTAGAGCAAATGCAATCCGACATTTCTCCTTATACTCATGGTAACCAAGCCCATGTAAAAATATGGGCAAATACAAACGCAATTCATACCTATTTACCAGATGATTTAGGCGCATTCTTAGAAATAAATCCTGATGTTAGTGTAACGCTTGAAGAACATAGCAGTGAAAAAATAGCACTTGCCGTAGCTAATGGAGATATTGAACTTGGCGTTGTTGCTGAATATGACAAAAGCGCCGATGTTCAATTATATCCTTACAAACAAGACAGATTAGTACTCGTTGTTCCTATAGTTCATAACCTAGCTACAACAAAATCTATAACATTTGAAGAGGTGGTTAATTATCCCTTTGTTATTTTAAATGAAGGTTCAGCTATACATACATTCACCATGAATAAAGCCGCCTTATTAGGTAAACACCTTAATATAAGAGCACAAGTAAAAAGCTTTGATGCTGTATGTAGGATGGTAAATTCAGGGGTAGGTGTTGCCGTAGTTCCGTATGACTCAGTGGCTTACCAATCATCCTTGAAGTTAACAACGGTAGAATTAGAGGAGCCTTGGGCAAAAAGAAATCTTATGGTATGTGTTAAAAAGAACAGTGAAATAGGGACATTATCTCAACAATTACTTAATCACTTAACCCTTAGCTCTAGCTCTCAACCAAAGGCATAAGTGATAAATTTAACCCCTTAGTTGAGGAAGATTAACAACAACCTTTACTTTTCTTGAAGGGCTTTAAGGTTATTTAAACCTGTTTGTAAATCGTTTCCTATCATTTCTTCAAAGTTCATCACTAGTAACATTAAGTTCATCGGATAATCCATATGGCCACTAAATCCCCACTTCACTTTAGTTTGAGTTTCAGATATTGCCTCAGTTAACATGTAAGCAGGTTCTGTTGACTCGAAAGGTTTGATAAAACGTAACTCAAAATCGATACGTTGGCCTTCTTCAATAGCTATGATCTCTTGCTCACCCTTACCAACTTCTTCGTTTGTAGAGTCCCACGCAGAAACAAACCCCACTTGGCCATCAACCCCGCGGTAGGCTTTCTCCATTGTCGGATCCATGGTTGCCCATTTACTGTAATTATTTTGGTTTTTAAGTAATTTAATGTAGCTAAAAACCTGATCTTTGGGCTGATTTATAATAACTTCGCGCTCTACGTCGTAGTTTTTGGCTGTAAATATTGCCAATACAAACGGCGTAGCCAGTAAGGTTACTACAATGACTATTAATTTTTTTAACATGACTGATCCTTGTTTGTTTAAATTAAAACTTGTTGAGTTTTCTCATTATTTTTAAAAAATAATCCATAATAATTATCATCTTCCCGACTACGTCGATACAAAACGATGCTTGTTAACAATAAGGCTAACAATTCGGAAGTGGGTCCAGCGTACCATATGCCGGGCTCTAATAACGCGAAAGGTAATATGAATATAAGTGGTAAAGAAAAGCAATAGGTTTTAGTTAAACCTAATACTCCTGCTCGTTTAGCATCACCAATTGACTGAAAAAACATACTGATGATCATTAAAGGCCCAAATAAAAACAAAGCCAATGTAGACATCGGAATGATTCGAACGACTTCGTCAATAACCCGCATATCTTCAACAAACAAAGCACCTAATTCGTGCCTCATTGAGACAATAATTATTTGCAAGCTCAAACTGTAGATCAGAGAAGTACATAAGGCTATTTTTATAATCTGATTGGCTCTACCCCACTGTTTTGCTCCTACATTATTTCCCATCAATGTTTGAAACGCTAAGCCTAGGCCAAGCATAGGTAAAAACACAAAGGTCATTAGTCGAGTAATAATACCGTAAGCCCCTACCGTTGTTTCAAAGCTTCCGCCACCCCAAACCTGTAAGTTGTACAGTATTGCACCTGAAGAAAGCGCTAAACCTACGTAGGTTAAACTTGACGGGGCACCTAGCGCGAGAAACTCTTTCCAATAGTTTGTTTTCAAAGATAAGCGTAGCACCTGAGATTTTAAGCCTTTAGTATCAAATAAACGATAAATTGCGACGGCAACAATTGAAAACGCTTGTGCTAAAACCGTTCCGTATGCAGAACCCGCGACACCGTAATCAAACTTAACAATCAATAGATAATTAAATATACCATTCAATAACACCGACAATAACGACACTATGGTCATAAACGAAATTTTACCTTCGCTTCGTAAGCTGTCACCATTTATGGCCAGTACGAACATCAAAGGAGAACAAATAATAATAATGCTCATGTAGGTATAGCTTTGCTCGTAAAGTGCTGAAGAGCCATTACTAACCAATGCAATAATTGATGAACCTAAAATAAAAAACAAACCAATAAGTACGCCACAAACGAACAATGCTAACGTTACGGCTTGCGAAAAAGACTCTAACGCCTTTTCTTGTTCATTAGCACCTAACGCCCTAGCCATTACGCTAGCAAACCCCGTTGAAACCAAGGTTGATAGTGCAATAATAAACATGAAAAACGGGAACATCGAAGTGACTGCAGTTAACGCTTCAGCCCCAACAAATACACCTAAAAAATAAGCATCGAGTAACGAAAAAGAACCATTAACCAGCATAACAAAAATAATCGGAATAGCTGTTTTAGCAAAAACGCTAGCCAAATTATCATGTACAAACTTATTGGTATTATTTTCTGTACTCATACTAAAATATCCTTATCAACTTAAAATACATGCAATAAATTAGAAACACTTATGATTAAATGTATTGTAACTGTTCAGTACTTAAATAATACACCACCGAGAACACCGAAACGCTGCGCTACACAGAGAAAATATAGCGCGATATTTTTTCTCTGTGTCCCCTGTGTTCTCTGTGGTGCGTTCTGTTTTTTAGCTGAATAGTTACAATGTATTTTACCTTTTAGCCCATACTAAGTTACTATCTTTTATTCTTAGGCTGATAGTTTAAAATTGAAAGTGGAACTACTTTTTTCACCGGAAAATCTTCAAAGGCTTTACGTTCAATAATATGCCCTAGCTTACTTTCAATTCCGCATAAGTTTCTAAAATTGTCTTTAGCCACCAAAGATACCGCCTCACCTGTAGCTCCCGCCCTGCCCGTTCTACCAATACGATGAATATAATCATCAGCTTGATCAGGTAAGTCGTAGTTCACCACGCGCGATAAGTTGCCAATATCAATACCACGTGCAGCAACACCTGTAGAAACTAAAAACTTAATATGGCCAGACTTAAAGTCAGCAAGAATACTTTCTCTAACTGCTTGAGTTCTCCCGCTATGAATACATTCAGCATTAATACCTCGTTTTTCAAGCTGACTCACTAACTTAGCAGCGCCATGTTTAGTTTCAATAAAAATTAACGCTTGTTGCCATTCAAATTCTTTAATCAAAAAACTCAACAATGCTGACTTAGTGCCTTTATCAACCGTGACTAGCCATTGCTCAATTTTAGGCGCTGAAGACTTGTCTGCAGTTACAGATATTTCTTTTGCATTGCTGTTAATAGCACGCTTAGCCAATGCACGAACGTCGTTTGAAATAGTTGCTGAGAACAACAAGTTTTGACGTTGTTGCGGTAAACGTTCAATAATTTTATTAATGTCGTCAATAAAGCCCATATCTAACATACGGTCAGCTTCATCTAAAACAAGTGCTTCAAGTTCGTCAAAATGTAAAGCGCGTTGATGCGCCATATCAAGCAATCGTCCTGGTGTAGCAACCAGAATATCAACACCCCAAA
>Ga0209291_1003047_pt1 | contig 12851 bp, 14 predicted proteins | sample GOMGulsemesocosm_FD_184633 | JGI IMG/M metagenome (GOLD analysis project Ga0209291, IMG submission 184633) | Methane-oxidizing microbial communities from mesocosms in the Gulf of Mexico - GOM9B Gulf of Mexico (SPAdes) (version 2) | ecosystem: Environmental > Aquatic > Marine > Cold seeps... | reverse complement strand
CTATTAAACATTGAGTAAATGGAGTTAAAAGAAAAATTATTATCATCATATGTTGCTTTTGAAAATGACGTGAATATCAATTCTGATATTCATGAAATTAGAACCCAAGCATTAAAAGATTTTGAAGTTTTAGGATTTCCTACTAAGAAATTAGAAGCTTGGAAATACACATCTTTAAATTCAATATTAAAAGAAGACTACAGTATTTTTCCTAATAAGGAACAGGCAATTGAATTTGCAGAGGTGAAGAAGTATTTCATCCACGATATAGATTCTTACAAAGTTGTTTTTATCGACGGAAAATACAGCTCTTTTTTGTCTGATACTACCCATGATGTCATAGATGTTTGTTTGTTATCATCAGCATTCACAAAACAGAAGCATAAGGCAGTTATTGAAAATTACTTTAATAAAGTTGCTAAGCAAGATAATATGACGGCCTTAAACACTGCTTTTGCTAGTGAAGGTGCGTATATTTATATTCCAAAAAATGTTGAGGTTGATAAGCCAATTCAAATTATAAATTTTGCAACAGGTGCTGAATCTGCAACATTATTACAACCACGTAATTTAATTGTCGCTAGTGAAAATTCTCATGTGCAAATTATAGAACGTCATCAGAGTTTATCTGAAAATGCAATACTAACAAATTCTGTTACAGAAATATTTGCAGAGAAAAGTGCAAATGTTGATTTTTATAAAATACAGAATGATAAAGATAATGCATCATTAGTTGATAATACATTTGTAGCTCAGGAACGTGATACAATTTGTTCAGTACATACATTTTCTTTTGGAGGAAAAATAGTTAGAAACAACTTAAACTTCTATCAAAACGGAGAGCACGTTGATTCAATTTTAAAAGGGATTACTATTTTAGAAGATAAACAACATGTTGATCATCATACATTAGTGCATCATATTGCACCAAATTGTGAAAGTCATCAAGATTATAAAGGAATTTATGACGATAGGTCGACTGGTGTGTTTAACGGGAAAGTAATTGTTAATAAGGAAGCACAAAAAACAAATGCATACCAGCAAAATAATAATGTATTGGTTAGTGATAAAGCTACGGTGAATGCAAAACCACAATTAGAGATTTTTGCTGATGATGTTAAGTGCTCTCACGGTTGTACAATTGGTCAGTTGGATGATCAGGCATTGTTCTATATGCAACAGCGTGGAATCCCTAAAAAGGAAGCTAAGGCATTATTAATGTATGCGTTTTCAAATACGGTATTAGACAGTGTGCGAATTCCGGAAGTAAAAAACAGAATCAATAAATTAATTGCTCAAAAGTTAAATGTTAATTTAGGATTTGATTTATAGATAAATTAAAAAGAATAAAAAAAAGCCTCAATTGTCTAAAAGCAATTGAGGCTTTTTTTAGTTATAAAATAGGCTATCGAATATGATGGTTTTTTACTACTCTAATAAAAATGCTTTTTTAATAAGAAAAAATTATGTAAATTAGGGTTCCATTAAAAACCCCTCATAAAATTTACTAAAAAATTACGGTTAATATAAAAATATATTATTTTTTTGGGTAACAAAAACGATAATATGGGAACTATATAATAGTAACTAAATTTAAATTTTATGAAAAAAGTGTTGATTGCAACTTTTGTTGCTACGTTTTTATTCTGGTCTTGTGATACAGATAATTTAGAAAGTCAAATTCCTCAAGAGGAACAACAACGAGTAGATTTGGGTGTTGATCCTGGTGAGTTAGATAGGATGGCTGAAAATACCACAGGCAGACAATGTCATTCCATGAACGTTTTAGCGCGACAACTACAAGAAAATCCTGGAATGCTTCAAAGAATGCAAAATATTGAAACCCATACCAGAAATTTTAAAAAGCCTGATGGTGCTGGAAATGGTGCTGGAAATGGTGCTGGAAATGGTAACGGCGGCGGAGATGGTGGCGGAGACCCAGACCCAGATAACTTAGGAACAATAACGATTCCTGTATATGTACACGTAATTTATAATACGTCACAGCAAAACATAAGCAGCTCGCAAATAAGCTCGCAAATTGCAGTATTGAACGATGATTTTAGAAAATCGAACTCAGACTCGAATCAAGTTCCTTCGGAATTCGCTGGATTAGCAGCTGATAGTGAGGTAGAATTTGTATTAGCAGGGGTAACAAGAAAGAGTTCTTCAACATCATCATGGGGTACAAATGACGCTATGAAGCATGCTTCTAACGGTGGGGTAGATGTAATTACTCCAGAAACACATTTGAATATATGGGTGTGTAATATTGGTGGTGGTATTTTAGGATATGCACAATTCCCGGGAGGAGGTGCAAGTACAGATGGAGTAGTAATATCTCCACAATATTTTGGAAGCCAAGGATATGTTTCAGCTCCTTTTGACAAAGGAAGAACAGCAACACATGAAGTAGGGCATTATTTAAACCTGCGTCATATTTGGGGAGATGGAAGATGTAAAAGAGATGATTTTGTTTCTGACACACCTTCATCAGATGGGCCAAATTATGGGTGTCCGTCATATCCAACAGTAAATTGTCGTTCAAACGACATGACGATGAACTATATGGATTATACAGATGATGCTTGTATGGTCATGTTTTCAGAGGGGCAAAAAGTCAGAATGAGAGCATTATTTGGAGCCGGTGGTATAAGGGAAAGTATGTTAAACTAAAGAAGTAATACTATAATCGAAAAGCCTTATTAAGATTTATTCTTATTAAGGCTTTTTTGATTTAAATAATCAATAACTTTGTCGTCAGAAATAAGTTATTTAATGGTATTGGAAAAAGATATAAAAAGCGTAAAAAAAGATTTCCCAATTCTTGGTGAAGAAGTTAACGGAAAACCATTGGTGTATTTGGATAACGGTGCCTCTTCACAGAAACCTCAAGTGGTGATTGATGCTATATCAAAATATTACTCTGAGATTAATGCAAATATACATCGTGGAGTACATACACTAAGTCAAAAGGCTACTGATGCTTATGAAGAGTCTCGTAAGAAATTACAAGTGCACTTTAACGCAAAGCATGATTTTGAAATATTGTTCACTAAAGGAACCACGGACGGGATTAATCTTGTAGCGAATGGTTTTACTTCTTTATTAGAAAAAGGAGATGAAATTATCGTTTCATATTTAGAGCATCACTCAAATATTGTTCCTTGGCAAATGCTTTGTGAGCGCACAGGAGCAGTGTTAAAAGTAATTCCTATGAATGAAAAAGGGGAGTTACTAATGGATGGCTATGATGCATTACTATCTGATAAAACAAAGTTAGTAGCCGTAAACCATGTGTCTAATGCATTGGGAACAATTAATCCTATAAAATACATTATTGATAAAGCACATGAATATGAAGCTGTAGTTTTAATTGATGGCGCTCAGGCAACACCACATATAAAACCTGATGTTCAAGCCTTAAATTGCGATTTTTATGTTTGTTCGGCACATAAAATGTGTGGACCTACAGGTGTAGGAATGTTATATGGTAAGGAAGAATGGCTTAATATAATGCCTCCTTATCAAGGTGGAGGGGAAATGATAAAGGAAGTTACCTTTGAAGAAACAATATACGCTTGTTTGCCTCATAAGTTTGAAGCAGGAACGCCAAATATTGCAGGAGGAATTGTTTTTGGAGTAGCCTTAGATTATATGAATGAAATTGGTTTTGACGTTATCCAAAAGCAAGAAGATGAATTGCTAGCTTATGCTAACCAAGAGTTAGGAAAAATAGAGGGACTAAAATTTGTTGGAACTGCCGAAGAGAAAGTTTCAGTAATATCATTTAATATTGAAGGATGCCACCCGTATGATATCGGAACTATTGTAGATAAATTAGGTGTAGCGGTTAGAACAGGACATCACTGTACGCAACCAATAATGCAGTTTTTTAATATCCCTGGAACCATACGTGCATCTTTTATGTTTTACAATACTAAAGATGATGCGGATGCTTTAGTAAGTGCTGTTAAAAAAGCAAAAATGATGTTGTTGTAATAGTTTGGCTTCTTTTTTGTATTATTATAGTATATGAAATCAACTTCCTCGGTGCAAGAACACGAGGTATGAATTAACAATAACATTTTTCGTTCGAGGCAAGCCTCGGGGAATTAAACCCACTGGCGGGATTAAAAACCAATTAGATATGAAATTAATATTGATTATTTTAAGCGCATTAACATTTAATTCATGTGGAGCTGCTAAAAAAACCAGTTCTTCAGAAAAAATAATAACAAAAGAAGTGACAGTAAAAGAAACTAAATTAGTAAAAGAGTACACTCAAACTGATCCTATAGCTATCTATGACTCACATACTAGAGGGTATCATTATACATTTACGGTATATGAAACCTATGCAACAGTTATTAAGGAGTATCAAGGCAAACCTATAAGGGTAGCTGTAGTTGAAAGTGATATTGCTGACTTAAAGAAAATAATAGCGGACGTTTCAATTGATAAAATTGGAACTTACCAGGCGCCAACTAAAAAAAGACATTATGATGGAGCGCCGCACACTACTATTTCAATTTTTAAAAAAGGAGAAAAATATAGTTCTCAAACCTTTGATGGTGGATTTCCTCCTAAAGCGTTAGAAGTTTTAGTAAACAAAGTTTTATCTTTGTCAGCTGAAAAATAAAGCCTTATGACTATAAATGAAATACAGAGTGAACTTGTAGATGAGTTTTCGATGTTTGATGATTGGATGGACCGTTATGAGTATATGATTGAATTAGGGAAATCATTACCCATGATTGATAGTCAGTATAAAAAAGAAGAAAACCTTATTAAAGGATGTCAATCAAAAGTTTGGTTACATGCTGAATTAGAAGATAACAAAATTATTTATACTGCTGATAGTGATGCGATAATTACAAAAGGAATTGTTTCTATTTTAATTCGCACATTTACAAATCAATCACCAAGTGAAATTTTATCAGCAGACACAAATTTCATAGATGAAATCGGATTGAAAGAACATTTGTCTCCAACACGAGCAAATGGACTAGTAAGTATGATTAAACAAATTAAACTGTATGCAGTAGCATTCCAAACACAAGTGAAAACGAATTAGTTTTTCACTTTTCCTTTGAAAAAAGGAAACTTAATAAATGAAAAAGATGTCAGAAGAACAACAAATAGATGCAAGTGATTTAGGAGAAAAAATTGTTAGAGTAATTAAAACAGTTTATGATCCTGAGATTCCAGTTGATGTTTACGAATTAGGATTAATTTATGATGTTATGGTAAATGAAGATTATGATGTAAAAGTAATCATGACCTTAACTACGCCCAACTGTCCGGTTGCTGAAACATTACCTAAAGAAGTAGAAGACAAAATTAAGTCGTTAAATGAAGTGAATGATTGCGAAGTTGAAATTACTTTCGAGCCAGCATGGACCAAAGACTTAATGAGTGATGAGGCTAAACTAGAGTTAGGGATGCTTTAATCCCACCAGTGGATTTAATTACCGAAGCTTAGTTCAAACAAGAATGGAATTCAGTTTAGTGTGCTTACGCAGAGGGAATTGATTAGGTAAAATATATAATGATTCCTGCTTTTTGCAGGAATTGTTTTTTAAAGGTATTATGTCAGGAGAAATTAAAAATAAAGTTGCAGAAAACACGAATTTAATTACGTTTAATCTAGAGGATTATTATGTAGCTGGGAATCGTATTCAAGTTGATATTTCCCAGTGGTTAGATCAAAGATTTATTTTGCGTGAAAAAGAATTCCGCGCTAGTTTGGATAATCATGACTGGGAACAATATAAAGGTTGTTATGTAGCTGTTCATTGTAGTACTGATGCAATAGTTCCTGCATGGGCTTTTATGTTGTTTGTAGTGAAAATAAATCCCTTTGTAAAAAAAGTAGTTATCGGAGGCTTAGAAGCTTTGGAAACATCTCTTTATGATAAAATCTTATCAAACCTTGATTTATTACCTTATGAGGATAAGTTTGTGATTATAAAAGGCTGTTCAAACAAGCCAGTACCGCAGAGTGCTTACTTGAATATTACCAGTAAGTTAATTTCGGTTGCTAAATCAGTAATGTATGGTGAAGCTTGCTCATCAGTTCCATTGTACAGAAGAAAATAATTTATAAAACACTGTTTATTAGTTGTTTGTGATGTTTGGTGTTTAGTAAACAATGTATATATTTGCCCTTCAAAAATTTTAAACTAACAATTATGAAAAAAATAGTATTTGCATTAGTACTTGCATTAACAACAGGAGGCATTTTCGCTCAAGAAGAAGTTGCTAAAGACTCTATCACTGAAGGGTGGAAAAGAGGGGGTAATGTTTTAGTTACATTCAATCAATCAGCATTTAATAATGAATGGACTGGTGGAGGTATTGCTAATATAGCGGCTAATATATTAGTAAACTACGATTTCAATTTAACTAAAGGGGATTTAATCTGGGATAATAAACTTATCGTTGATTATGGAATTAATAAAAACGAAGGTGACGATAATTTCAAAAAGAATAACGATCGTTTAGAGTTCAACTCTTTAGCAGGTAAAAAAGTATCTAACAATTGGTATTATTCAGTGTATTTTAACATGAAAACACAAATGGATAGAGGATTTGTATATGATGCAAATGGAAATGCATTAGGGTCAAACTCTCATTTCTTTTCTCCTGTATATTTTCAAGCAGGCCCAGGTATGTTATGGAAGAAATCTGATAATTTACATGTAAACATTTCGCCAGCTGCAGGAAAATTAATTTTAGTACATAAAGAGTTTGCAGGGTTTTATGGAACTGAAGCAGGAGATACTGAGCGTTTTGAATTAGGAGCGGCTGTAAGAGGATATTATAAAGTAGATTTAATGAAAAATATTTCAGTAGAAAATATATTAGCATTATATACTAACTACTTAGAGGATCCTCAAAATGTAGATATTGATTATACTATGAACTTAGCAATGCAAGTAAACAAGTATATTTCTGCTAACTTAACATTTCAAGCAATATACGATGATAACACGAATCCAATGGGTTTCCAAATTCGTGAAACTTTTGGTTTAGGATTTAACTATACATTCTAAGACTCGTTAATTATATAATATAAAAAAGGCTCGCTATCAGCGAGCCTTTTTTATATTATAAATTCTAATTATAGAAAATTATGCAAAATTTTCGTCATAATCAGGGTATAAAAATTTGTTGTACGGAAAACGAGTAATATGTATACGTCTTACTTCGCTATACACACGTTTCTTAAAGTCTTCTATATTTTCTTTTTCAGTAGCTGAAATAAATAAGGCATTATCACCAATATCATTCATCCAAGTTTCTTTCCAGTCCTCTAATGTATAGTGTGCTTTGGTGCGTTCAGTAACAATATCATCTTCATCAATAGTTTCATGTTGGTAACTATCTATTTTATTGAATACCATTATGGTTGGTTTATCAGAACTTTTTATTTCTCCTAAAATTTTATTTACTGATTCAATCTGATCTTCAAAAGTTGGGTGAGATATATCAACTACATGTAATAGTATATCAGCCTCTCTAACTTCATCAAGCGTACTTTTGAACGAATCTACCAATTGAGTTGGTAACTTGCGAATAAACCCTACTGTATCACTTAATAAAAAAGGCAAGTTTTTAATAACTACTTTACGTACTGTAGTATCTAGGGTTGCAAAGAGTTTGTCTTCAGCAAATACCTCAGATTTTGCAATAACATTCATTAAAGTAGATTTTCCAACATTGGTATATCCAACTAAAGCGACACGAATTAGCTCACCTCTGTTACCACGTTGTGTAGCCATTTGCTTGTCAATAGCTTCCATTTTCTTTCTCAACAATGAAATCTTATCACGGACAATACGTCTATCTGTTTCAATTTCTGTCTCTCCAGGTCCACGCATTCCAATTCCCCCTCGCTGACGCTCTAAGTGAGTCCATAATCCGGTTAGTCGGGGTAAGAAGTATTGATATTGAGCCAATTCTACTTGAGTTCTGGCGTATGATGTTTGCGCACGTTGCGCGAAAATATCAAGAATTAATAACGTACGATCTAAGATTTTACACTCTAAAACGCGTTCAATGTTTTTTTGTTGAGATGGTGTTAATTCATCATCAAAAATCGCAGTACCAATATTATTTTGCTGAATATAAACTCGAACATCTTCTAATTTACCAGAACCAATAAAAGTTTTGGAGTTAGGCATGTCCATGCGTTGGGTAAATCGTTTTTTAACTTCTCCACCAGCAGTGTATGTTAAAAACTCCAATTCATCTAAATACTCTTTAGATTTCTCTTCATTCTGAATTCGTGTTATAATACCAATAAGCACTACATTTTCGTGCTCAATTTGTTTCTTTTCTATCATAATTCAATTTCAATAACGCAAAGCTACGTATAAGATTCTAATTTACTAATTTAGAGCATTCAAATTAATTAAAAGCATACATGAATTCAATATATACTATCGCATTTTATAATCTTGAAAATTTATTCGACACGGAGAAAGATCCAAATACATTAGATCGCGATTTTTTACCCTGGGGAAAGAAGTTTTGGACGGAGAAAAAATATAAAAAGAAAGTATATAAAATGGGGAAGGCAATTTCAAGTATTGCTAAGAATAAAACAGGGAAACCTCCTGTTTTGGTTGGTATAGCTGAAGTTGAAAACGCTGATGTAATTCAAGATTTGGTTGAAAGTGAACATTTAAAAAATTCAAACTATAATTTTGTGCATTATGATTCCCCAGATGAACGCGGAATTGATGTGGCTTTACTGATAAATGAAGATTTTTTCACGGTTGAATATTCTGAAACAATTCCAATAGCTATTTATGAGAATGATGGGGTTAAAGATCACACGCGTGATGCTTTATATGTAAAAGGTGTTATGAATGGCGAGCAAGTACATGTGTTAGTTTGTCATTGGCCATCACGTAGAGATGGTGCTGACTTAACAAGCCATAAGCGATTTCAAGCCGCTGAACAAATAACTAGTTTTATAGAAGAACAAGCTGATATTAATGAGATGTCCAAAGTAATTATTATGGGAGACTTTAATGATAACCCTGTAGATGTAAGCGTAAAAGAACATTTGGTAACCTCAAATATGTACAACCCATTTGAAAAATTAATGAACATTACTCGGGGTAGTTTGAGTTACTATTCACAATGGCATTTGTTTGATCAAATAATATTTTCTCATAACTTCTTTAAGATGGAGAAAGGAAAGCACAGTTTTAAAGAAGCAGATATTTTTGATGAGGAATTCCTTAAAGAATGGAAAGGACGTAAAAGAGGGCTCCCATTTAGAACCTTTAGTGGGAAACGATATCTAGGAGGTTATAGCGATCATTTTCCAGTATATGTTAATTTGAAGAAGAATTAAATACCTCAACTTAATCCTCGCCTAGAAGAAGAGGAGGTTTATAAACGATAAAAAGTAAAAGTCTTACTAGTTGTAAAACTATGAAGGTTTTTTTAATATGTATACGGAGATATTTCTTCTAGATGTCAAACCTACTGATGGGTTATCCTATAGCTTGTTTTAAATCATTCTTCAGACTTTATATGTGGGTTGGTTCGTACTCCTGACTTCAGTGTATGGTTTTGGTATTAAATTTCATGACTTAATTTTTTTAGACTCATAAATATTATAAAAATAATATTTATTGAATTAAATCCCTTTTTGAATTTAAAATGCTTTTATTTTGTAATCAGTTATAATTACTTAAAATGAAAAAATTATATTACCTATCAACCTGTGATACATGTAAGCGAATTATTACAGAATGGAATTTGCCATCAGAAGTTGTTTTACAAGATATAAAAACTGATATAATTACTATTTCTCAACTTGAAGAAATGTATCATCTATCTGGGAGTTACGAAGCTTTGTTTAGCAAACGAGCAAGGTTGTATAAAGAGAAAGATCTAAAAAATGCAAATTTAACAGAAGCGGACTATAAAAATTACATTTTAGAACACTATACGTTTTTAAAACGACCAGTATTGTTATATAATGATGCTATATTTATTGGAAACTCTAAGAAAACAATTGCATTAGCAAAAGAATTTATTCATGTTAAGTAAAAAAAGCTTTGCTTTTATAGCTGCATTTTTAGTACAAGTTTTTTATGGGATTACTTTTACGTTTGCAAATGATGTAATTGATGGTGGATATATAAAACCTTATGGTTTTATATGGTTACGATTATTTGGTGCCACACTATTATTTTGGTTGTTTAGTTTTTTGGCTCCTAAAGAAAAGGTTTCGGCAAAAGATTTTTTAGTTTTTATTGCGGCTGCTTTTTTTGGAGTAACCTTAAATATGCTAACTTTTTTTAAAGGCTTATCATATACCACACCAATTAATGCTTCCGTAATTATGGTTGTTGTGCCCATATTGGTGTTAATTATGTCAGCATTTATCTTAAAAGAAAAAATCACTTCATTAAAAATTATTGGTATAATTTTAGGTTTATCGGGAGCATTGGTGTTAACGCTATATGGTAAATCCACGACATCTAGTGACAACATACTTTTAGGGAACTTTTTAGTGTTTATCAATGCAGTGTCATTTAGTGTTTATTTTGTTATTATCAAGCAGCTTACTAATAAATACCATCCATTTACTTTTATAAAATGGTTGTTTTTATTTGGGCTAATTATGGTAACTCCATTTGGGTTTAATGAAGTATGTGAAATAGATTTGAGCACATTTGAGCCGTACACCTATTTTTCAGTTGGATTTGTAATTATAGCAGCAACTTTTGGGACTTATTTACTAAATCCATTAGCTTTACGAGAATTAAAAGCGTCTACAGTGAGTACATTTTTATATTTTCAGCCTGTAATAGCGGGAATATTTGCAATTATGATGGGGAGTGATTCTTTAAGTGCAACAAAAATAATTGCAGCAATATTAATTTTTATTGGTGTATATTTAGTGAGTAAACCAAATAAATCGGTAAAGGCTATTTAATGAAATATTCTACTAGAATTTTTAACTATATCGACGAGATTCCAGAGTTGGTTTGGGAAAGCTTATCAGAAGCAAACAATGTCTATTTTACTAAACCCTATTTAAAGGCTTTTGAAGTGCATAATGCACACAGAATACAGTTTTTTTATTTAGTGGTTTATAATGGAAATGAACCAATTTCGATAGCTATAATTCAAGTATTAGAATTTGATTTTGTAGCAGCGGATTTTACTTCTAATGCCAATGCTTTTATGCAAAGAGCTAGTTTTTGTTTAGGAAATTTAATTAAAAGAAATTATGTGAAAATCATGATTTGTGGTAGTGCTTTTTTAAGTGGTGAACATGGTATTTACATTAAACCAAATGAGGAGAAAAAGCTTGTTTTAGAGCAATTGATTAAAGGTATGCAGGCAATTATAAACGCCAATAGATATTTAGAGAAATGGGTTGATATTATTTTGTTAAAAGATTTTATAACCAAATCATTGCCAATTGCTAATAATTTAAAAAAGCATCATTATTCTCCAGTTCAAGTGGATCCGAATATGGTATTAACCCTTAACCCTGAATGGAAAGAATTTGACGATTATTTAAGTTCGTTTAAATCTAAATTCAGAGTTAAAGCCAAGAAAGCTTATAAGACAAGTTGTAATTTAGTAGCGAAAGATTTTACTTCTGAGGATGTAAAATACTACAAAAAAGAGTTAAATAGGTTGTATTATAATGTAAAGGATAAGTCAAGTTTTAACCCTGAAACATTAAACATTGCTACATATGTTTCTTTGAAAGAAGTATTGAAAGATGATTTTGTATTAAGAGGGTATTTTTTAGAAGATACCTTAGTAGGGTTTATGAGTGGCGTTGTGAGTCAAAACTCATTAGATGCACATTATGTGGGGATTGATTATGATTTGAATAAAAAGCACGCTATATATTCTAGAATGCTGTATGATTACGTGAAAATCGGAATAGAAAGAAAATTAGGTTTTATAAATTTTGGAAGAACAGCTGGAGAGATAAAAAGCACTCTAGGAGCTGTTCCGGAAGAATTAACCTGTTATGTTCGTCATAAAAAATCAGTAGCTAATTTTTTGTTCAAACCATTTATAAGAAAAATTAAACCCTCAGTTTTTGAACAACGATTCCCGTTTAAGAAGGAGATATAAGAACATAAAAAAGGCTTTACAATTGTAAAGCCTTTTTTATGTTCTGTAGTGTAAAATTATGTCCAGCCATTAATAATACCTCCCATTATTGCGAATGATACTACCCAATATCCAGTAATAATCATCATATATTTAAAGGAGCGCTGTTCAAATAGTCCGTTAGTGATAACTACTGGCAGTACTACAAATAACCCCAACATTGTTCCATGGGCAGCACCGTGTTTAAAGGTCATGAACTCTGCTGAGCCATGTGGCATTTCTGGCGGACCTCCCATAAACACTATTGTCATTAAGAAAAATGAAACCAAAAAAGCAAGTACTACAGAAAGCCCAAAAATAAGCACCATATTACTGTTTTTAGCTTTTTCCTCAGTCATTCCAATTTCTTTCATCCATATTGTTCCAAATACTTTTGGGTGATACCATACAAAACCAACTACTAAAGTTGAAAGTGAGGCGACTACTAATGCGAGCCAGTTAATGTTTTCCATAAGATTTTTTTTAAAGATTAGTTTCCCCCTAAGGGGTTTAATTTTAATATGTTTTTCACATTAAAAACACATTCAGTTTTAAAGATAAGTAATTTTTAAAGAACCGATATTCTGCTTAATAAATAGGTTAAATAGCTATGTAAATTACTTATCTTTGTACAAATTTTTCAGACAACTATGATACAATCTATGACTGGTTATGGGAAAAGCGTACTGCAACTTCCA
>Ga0209291_1003044_pt1 | contig 12864 bp, 18 predicted proteins | sample GOMGulsemesocosm_FD_184633 | JGI IMG/M metagenome (GOLD analysis project Ga0209291, IMG submission 184633) | Methane-oxidizing microbial communities from mesocosms in the Gulf of Mexico - GOM9B Gulf of Mexico (SPAdes) (version 2) | ecosystem: Environmental > Aquatic > Marine > Cold seeps... | reverse complement strand
CCGAATCAAGTTGCGTGAAGCAACTATGCGTGGTGAAGTTCCAGGTCTTAAGAAAGCTAGTTGGTAATTCACGGGAGTAAATGGTTATGATGACTGATCCTATCGCGGACATGTTTACACGCATCCGTAACGGTCAATCTGCAGCAAAAACTGCAGTAACAATGCCATCTTCAAAGGTTAAAGTTGCAATTGCTAACTTGCTTAAAGAAGAAGGTTACATCTCAGAGTATTCAGTATCAGGCGAAGCAAAACCTGAACTTGCTGTTACTTTGAAATATTTTGAAGGTAAAGAAGTAATCGAAACAATCAAACGTGTTTCACGTCCTGGTCTTCGCGTATACAAAGGAGCAAATGAGCTTCCTAAAGTATTAGCGGGAATGGGTATTGCGATTGTATCAACTTCTAAAGGTCTGATGTCTGATCGCGCCGCTCGCACTGCGGGTCTTGGTGGCGAAATCATCGGTTTCGTAGAGTAAGGAGCAGAACTATGTCTCGTGTTGCAAAAGCACCTGTCCAAGTACCTGCTGGCGTTACTGTTACGTTAACTGGTCAAGACATTAAAGTAAAAGGTCCTGTAGGTGAACTTTCACGTACTATAAACAGCTTAGTAGCGGTATCTTATGAAGATAACACTATTACAACTGGTATAGCTAACGATGATAAGTCTGCATGGGCTCAAGCCGGTACTGCACGTGCTTTAATCAATAATATGATTGAAGGCGTAAGTAAAGGTTTTGAAAAGAAACTAGTTTTAAACGGTGTTGGTTACCGTGCAAAAGCTGCTGGTAAGTCTTTAAACTTATCTTTAGGTTTTTCACACCCGGTTGACCACGCAATTCCTGAAGGAATTACTGTTGAAACTCCTAGCCAAACTGAAATCACACTGAAAGGTGCTGATAAGCAATTGGTCGGTCAAACTGCAGCGAACATTCGTGAATACCGTAAACCTGAGCCTTATAAAGGTAAAGGTATTCGTTATTTGAACGAAAATGTACGCCGTAAAGAAGCTAAGAAGAAGTAGGGTAATACGATGGATAAGAAAACATCTCGTTTGCGCCGCGCTAAACGCGCTCGTGCAAAAATTAGCGAGCTGGGTGCGAATCGTTTAGTCGTTCACCGTACTCCTCGCCATATTTACGCGCAATTGATTGCACCAACTGGTTCTGAAGTTATTGTAGCAGCGTCTACATTAGACAAAGAATTAAGTGCTCAGTTAAAGAAAACTGGTAACGTTGAAGCAGCTGCGGCTGTAGGTAAGGCTATTGCAGAACGTGCAGTAGCTAAAGGCATCACAAGTATTGCTTTTGACCGTTCAGGTTTCCGTTATCATGGTCGCGTAAAAGCGTTAGCAGATGCAGCTCGTGAAGCTGGTCTACAGTTCTAGGGGTTGATGATGGCTAATCAAGAAAACTCACAACAAAGTGATATGGCTGAAAAGTTAATCGCAGTTAACCGTGTTTCAAAAGTGGTTAAAGGTGGTCGTATTTTCAGTTTCACAGCACTAACAGTAGTTGGTGATGGCAACGGTCGCGTTGGTTTTGGTTACGGTAAGGCACGTGAAGTTCCTGCTGCAATCCAAAAAGCAATGGAAAAGGCTCGTCGTAACTTAGTAACAGTTGACTTGAAGGGTACAACTCTTCAACATCCTATCAAGGGTCGTCATTCTGGTTCTAAAGTTTACATGCAACCAGCATCTGAAGGTACAGGTATCATCGCCGGTGGCGCGATGCGTGCAGTACTAGAAGTTGCAGGCGTACAGAACGTATTGTCAAAAGCATACGGTTCTACTAACCCAATTAACGTAGTTCGCGCTACTGTATCTGCTCTTGCGAATATGCATTCGCCAGAAGCTGTTGCAGCTAAACGTGGCAAAAGCGTTTCAGACATTTTGGGGTAATTGAGCATGGCTAAAACAGTAAAAATAACTCAAGTTAAAAGTTCTATTGGGCGTTTGCCTAAGCATAGAGCTACATTGAAAGGTCTTGGTTTACGTCGTATTCGTCATACAGTAGAGTTAGAAGATACTCCATCTGTACGCGGTATGATCAACCTTGTATCTTACATGATTAAGGTGGAGGATTAATAATGCATTTAAATACTTTATCTCCTGCACCTGGTGCAAAGAAAGCTAAGAAGCGCTGTGGTCGTGGTATTGGTTCAGGCATCGGTAAAACAGGTGGTCGTGGTCACAAAGGTCAGAAGTCTCGTTCTGGCGGTAGTGTACGTCCTGGTTTCGAAGGTGGTCAAATGCCATTGAAACAACGTTTACCTAAATTTGGTTTCACGTCACGTAAATCTTTAGTTCACGCTGAAGTACGTTTACATGAGCTAAATACCATTACTGGTGATGTTGTTGATATCTTTACACTTAAAGATGCAAACTTAATTACACGTAACATCAAGACTGCAAAAATCATGCTTTCTGGTGAAATCACAAAACCGGTAACGGTTCGTGGTTTAAGTGTTACTAAAGGCGCTCGTTCAGCTATTGAAGCTGCAGGCGGAAAAATCGAGGAATAGTACAGGCTATGGCTACACCAGGTATGGATAATAAAGCACAAGGCGGAACGTCTGAGCTTAAACAAAGATTATGGTTTGTATTCGGAGCACTTATAGTACTCCGTCTGGGATCATTTGTACCAATTCCTGGTATTGACGCCGCTGTACTCGCTCAGTTGTTTGAACAACAACAGGGCACTATCGTAGAAATGTTTAACATGTTCTCTGGTGGTGCTCTCGAGCGTGCCTCTGTATTGGCACTTGGAATTATGCCGTACATCTCGGCTTCTATCATTATGCAATTGCTTACGGTGATTCACCCAGCAATGGCAGAACTGAAAAAAGAAGGCGAAGCTGGACGACGTAAAATCAGCCAATATACTCGCTACGGTACTTTAGTACTTGCAATTGTACAATCAATAGCAATAGCGAATAGCCTGCCTGGTATGATGCCTGGTCTGGTGATGAATGCAGGAATGAGTTTCTATTTTACTGCGATTGTTAGTTTGGTCACGGGTACCATGTTTTTAATGTGGTTAGGTGAACAAATTACTGAACGCGGTATCGGAAATGGTATCTCTGTATTGATTTTCGCAGGTATTGTTGCAGGTATGCCGTCAGCAGTTGGTCAAACAGCTGAGGCGGCGCGTCAAGGTGAATTGCACCCATTAGTATTATTACTTATTGGTGTTATTGTATTTGCCACTACTTTCTTTGTAGTATTTGTAGAACGTGGTCAACGACGTATTGTTGTTAACTACGCTAAGCGTCAGCAAGGCCGCAAGGTTTTCGCAGCGCAAAGCACGCATTTACCACTTAAAGTTAATATGGCAGGTGTAATACCTCCGATATTTGCTTCAAGTATTTTATTGTTCCCTGGCTCTATTGCGAGCTGGTTTGGTCAAGGCGATGGAATGGTTGCTGACTTCTTATCAGAAGTTTCGTTAGCTATGTCTCCTGGTCAACCGTTGTACGTAATGTTACTAGCGGTAGCGATAATATTCTTCTGTTTCTTTTACACGGCTCTTGTTTTCAATCCGCGTGAAACAGCTGATAACTTGAAGAAATCAGGTGCGTTTATTCCAGGGATTCGTCCAGGCGAGCAAACGTCAAAATATATTGATAAAGTGATGACACGTTTAACCTTAGCGGGTGCGTTGTACATTACCTTTATTTGTTTAGTACCTCAGTTCATTATTATTTTTTGGAACGTCAATTTTTACTTTGGCGGAACATCACTACTTATCGTAGTTGTAGTAATTATGGACTTTATGGCACAAGTGCAGACTCATATGATGTCACATCAATATGACAATGTGCTTAAGAAAGCTAATCTTAAAGGCTACGGCAAGTAAGTTTAGTTTACGTTTTAAATAACGGAGTAGTAAGATGAAAGTTCGTGCATCCGTAAAAAAGATTTGTCGTAACTGTAAAGTTGTTAAACGTGCTGGTGTTGTTCGTGTAATTTGCATCGAACCTAAGCACAAGCAACGTCAAGGCTAAATCTTTAGCAGTAGCATTATGCAGATAACTCTGTATAATGCCGCTTCGATTGCAAAAAAGAGACAGGTTGAGTATCCTAACGGGCTTTTCAACCTGATGTAATTTTAATTTAAAATAGGAGATGTGTTTAGTGGCCCGTATCGCTGGCATTAACATCCCTGATCGTAAGCATGCAGTAATCGCCATTACTGCGATCTACGGTATCGGAGCAACTCGCGCAAAGTCAATTTGTGCAGCTGCAGGTATCGCAGAAACAACTAAGATCAGTGAATTGGACGAAGCAAAAATTGATTTGCTACGTGCAGAAGTGGATAAATTCACCGTTGAAGGTGATTTACGCCGTGAAGTTTCAATGAATATTAAACGTCTTATGGATTTAGGTTGCTACCGTGGTATACGCCATCGTCGCAGTCTTCCTCTACGTGGTCAACGCACTAAAACAAATGCGCGTACACGTAAAGGTCCTCGTAAGCCAATTAAGAAGTAGGAACTAGACAATGGCTAAAACACCTGTTCGTACGCGTAAACGCGTAAAAAAACAAGTTGCTGATGGCATGGCTCATATCCATGCTTCTTTCAACAACACAATCGTGACTCTTACAGATCGACAAGGTAATGCTTTATCTTGGGCGACTGCTGGTGGCTCAGGTTTCCGTGGTTCACGTAAATCTACACCTTTTGCTGCACAAGTTGCTGCAGATCGTGCTGGTAAAGCAGCACAAGAGTTTGGTTTGAAGAATATTGAAGTGTTCGTTAAAGGCCCAGGACCAGGACGTGAGTCTGCAATCCGTGCTTTAAATGCTGCTGGTTTTAAAATCACCAACATTACTGACGTTACACCTATTCCTCATAATGGTTGTCGTCCTCCTAAGAAACGTCGCGTTTAATCGCACTTTTATTAGGAATGTTGGAGAAAGAAAATGGCTAGATATTTAGGTCCTAAGTTAAAACTTAGTCGCCGCGAAGGTACAGATTTGTTCCTTAAAAGCGGTGTTAGAGCAATTGACACTAAATGTAAAATCGAAACAATACCAGGTCAACACGGCGCACGTCGCGGTCGTTTGTCTGACTACGGTGTTCAGCTTCGTGAAAAACAAAAAGTACGTCGTATTTACGGTGTACTTGAAAAACAATTCCGCAACTACTACAAAGAAGCTGCACGTTTAAAAGGTAATACTGGTGAGAACCTATTACAACTTTTAGAGAAGCGTCTTGATAACGTAGTATACCGTATGGGTTATGCAAGTACACGTGCTGAAGCTCGTCAACTTGTAAGCCATAAAGCTATTACAGTTAACGGTGTTGTTGTTAATATTCCATCTTTCACTGTGAAAGCCGAAGATGTAGTTTCTGTTCGTGAAAAGTCTAAAACTCAAGCGCGTATTGTCGCTGCTTTAGAATTAGCTGAACAACGTGAGAAACCAGTTTGGGTTGAAGTAGATAATAAGAAATTAGAAGGCGTTTTCAAACGTATTCCTGATCGCTCAGACTTATCTGCCGAAATTAATGAACAGTTGATTGTTGAACTTTACTCTAAGTAAAGTTGCACTTTAAGAGAGGACATAATGCAGGGTTCTGTAACCGAATTCCTTAGACCACGATTGGTTGATATTGAAACTGTTAGCTCAACTAGAGCTAAAGTAACTTTAGAACCATTAGAGCGTGGTTTTGGTCATACTTTAGGTAATGCCTTACGCCGCATCCTTTTATCTTCTATGCCGGGTTGTGCCGTAACAGAAGTTGAGATTGACGGTGTACTTCATGAGTACAGTAGTAAAGAAGGTGTTCAAGAAGACATCATCGAAATACTGCTTAACCTTAAGGGCCTAGCTATAAGTTTAGAAGGCAAAAATGAAGCTGTTCTTACCTTAACTAAGTCCGGTGAAGGCCCTGTAACGGCAGCTGACATCCAACATGACGGAGATGTAGAAATTGCAAATCCTGATCATGTAATCTGTACTTTAACAGGTGATGGTTCAGTTAGTATGCGAATTAAAGTTGAAATGGGTAGAGGTTATGTACCTGCTTCATCTCGTCGCGATGCCGAGGAAGAAGATCGTGCAATAGGGCGTTTATTAGTAGACGCGTCTTTTAGCCCGGTTGTAAGAATTGCTTATGATGTTGATTCTGCTCGCGTAGAACAGCGCACAGATTTAGATAAATTAGTTCTTGATATGGAAACTAACGGTACGTTAGATCCAGAAGAAGCCATCCGTCGTGCTTCAACAATTCTAGCTGAACAGTTAGATGCATTTGTTGAGTTACGTGATGTGACTGAAGTTGAACAGAAAGAAGAGAAACCTCTTTTCGATCCTATCTTACTTCGTCCTGTTGATGACTTAGAACTAACGGTTCGTTCTGCAAACTGTTTGAAAGCAGAAGCGATTCAATATATTGGCGATTTAGTACAACGTGCTGAAGTTGAGCTTCTTAAAACACCTAATTTAGGTAAGAAGTCATTAACTGAAATTAAAGACGTATTAGCATCTCGTGGTTTATCTTTAGGCATGCGCCTAGAAAACTGGCCACCAGAAAGCATTGCTGATAACGACTAAATCGATCATTGTTTTTTAATAGTTGAGATAAGGATTAACTTATGCGTCATCGTAAAAGCGGTCGCCAGTTAAACCGTAATAGCAGTCATCGTAAAGCGATGTTCCGCAATATGGCAAGCTCTTTAGTAAAGCACGGCGTTATTAAAACGACTGTAGCTAAAGCTAAAGAACTACGTATGGTAGTAGAGCCATTGATTACATTGGCTAAAACCGACAGTGTTGCAAATCGCCGTTTAGCGTTTGCTCGTACACAAGATAAAGAAGTAGTAGGTATTTTATTTAACGAACTTGGTGCACGTTACCAAGAACGTCCAGGTGGTTACACTCGCATTTTAAAATGTGGTTACCGTACTGGTGATAAAGCGCCAATGGCTTATGTTGAACTTGTTGATCGCCCAGTAGTAGAAGATGCTGAAGTGGTTGAAGAAGTTAGTGCTGAAGCTTAACTCGTAGAGTTGTTTCACACATAAAAAACGGAGCTTCGGCTCCGTTTTTTTATGCCTTTAAAAAATATAATCGGCCGAATGACTTGACCCTCTATTCGTTTACTCGTATAACATTTACATCAAAATTTAGGAAACTACTCATGTCGGCTAGAAACCCAATCATTGCTGTTACTGGTTCTTCCGGTGCAGGTACATCTACAACCACCGATTCTTTCGAACACATTTTTCGTTCGCTTGGTATTACATCTGCAACGGTAGAAGGAGATAGTTTCCATCGTTATTCTCGTCAAGAAATGGATTTAGAAAAACGTAAAGCCAATGATAATAATCTTAATATTAGTTATTTCGGTGATGCCGCTAACGACTTTGATGCGTTAGAAACCTTATTTAAAGATTACTCCGAAACAGGTAAAGGGAACATGAGGAGGTACTTGCATACCTTCGATGAAGCTGTCCCATATAATCAGATGCCAGGTACTTTTACCCCATGGGAAGAGTTAGGTGAAGGCACCGATATACTTTTTTACGAGGGTTTACATGGCGGCGTAGTCACAGAAAAAAATGATGTTGCTCAGCACGTTGACCTTCTGATTGGAATGGTACCCATTGTTAACTTAGAGTGGATACAAAAGATTGTTAGAGATACAAATCATCGAGGTCATAGCCGAGAGGCTGTCACAGCGAGTATAGTAAGAAGTATGGAAGATTATATATCTTTTATAACACCGCAATTTTCACGCACACATATCAACTTTCAGCGTGTACCTACAGTTGATACTTCTAATCCTTTTAGTGCTAAAGCTATACCGACTCTTGATGAAAGCTTTGTAGTCATACGATTTAGGGAAGGAACCAAGGTAGACTTCCCTTATTACTTGAATATGATTGACGGTGCATTTATGTCTAGAATAAACACATTAGTTGTTCCAGGTGGGAAGATGGGGCTAGCAATGGAACTACTTCTTACCCCACTTATTCAAGACATTATGTTAAAGAAGAATGAAGCCAATAAACAGCTTGATTGGATGAGTGATTTATAAAACCTTAATCACGTATTTCAAATTCATGAGTAATATTTACAGCTTTATTTAACATCAGAGCAACAGAACAGTATTTGTCAGCAGATAAAGATACAGCTCTTTCTACATGTTTTTCTTTAATATTTACGCCTGTAATTACAAACTTTAAATGAATAGCTGAAAATAGCTTGGGGACGGTATCAACTCTTGTTGCTGATATTTCAACGGCACAATCTGAAACCTGCTGTTTAGCTTTTTTAAGAATACTGACGACATCGACCGAAGAACAACCACCTAAAGAAATAAGAACATTTTCTAAAGGACTTGGAGCTAATTCACCATTATTTGCATCCATCACAATGGAGTGACCGGATTCTGAGTGACCAATAAATATTTCATCATTGGCCCATTTTACAACTGCTTTCATATTATTCCTGATCAACGTCTAAGAGTTGATTTCGCTATCAAAAAGATTTTTGATGAGGATAGCAAATTCTTTGATAAAAGCTAGTTGATCCGTTGTAATTGGGTTATTTACTACGGCTGAGAGGATTTCTTCTAAGTCATAAACGATTGAGTCAACCTCTCTGATGATGGCATTGCGTTGAGTAAACGTTAATGTGTCATTTTGCATGCACACAGTAATTATCTGTTCACTGAGCTCTTCCTCGATCTTTTCCATTACCGTAACATGAGTATTTGACTTTGATTCTATATTTTCAAAAAGACTCAAATGTTCAGTCAAATACTCAATGATATGAATATAACCTTCCTTATCCGTAACCATAGAAACTTACTCGGAATTTAGTAGTGATATTCAGTATATAGTGTCTTGATTAATCTGTAAGCAGTAGTTAACAATAAATAAATGACAAAAAAAGTGTGGTTTTTGTAATTATATATTTACATATGTCGACATGTTGACATGAAATGTACTTTTATAACTTATAAAACAGCTAGATAGACTAATTTCGTGTAAAACTGGAATGTGAACGTTTTTTGTTCGAGATTTGATATGTGAACGGATTTTCACAAATATGTACAGGTTGTTAATATTTTTGTTTTTTTGTTCATTTATAACATCTTATAAAAATTATTTTCTATTAAACAAGACGGATTTTAAACATGAAAAATAACATATCTAATGTTTTTAAAAGATCAATTGCAGCTATTGCTGTTACGGCAGTATTAAGTATCACTTCTACAGTATACGCAGATACTGGAGCGCTAAAATTTCAAGTAACTGACTCTTCAGGAAATCCTGTACTGGGGGCCGTTGTAAAAGTTAGCACAGCGACTAGCTTAACAAAAAAAAATGGCGTTACAGATGAAAACGGGTTTGTACGAGTCGTTGGTTTAGAGCCATCTACTAAATACGTAATTGATATTAAAGGAGATGAATACCTTCCTTTCAAACAAAAAGGGGTAAAAGTAGTTTCTGGTAAAAGCTTCTCACTTGCGTATACATTACGCCAAAAAAGTAATGTTGAGGTTATAGAAGTTATTGGTAGTGCTAATAAAGTTGTTATTGATACAACATCTTCTGTAATCAGCACTGATATCACTTTAGATTTAACTGAATCTCTACCTACCGGACGTAGTTACCAGTCTTATTTACAATTAGCACCAGGTACCAAGCCTACCCTTAATGGTAATCCGTCCTCGAAATCAGGTGTTAACTACTCCGATGCAGTAGATTCTAAAGGGAATACGTCAGGATCCAGTACAGATAATATATATTATATTGATAGTATTAATGTAACAGATGGTCACACTGGTGGTTTTGGTGCGAACTTTAATTCTGAGATCATTTTAGAACAACAAGTTATTACTGGTGGTATCCCAGCTGAATATCAAGGTGGATCGGGACTCGTATCAAGGGTTGTGACAAAATCAGGAAGTAATGAATTTCACGGTTCGATAAACTATTATTTACAGAATGATAGTTTGGTTGCGGATAATGACCATTTAGGGGATAACAGTTTTTCGACTTATGATGCAGCTGTAACATTAGGCGGTCCAATTATTAAAGATCAGTTATGGTTTTTTGCTTCTTATCAGGTGAAGAACAGAGAAGATGATGTGTCAGATGCTACATCTGGGGAGTTAATGAGAACGGTAAGTAGTGATTCAGATTTAGGCTTCGCTAAAGTAACTTGGCAAGCAAGTGAGAACGATAAGTTGGTATTTACATATTTTAATGATCCGCAAGAAATTGATGGTTCTAAAGACCCAACAGTTTTAAATAATAGAGATCAAGCGCAAATGCAAGGGGGAGATAATTATAAATTTGAATATTCACATATGTGGGATGATTTTATACTTACTTTTTCTGCATATTCTCATGAAGGCGAATTATCTTCAACAGCTGCTGATAAAACTACACGTAATGATGTGGCTTATTCTAGTGGTGATCCTTCTTTGGCTGAGTTAAATCGTGGTGGTCGTGGTTCTGATTCTATTCAATTTCGTAATAGAGAAAGTTTACAATTAACCTTGGAATATTTTTTAGACACAGATTCATTCGGGTATCACGCGTTCAAAGCAGGCGTAGAAAGTACAGACAACACTCGTAAATTAAATTCCGTGTATACGGGAGATAGTTCTCAATATACATCAATCTCAGGAATTTCATCACTTGACAATTATGTAAATGGGGCCTGGACGGGGGCAACGGATATAGTTAGCGATGACTACAATCGAATAATTTCAGCAATGGAAGGAAGTAGTAATTATGCGGATTATCAAGCGTTATTAGATGTTGATAATAACGGTACAATATCTGAAACAGAATTAAGTACGTTACAGTTTAACAATACATCAGGAAACCCTGACGGTTTAACAAATGTATATAGGATTTCTCAAGTACAAACCGCTCCAGTAGAGTTTAAAACGGAGGGGAAAACTTTCTTCTTTCAAGATTCATGGACCTACAATAATTTAACATTAAATGCAGGTATCAGGGCCGAGCAATGGGAACACTTCGCTACTAATGGCGACAGTATTTTTACATTTGATTGGGATATTGCACCACGAATTAGTGCGGTGTACGATATTAATGATGATGGTGAGAGTAAGGTTTGGGCATTCTACGGTCGTTATTATGACCCTATTCGTACAGATATGACCTCATTTGCAGGTACTTTGACAGGACCTGTAAGGGAAGAGCAGGTTAATGTTAATGGTGATTGGTTAACCTATAGAACACGTGGGGGCAGTCAAAGTTTTGATGCATTCTTTGCACCCACAACCAAAACACCATATACCGATGAATTTGTTATTGGCTATTCTCAAACGATAAGTGACTCGATGAGTATAGAAGCTATCTATACAAATCGTGTCAGCGAGGATATTTTGGAAGATTACGATCTCCATCTTTATAACGATTCTTTACAAGGTACAGACTTTGAAATCCCGCTATCGTACTTTGGTTATGATGAAGTACCGGAATCTAATTATGTCATAGGAACATTGCTTGGAGGTAAACGTGAGTATGAAGGTTATGAATTAATCTTTAAAAAAGCACGAACTGAAGATGATAATTATCAAATTTTAAGTTCATATACTTATCAAGACGCATATGGTAATTCAAATTCTGATGGTAATGCTGACTTCCAAGGAGATGTTGTATGGTTAGATCCTCGAGCTCCAGGAATGTGGGGTAAACAACCAGGTAATATAGATCATTTATTTAAAATAGCAGGTACATATTTCTTTGATAACGGCATAGAAATTGGAGCGGTATATAACTGGAACTCTGGTATACGCTATAGTGAAACATGGTCGGTTGCTGGCCGCCATTTACCTATTCGTGTTGATACTGCGTATGAGTCAGGTGGAACTAGCCAGCGCTGGGTTGATGCTGATTCAGTGGGTACACACACAGCAAATTCTTACGGTACATTAGACTTACGAGTTAAATATACTTATATGCTTGATGATACCTACAAAGCAGAGTTTTTCTTAGATATATTTAATGCTTTAGATGATCAAGCTGCTGCTCGACAACAAGATTTACAAGCAGGCGACGGGGTTTATGCATTTGGTGAAGCCAGCCAATGGGTTGAGCCTAGAAGAATTTATTTAGGCGCTCGTATGTCTTTTTAATCTAATTTGATATATTAATAAAAACCCTAGCAATTGTTAGGGTTTTTATTTCGATCATAATAAGGACTATTTATGTTATCGAAAGTTTCTAATTTAATTTTAATAACCCTTCTGGTTAGCTGTTCCACAACTCACAATAATGTGTCACCCCCAAACTCAGAAAAATATTTAAAGCTTATGAATAAAAAGCTTTCCGAAAGAGCTAGAGATAACCTAGTGCGAAAGCCAAAGGTTTATTCTTCAATGTCTAGTAATGGAATTGTAAGTACCACCCGAGCATGTACGGCTAATAATAATGTTGATGATGGGGGAACAATAAACTTTTATTTTAAACGTTACTGTAATATGTACCTTGGTAATTTCATAAAAGGGAAATGTTTAGATAAAAAGGATGAATTAATATTTTCAACAATAGTAGATTTTTCAAGATCTTGTACTGTTTCTGGAGGCTCCTCTGAACTCTATTGGAGAACATTAACAATTACTAAATATCAGTAGTCTATTAAGATGGATAATGCTTCAAAATAAAAAATCGATAGGATTAAGTTAACAAATTGATAAATCGCTCTAAGCATTGCTTTGTTGATTAGCTTTGCTTAGAGATGTCAGTTGAGTCTATTTTACATTAGTACTTTCAAAAATTTTATCTGCAGACGCAGCAACAAAGCCGGTATAAAGTTCTCCGTTAGGTAAAGGGTAGCGCTTAGCAAACTCATAAAAACAGCTTGGTATTGA
>Ga0209291_1003042_pt1 | contig 12872 bp, 10 predicted proteins | sample GOMGulsemesocosm_FD_184633 | JGI IMG/M metagenome (GOLD analysis project Ga0209291, IMG submission 184633) | Methane-oxidizing microbial communities from mesocosms in the Gulf of Mexico - GOM9B Gulf of Mexico (SPAdes) (version 2) | ecosystem: Environmental > Aquatic > Marine > Cold seeps... | reverse complement strand
TCTTAAACCAAAGTCCCCAGCTGACATTAAATAACACCGCACTATCAGGTCAATGGATAAAAAATTCAGTCAAAATATCTTCATTTTTAACAGAACATAAAAATCTTCAAATACAGTCGTTCAATGGTGAATTACAAACCACATCAACATTACCTATCGACATAAATTTACAAACTAAAATTAAACAAAATCCTGTATGGCCGCAAATATCAGATTCTACTCAGCAGCTATCTGTTAAAGGTGACTTTACGTCTCTGACTTTTAACGCAAGCAGCAAAGAAACCTTAGTACTTACTACTGAGGGCACACTTGAATTAGCAAATCCCCTACTCCCTTACTCAATCAGTATTAACGCAGAAAAGATGCCTTTGTATGATGAGGTTAGCCACGTTATTCATCCTTCAACCATATCATTAACCTCTCAGGGTAACTTAAAACAACAAGCTATTTCAGTTGATAGTGTAATTAATGGCTTAGGTTACAAAAATGCTGAACTCATTTTCCAAGGTAATCACGCCACAAATGAAGAAACCACACTCGTTATTGATTCTTTTAAACTAAAGGATAATAAAAATGATCTCGACGTGGCCGGCAATATAACAATAAGCAATAAACCTACGTGGAATTTACGCATAAAAGCAAAAGATTTTACTTTACCCAAAATAGATAATGAAATTTTAGGTCGTAACTTTACGGGAAATATCAAAGGCACTCTAAATACTCAGGGCGCATTTGATTATGAAAACTCCACCATTACTGTATCAAATACTAATTTATCTGGTGTCGTTAACGACGTGCCATTTAGCGCCGTTGGAAGCTTGTATTTACAAGAAAATTGGCAAGTTGAGCCTAGTGACCTATCGATATCTGTATTCGATAGTATCGTTGAAGTTAAAGGCTTTAATGATACTCATTGGCATATTGATGGACGAATGGAAACACCTAATATTGAAACGTATATACCTGAGGTATTTGGCGAAGCAGCAACAACATTTAGTATTCGAGGGCCAATAAAATCTCCTTCAATACATTTTACAAACTCATTAAAAGATACTGTATATCAACAAATCTCATCGCCATTAGTCATAGCTAAAGGCATTTACTCTCCTACTGAAAACCATAAATTGTCTGCGCAAGTTACCAGTGAACAACTTAATACGATGGGAATACCATTAAATAACTTTACCGGCAATATTAACGGTGATGTGAATACACAAAACCTAGAATTTTCTTGGGATGGCGAGTTAAACAGTGCACTAAAAGTAAACGGTATATGGAACCACAGCGAACAACAGTGGGTAGGAAAAATAGCCGAAGCCGAGGTGCAGTATTTAGACTTTAAATGGTTACCCAACAAAACAATCACAACAACTTATGATCATAAAAAACAAACTGTTTCTGTAAACAAACATTGTTGGGAAAACGAAGGGCTTGACCTTTGCTTAAATAAGAAAGTTTCCTTTTTTCATCAAGGGAATATTCCTTTAACCCTAAGTATGTATACGCCAATATTTAATGAAACCTTTGCACCTGAAGATCTGTTAATAAACACACATGTTACAGGTGACGTTAATATCAAATGGCAACAAAACAAAGATTACGAAATTAACGGTGATTTAACTTTATTTGCAGGCAATATATTACTAGAAGATTCTACCTTAGGCTTACCGGTTGAAATACTGAGCGCCTGGGATAAAGGAAAGGTTAGTTTTAATGTAACAAATACCGACATAAACACTCATTTAATGTTTAGTCCTAATAAAGATAATACCTTACCTTTTTATTCAACACTGAATATAGACTCAAGTATTAAGCGAGAAAATGACTACCCCTTGTCAGGTACAGCCAGTCTACATAATTTCAATTTAGCGCCATTTACATCAATCAGTCCAGAAATAGCTTCACTTTCAGGCGTTATCAATGCCAACATGCTGTTAAGTGGCACACTTAAAACCCCTGATATTCAAGGAAAAATAAACTTTTCAGACGGAGAGTTAAAATTACTGAGAAGTCCAACGTTATTTAAAAATGGAGCCGTATCGGTTGATTTATTAGGTGATCATGCGATGTTATCAGGCACATTTAGTGTTGATAACGATATAGCGTTAATCAAAGGTGATGCAAACTGGCTAGCTGATAAATGGTTAAATATAGATGTGAATGCAGATCAACTATCGATACTCGTTCCTCCTCATGTAGAAGCAACAATCACCCCACATATCAACATACATTTAACTGAACAAGCCCTTCGTTTTTCAGGTGACGTTAGTGTGGTTGATGGTATTTTAGAGGTCAATAAACTCCCCGAAGGGAGCGTTGAGTTAAGTAAAGATGTCGTTTTTGTTGATGTTCAAGGCAAAGAAATAATTAAAGACTCAGGCTTCGACATTAATACAAATATTAGACTATTTATAGATGAAGAGTTTCAATTATCAGGCCAGGGATTTAACGGTAATCTTAATGGCGCACTTCTGATCCAACATGGAACACACCAACCCTTACAAGTATTTGGTAACTTGAATATCCCGGGGGGTAGATACCATGCTTACGGCCAGCGTTTACAAATAGAAAAAGGAAAAGTCGCCTTTAATGGCCCAACCGACAACCCTCACGTTAATTTGCGGGCAACTCGCACCATTCAAAAAGAAAACATTAAAGTAGGTGTTGAAATAAGCGGACAGGCAAACTCCCTAGTCTTAAATTTAATATCCTCTCCTACCATGTCTCGCGCACAAACGTTGTCTTACTTATTACGTGGTCAAGGGTTAGACTTAGATGCTCCCGATAACTCAGGTGTAGGCGTAGCGTTAGGGGCAGCATTGGCTAATTATTCTGGCATATTAAAACAAATAGAGAAACTTCCCTTACTCAATAATGTTGAAATTGAAGGTAGCAGCGAACAAATAGCCATTGCTGGATATATAGGAAAAAAAATCTATTTAAAATACGGTATTGGTGTTGAAGATCCCGTTAATGAGCTCACCATTAGATTGTTCCTAATGAGCCGATTATGGATTGAAACTATTTCAGGATCTGGCCAAGAACATTCAGCTGATATTTATTATTCGTTTGATACCAACTTATAAACTTTATCATCAACAACTTTGCAGTCGTTAAGTAATAAATTTATAGTGCATCATCACTTATATATGGATTACCTAATGAAAATAATAAAACAAACATTCTTGAGCTTACTTATCTCCGCTACATTTTTAGGTAGCCAATTAATCAGTACAACCGCCTTAGCACAACAAGTATTTGAAGCCCCTTTGGTTTCTATCAAAACGCATGATGATTTTTTTAACAACATTAAACAACACTGCGGTAAAGCATTTGCGGGAAAAGTAACCGTAGATAACGCTAAAGGTGATGGTTTTGCTAATAAAAAACTTATCATGCACGTTAGAAAATGTACCGAAACTGAGCTTCAAGTTCCCTTTCATGTTGGTGACGATGCCTCTAGAACATGGATTATTACTAAAACAGGCTCAGGATTATCGCTTAAACACGACCACCGACACAAAGATGGCTCAAGCGATAGTTCAACCATGTACGGTGGACATACATTAGATGCAGGTTGGGCCCAAGCTCAATCTTTCCCTGCGGATCAATATTCTAAAGAGCTTTTTGTTAAAGAAGGTATTCCACAATCAAATATTAATACGTGGAATATGTTTATTTACCCGAATAAATTTACTTACCAGTTAGTACGTGAAGGACGAGAGTTTAAAGTCGACTTTGATTTAACTAAACCTATTTCACCACCTAACGCACCTTGGGGTTATCAGGATTAATTAGAGGCTGTTGATCTTCACGGGTAATATACCCGTGAAAATTGTTTTTTACCCCCAAGAATTGGCTGTAACTAACTGCCAATCATATTGCCATCCTTGCGGAATATTGTGTTCATCTAATAAAGCATTTTCAGCAAGGTAATCGTATTGCTCGCCCAAATGTTTAACGACATTTTCAGAAACTCGTGTATTAACGTGATGCGGTTTAACATCGCTAACTTGTGCTAAACCAGCAGCCCCAACTAAGTGTGTTAGGTTATCAATAATAGCTTTATGAAATTTATGCACTCGATGACCTTTTTCTTCATAATTAAGTGCGTTGTATCGCTCGGCATCTTGTGTGGCGATACCGGTGGGACATTTATCAGTATTGCAGTGTCTTGATTGAATACACCCTAAAGAAAGCATCATCGCTCTTGCGCTATTGACGGTGTCGGCACCTAACGCAAGTAGACGCAGTACATGAAATGCAGATAGTGCTTTACCTGAAGCAATGAGCTTTATATTGTTACGTAAACCACAGCCTATCAGTGCATTTTGTACAAAAACTAATGCATCACGTAATGGCATGCCTACGGAGTTGGTAAACTCGATTGGTGCCGCACCTGTGCCCCCTTCTCCGCCGTCAATTGAGATAAAGTCTGGATAAGTTTTTCGTTCTAACATCGCTTTACATAGTGCTAAAAACTCGCGTTTATCACCAATACATAATTTAATACCTACCGGTTTTCCGCCAGATAACATTTTCAGTTGTTCTATAAAAGTTAGCATTTCAAGTGGTGTCGAAAAGCTACTATGCGCGGGTGGAGAAATAACATCTTGTCCCATAGGTACTTTACGAATATTGGCAATTTCTGTAGTTAACTTAACAGCAGGAAGTATGCCGCCATGCCCAGGTTTTGCGCCTTGAGACAACTTAATTTCGATCATTTTTACGTTATCTTTTTTCGACTCTTGAGCAAATAATGCTTCACAAAACTGTCCATCTTCTTTACGACAACCAAAATACCCCGTACCTATTTGCCAAACTAAATCGGCACCGTAATGTTCGTGATAAGGGCTTATTCCCCCCTCACCGGTATTATGATAAAAACCGCCAGCTTTAGCGCCTTTATTCAACGCTAAAACGGCATTCTTACTTAACGATCCAAAACTCATCGCTGAAATATTAAGAATCGAGGCTTTATAAGCATTATCTCCCGATCCAATAGTAACTCTAGGGTCATGATCCGTTACCGGCTTAGGTGAGATAGAATGGATCATCCATTGATAACCCACTTTGTAAACATCAAACTGAGTACCAAAAGGACGAGTATCGTTTCCACCTTTTGCCCGTTGATATACCAAATCCCTAAATTCACGATTAATGGGGCGACCATCTAAGTTAGATTCAATAAAATACTGCTGAATTTCAGCTCTAAAAGACTCTAATAAATATCGAATATGTCCAACAACTGGATAAATTCGCAAAATAGTATGTTTACTATAAAAAATATCATAAATACCCAACGCGATAAGAGGCACTATAACCACTAGAGCCCATGTTGCGGCAGACCAATAAAACTGTAGGACAAAAATTAAAAAAAGAGCGGTACAAGAGAGTAGAAAAAACCATTGGCGAGGAAGCATAACCTAAAACCATTATTCCATTAAATTAAGGACTTAATTAGATTACATTAATCAGATGAACGCAATACGCCAAATGTAATTTAAAGAAGTTTATATTTTCCTTCTAACGTATGTTGATCTTTCGCGGTTACATTTTATTCGCTTCTTATAAGGAGAATAAAACGTTTTGATCGCGGCGAGTAATGTGTAATACAAGAGCCACCATCAAGATAGAAAATCAAAAAGGTGGCTATGTTTTAGAGCATTGAGTTAGGGGCTGTTTATCTTTGTTCATATTTTCTGCAATAGACTCTTTTTAATGCGAGAAAGCAGAATATACGACGTTTGGTTATTCCAAACGAGTTATATTCTAATGCCGCTAGCGATAAAAAGAGACATTGTCTATTGGCATTTGTCTCGGCCAACAGTTTGTTGTTGCTCGCCTAGGCCATCAATCCCTAAACGCATTACATCACCTTCTTTTAGGTATTTAGGTGGAGTAAAACCTAAACCTACACCCGGTGGTGTGCCAGTACTAATTATATCTCCTGGCTGTAAACTCATAAATTGGCTAATGTAAGACACAAGAAATGGCACTTTATAAACCATAGTACGAGTATTACCATCTTGTACTCTTTCTCCGTTTAGCTCTAACCAAATACCTAATTCATTTGAATCTTGTACTTCATCAGTTGTCACTAAATACGGCCCGATAGGACCAAAAGTATCGCAGCCCTTCCCTTTACACCATTGACCTTCTTTTTCAATTTGAAAAGCACGTTCAGATAAGTCATTAACAACACAATAACCTGCTACATAATCCAAGGCATCTGTTTCTGAAACATACTTTGCTTCTTTACCAATTACTACGCCTAGCTCAACTTCCCAGTCAGATTTTTCTGACGTTGGTGGCATTAACACCGCATCATTAGGACCAACAATTGAAGAAGTCGCTTTCATAAACAATACCGGCTCTGACGGTACATCCATACCAGATTCAGCGGCATGATCGGCATAGTTTAAACCAACACAAATAAATTTACCTACTCTGGAAATCACAGGGCCAACTCGAACACTTTTATCAACCTCTGGTAGCGTATTTAAATCTAATTCCGCCACTTTTTTTACTACGTCCTCAGCAAAAAAGCTTCCGTCAATATCATCAACATAACCAGATAAATCTCTGATCATGCCATCACTATCTAAAATTGCAGGTTTTTCAAAACCTGCTTCTCCTACACGCATCAATTTCATTTTATAACATCCTATTTACAACGAAAAACCCTAGCATAAAAACTTAATCACTAGAGCGTAAAAATTTTATCCATCAACAACCATTTTTCATCGCCCGTAGCCCAAGGCAACTGTTGTTGAAATTCCCACATTAACTGCTCCCATTCTACAACCTTAGGATTACTTAGATCCGAGGCTTGCTTAGCTTCAAAACAGAAGTCTTCATTCACCTCTAATATCATGAATAATCGATTGCCCAACAAATAAATCTCTGCCTGCTCTATACCTGCAGTTTTAATACTATCGATAATTTCAGGCCATACCTTTTCATGATATTTTTTATACTGACAAATTAAGTCAGCATCATCTTTTAAATCTAATGCAAAACAATGTCGGGCAGTCATTTAAATCCCTTATTTTGGCAAGTGTTTTTGTGAGCGTTTTCCGTATATTGCAATCACTACAAAACAAAGCAATGGTAAAATGAACGATGCCTTGGTCGCAGAAAAACCGTCAAAAACAACTTTCATGTCAATAATACTTGCTTGTGCCATGGGTAAAAATGTTCCGCCAACAATAGCCATAATCAGCCCTGCTGCACCCAGTTTGGCATCATCACCGGTGCCCGTTAAAGCGATGCCATAAATGGTTGGAAACATTAAAGACATACAGGCAGAAATACCGACTAAGGCATAAATACCAGCCACACCTTCGAGCAAAATAGTCGCGATGGTAAACAAGATGCCACCCGCAGCGAGTACCATCAACAACTTACCTGGGTTGATATACTTTAATAGAAAGGTACAGATAAAGCGGCTCAAACAAAAAATAATCATCGCATAAATATTCATCATTTGTGATTTAGCTTCAGCAGCTTGCTCTGTCATGCCTAATGTCACAAACACTTCCGTGCCATAATGAATAATAAAGGTCCAACACATTATTTGTGCGCCTACGTAAAACATCTGCGCAACAACACCTTCACGATAGTTTTGGTTTGCTAATAAGCGTTTAAAAGTACCTTTAATATCGAGTGACTCTGATTTTTCTTCAGTGCGTGGCATTTTTTTAACGGCAATAACAACAAACATTACCAACACGACAACAGCAATGGCTAGATAAGGATTGCGAATAACCTCCAGATCATTGGCGGTAATAGCGCTAAGTTGTTCTATTGCTGTTACAGACCCATCACTTGCAAGCGCTTGGCGTTCGGCATCTGTTGCTGGGTTTAATTTTTGGATGATAAATTGTGTCGCAACAAACATACCAAGCAATGAGCCTACAGGATTAAAGGCTTGTGCTAAATTTAGTCGTTGAGTTGCTGTTGAAGCTGGCCCCATAGAAAGTACATATGGGTTAGCGCTAGTTTCTAAAAAAGAAAGACCACAGGTCATAACAAAAAAGGCTAATAAAAATGGCGCAAAAGCCTGTGCTTCAGCTGCTGGAATAAATAATAATGCCCCTAAAGCATAAAAGCCAAGTCCCATTAACAAACCCGCTTTATAAGAGAATTTTTTAATAAATATCGCCGCAGGAATGGCCATAGCACCATAACCACCATAAAAAGCGACTTGTACCCAAGTACCTTCAGCAGTACTCATTTGTAATACTTTTGAAAATGCTTTTACCAAAGGGTTGGTGATATCGTTCGCAAATCCCCATAAAGGAAAACACAAGGTAATTAGAATAAAAGAGAGTAAGTATGCTCTAGGCACAATCTCTTCTGATTTAGACTCACTTTTTTGTAAGTAAATCTCTTCATTATTATCATTAATAGCTGCATCCGGATTATTCATTATCTTAACCTTATCGTTATTGTTATAAAGCTTTAGTGATAGATCTAATTATTCAGCGTGACAAAACCACCATCAATAGGGAAATTACTTCCGGTAATAAATGCCGCTTCATCTGAGCATAAGTACGCAATTAATCCCGAAATTTCATCAACTTTACCCATTCGGCCAATAGGTTGAGATTTAGAAAGCTTGTCAAACATTGCTTCTTTATTGTCTGGGTAGTTCTTTTCTAAAAAGTTATCGACAAATGGAGTATGAACACGACCTGGTGCAATACAATTACAACGAATACCGTCATTAATATAATCTTTAGCCACTGAATATGTCATCGTTAGCACAGCCCCTTTACTCATCGAATAAGCAAAACGATCAGCAATCCCTACAGATGAAGCCACTGAAGCTAGGTTAATTATCACACCACTTTGTTGCTTTTTCATATTGCCAATAACGGCTGACATAAGATTATAAGTACCTTTGACATTGACGTTATAAAGCCTGTCTAAATCGTCTTCTGAGGTCTGTTCTAAATTTCCAATATGAGCAATACCGGCATTATTAATAAGAATATCAATGTTGTTGCTTAACAATATTTCACCAACAATATCTTTGACTTGGCTAGCGTTACTGATATCACATTGGTAAACACTGGCTTTACCGCCAAATTCTTCAATCATATTCTGTGTAGAATTAGCACCGTTAAGATCTAAATCAACGATCAAGATATGAGCACCTTCTGTGGCTAGATGTAGAGATGTACTTTGACCAATGCCGCTACCACCGCCTGTAATTAGGGCAACTTTTCCTGCAAACTTTCCTTCCATTTTTGTATTCATGATAATGCCTTAAATAAAATAGTTGAGTATCGTTATAGTTGATAAAATTCTTTCGCTGTTCCGGCCCAAATACGTTCTTGCTCGCAAGTCGTTAGCTGCTTGATAAAGGTAGCCGCTATGTCAAACCATGATGAATAATCACTGGTTAGATTCACCACCGGCCAATCGCTACCCCACATAATTTTATTAGCGCCAAAACAGTGATATAGATGCATCATATAAGGTTCAATATCAGCATAATTAGCATTCGTTCCTGCTTCAGTGAGCAAGCCTGACAACTTACAAAAAACATTGTTATTGCTTGCTAGCTGCTTCATGTTCTCTGCCCATTGTCGGTTTACCGATTTTTCAATATCTATACCTAAAGCTTGAGCTATTTGAGGTTTACCACCATGATCAATCACAACACGTAAGTTAGGGTGTCGTGTTAACAAGGTAGCTAAGTTTTTTAAATGCTTTGGCGAAACTAATGCGTCGAACGTTAGCGAGTGAACTTCTAAAAATGTAAATATCGGCGTTAATTCAGGCTTTAACATCCAGTCGACATCTTCAATATCCTGGATCATGGGTCTGATCCCTTTAAAGTAAGGATTTTTTACAAACCAAGCTAGTTGGCTTAAGACTTCTGGGTGTTCCATATTTACCCAACCGACAACGCCTGAAATAAAATGATGCGAATTAGCTTGGGAAAACATAAATTCAGTTTCGGCTAAGGTATCGGCTGCTTGCACTAAAATTGTTTCGCTTACATTGGCAGATAAAAGTTCATGTTGTATATCTCTAGGTAAGAAATCGCGATACAAAGCTTCCAAATTTTTCGTCAGCCAAGCATAGTCACCACGAGATAATTGCCAAAAATGTTGGTGTGCATCAATACGTTTCATAAATTACTCTGCTGTACCAGATGGTAAGGGAGCATTGATTGATAAAAGGCCTGCGTTTTGCAATGTATGCCAAAACATTGTTGGGATCTTGATGTTCATTTGAGCAACGGTTGTTTCAACTCGGCTAGCAGAGCTTAACCCTGGGATAACACTTACTACAGCCGGATGAGCTAAAGGAAACTGCAAAGCAGCAGCAGCAAGCGGCACATCAAATTCTTGGCAAATATCTTCTATTTTCGCCACAATATGAATAATTTTTTCACTCGCTGGCGAGTAATTATAATGAGGTACAACCCCCTTACTACGAACGCCAGTGGCTAAAATACCTGAGTTGTACGGACCGCCAAGTACGATAGAGCTATTTTCTTTTAAACATCGAGGTAAGAAATTTTCTAATGATTTTTGCTCTAATAAGGTATAACGCCCAGCCAGTAAGAAGCAGTCAAAATGGCCATAATCCATTGCTTGCTCACATACTTCATACTCATTAACCCCTAAGCCAATAGCTGAAACCAGCCCTTGTGATCGCAATTCGTCCATGGCTTTATAACCACCTTCCATGGCAATTTTAAATAAACGCTCGTGATCGTCGCCATGGGTTGCTCGACCAATATCATGCATATATAAGATATCAATTTTAGATAAACCTAAACGCTGAATACTGTGCTCAAAGGACCGCATAATACCATCGTATGAATAGTCATATTTAGGCTCAAAAGGCATAGGTGAGCAAAAGCCATATTTATCTTCAGCTTTGCTGCAAGGCTCTAAAATTCTACCCACCTTAGTGGATAATACATAATCACTGCTGTCATATTGCCTTAAAGCATTACCAACTCTACGCTCACTTAAACCAAAGCCATAAAAAGGCGCGGTATCAAATTGATTAAGCCCTAGATCCATTGATTTAGTAATACTTTGATGTGCATCTTCATCCGACATGGGATGATAAAGGTTACCCAAAGTAGCTGCACCAAATCCAAGTTCAGTCACCCGTAGTTCTGTATTACCAATTTGTCTTTTTTTAAACATATTTTTAACTCAACTATCTAACAGTAGGTAAACAAGCAGGACCAATGCCTTCAAATTTTTTGTAGGTAATAACGAACTCTTGATGGCCTAGTTCTTCTGATTTAGATTGCTTTCCATTAGCAACTTGAGAAACTAAGTCGTAAATCTCATCTCCCACTTGCGCAACTGTCGCTTCACCTTTAATAACCATACCGGCATTAATATCCATATCATCAGCTAAGTTGTCATAAGTTTCAGGATTTGCACAGACTTTAATTACCGGAGAAATTGCTGAGCCGACTACTGAGCCTCGACCCGTAGTGAATAAGGTAAGGTGACAACCCGAAGCGATCATTTCAACAATTTCAGCACTATCAACAATATTCGGGAAGCCAAACATCGGCTCACCATCAGGCACTACATCCATTAAATACAAGCCACCTTGTGTAGGGATATCACCAGGCTTAATTAAACCGTGTATTTTAGAACTGCCTGATTTGGCATAAGCACCCATTGATTTTTCTTCTTGGGTGGTTAAGCCCCCCTCTGCATTGCCAGGAGCAAAACTGCCGTAGCCCATTTTGGTATAGTATTGCTCAGCTTTTTCAACAGATTTCATAATTTCTTCGCCAAGCTCAGGCGTTATAGCTCGTTCAGCCATAATTTGTTCACAGCCAATTAACTCACCGGTTTCTTCAAATATACAAATAGCGTCTTGCTCTATAAGCCTATCAAAACAATGCCCAACCGCCGGGTTAGCGCCAATACCACTAGTGCCATCTGAGCCACCACAAATAGTTCCAACCATAAGTTCACTAATATCCATCGGTACTAACTCAGCCTTTTCAGCCGTAAGAAGTAACTCTTTGACACTTGATACACCTGCTGCAATGGTTTTTCTGGTACCGCCTGATTTTTGAATAACTAAGGTATCTACGGAACGACCACTGGCGCTAATCGTATTAGCCAATTGTTCTCGGTTAAAACCTTCACAACCTAAAGAAATATTAAGTACACCTGCCACGTTGGGGTGAGTGCATAAGCCTTCCATTATTTTTAACGAGTATTCATTAGGGTAACAGCCTGGAAAGCCTATCAGTTGTACATTACTATTATCGCTTTCATTGACTATGGCTCTTGCTACATGATGGGCGCATTCAACTAAGTAAGTCACTAAGATGATATTACGGATACCCTTTCGGCCATCAGCTCTTAAATAGCCTTTCATTATTTTGCTTCCCCTGCTTTACTTTGACGAGTATGACTGGCGATGTAATCACTTTTCATATTATGCATATGAATATGTTCACCAAGGGCAATATCAGCAATTGCTGATCCTATTGAAACGCCATATTTAATAATTTTATCGCCTTTAACAATCGGGTTTCTAGCTATTTTATGACCCACTGTAATATCGGTAGTCATCGAAATATCAACGCTCTCTAAAGTGGTAGAACAGCCTGACAGTAACTGTTTACAACATACAAAAACATTATCTGCTTTGTTCAATAAAACAAAATGTTTGTTTATCATTTCCATGCCTTAATAAGATGATTCATCTAAGCTACCGCACCTCAAATTTATAAAAGTATACGCCTGTAAACACACTGCAGTGATACCAATCCAGTTAAATTTAACTGGATTGAATTTAATCATTTATAATATGTTACGTCAATAATTTAATGTATTATTAAATATAAAAAACACACA
>Ga0209291_1003041_pt1 | contig 12876 bp, 8 predicted proteins | sample GOMGulsemesocosm_FD_184633 | JGI IMG/M metagenome (GOLD analysis project Ga0209291, IMG submission 184633) | Methane-oxidizing microbial communities from mesocosms in the Gulf of Mexico - GOM9B Gulf of Mexico (SPAdes) (version 2) | ecosystem: Environmental > Aquatic > Marine > Cold seeps | place... | reverse complement strand
AAGTAAAGTCATTTTTCAGACAGTCACTTTTAATGAAATTAAAAACAATATATTAATTATTAATAATAATTTGTTTTGTAGTCTTTCTGTTTCCTTGCTGAACATCTATTAAATAGATTCCGTTAGCAAGTTTGCCAAAATCTAAGGTTGTGTTAAATAATCCTGAATTAGATTTTTTAATTGTGTTAAATACATTTCGTCCTTGAATGTCAAAAAGACTTACTTTTACCTCATTGTTTGTTGCAGATTGAATTCTGATATTAATTATTCCGTTTGAAGGGTTTGGGGATATAACCAAGTCATTTAAATCAAATTCTACAACACTTAATATTCCATTAATGGGTACAATTTGATTAGGCAACCATCCGCTTGTTGCATTATTAATATCTACTTTAAATTGATCAACAAATGCAGTAAGTTCTGTATTAGTATATGTGATTTTTGAAGTATTTATATCGTTTTGAGTGAAAGTGTCACCGATAGCTAAAGCAACAGCGTTTTTAAGTAAAGTACCTTTGGTTGGTAGTTCAGTTAGAGTATATGCTTGTTGTGTAGCAGTTTCTAAATTTGTACGAGCTTCAATATCTCCAGTTGCTGTAATGTATGTAGAATTTACATCAGGGCTAAGACCATTATTTGTAAAGATTGGAGCTGTACCAGCAGCTGTGTATTGATCACATATTTCTAAAGACCATTCTTTAACAATTCCTGTGTCCCCAGGTCCACCATCAGTAATTTCTAATGTCCATACATTATTTAATCCGTTGACAGAATTTTCCCCATTGAACGCAGATAAAAGAGATACTGGTTTAAAAGTGTTTGTTGTTGGGTAATTCCCATTTGCGGTATTGCAATTAATAGTGTTAATAGTATCGTCATCAAATTTAAAGTTAAAATTTGTCTGGTCTGAACACGTATTTATATTTATTAATGCTACCCTAGTTCCTGTTGGGGATATTAGCGTTAATGATGTGTCACCAATCCAACTGTGTGTGTAATCAACAGTAACGTTAACATCTCCAATAACCATGTTAGTTGGGAAATTTAAAGTAGATGTAACAGTTGTTTGATCGTTAATGTTCTGATCGGTGATTTGTGTTGCAGTATTGCAACTGTTAGTTGCTGTTTGAAAGCTGTATGTTTCAGAGTAATTACCGTTGTTACATCTGTTATTTGGTCTAACTCTCCAGTAATAAACAGTAGTACTTGCTAATCCTTCAATTGAGTGATTGGATTGTGTTACTGTATTAGTGTTAATTATTGCTGTAAAATTCGGGTCAGTTGCAACCTCTATTAAATAATCTTCTGCATTTGGGTTTTCTTGCCAGGTAAGTGTTTGAAAATATTCTGCAGTAGTTATTCCGTTTGCGGGTGTAGTTAAAGTTTGTGGGTATGCAGTAAAATCAGTATGTAATACTCTTAAACTAATGTTTTTAATTTCTGTTTCACTACCATTATTTCCTGCTACTCCAATGTTATAAGTTCCTGCTGTAACAGCAGTTAAATTACCAAATTGAGCATTAAAAGTTCCGTTACTTGTTATTGAAGCTGGAGTTGTGTTAAATGATGCATTGGTAGGAAGGTCATTAACTGATAAATTTGTTGTACCTCCACCTATTTGTTGGTAATTAAAATTGTAAACAGCATTATTTGATGAACAAATAGTTTGAGTTGGTCCTGTTGTATTAAGTGTAAAGCTTGAAGATAATCCTGTAAGAATTAACGAGAATTTTTGTTCTGAGTTTACAAGTGTTCCTTTATGAGTTACTGTAATTGTATAAGTTCCTGAAGCACCATTAACGTCAACACGTTCATATGGGTCTACAGTATTATCGGTTCCAGTTGTATTAGTATTTGTGTTAACCCCTGTAAGTTTCCAAGGGTGATTAGTTGTCCCTCCTTTAGAAACTCTAATATCTAAATCGTTCACTAATGCGGCTGTTGCTTGATTTGCAACACCACCATTTACGTATCCTCCTGTAATTGGATCGGTCCATGAAATAGAGGCTAATAAAGGATTTGTTCCATCAGATTGTACTGTCATAGTAAAAGTATCTCCTTGTGATAAGGATTCTTCTGATACCCATGATTGTAATCCGTTATTTGTAATTGTTTCTGCAGCAACTTTCGTATTCATAAGCCCCCAACCGGTATTTGCATCAGGTCCTGCGCTTTCTGTATCATCGGCAGTATGTAATGCTAATCCTTTTAAAGTGGCAGCTCTCATGAAAGCGCCGTTTACATTGTTATAGTGTTGTTGTAGTAATAATAAAGATCCACAAATATTAGGAGAGGCCATTGAGGTTCCTGTCTTTCTGTCGTAAGAAGATATAGTTGTAATAGTTGAAGAGTATAGTGATGTACCATTACCCATAATATCTGGTTTAATACGTAAATCATCTGCTGGTCCTTCTGAGCTACTACCATTTCTTGTAACGCTATTTAAGGTTCCATTTACAGCAATATCTGCGTCTAAGCCATTAGCGACAACCATATTGTTTTTTGCAAGCTTGTTACCACTTAGTTTGTCGTAAGCAGGGTTTGTTCCTAAAGGAGTTCCGTTTTCAGCGTTTTGATTTCCATCATTACCTGCCGCTGCCACCATTAAGTAATAAGGTGCATTAAATAATAAGTTGTCCCAAGCTTTAGCATTGTTAGTATATGCACCAAATGCCCAGTCAGGGACATTAGAAATTAAGGATCCATATGAATGATTAGAGATAAGCATTCCGTTTGCAGCAGCTGCAGTTGCTTCTGTTAGATCACTATTCCAATCATGAGTAATTGCATTGGCTTTTGGGGCCATACCTTTTGAGTTGTAATTTATAAGGTTTCCACCTATGTTAAGTGTTGTGCTTCCTAAACCTTCTCCAATAATAGTTCCTGTAACATGTTGGGCATGATCTGAGGTAGATGTAGTATTCCCATCACCAATAGTAACTCTACCTGAGTAGTCTAAATGAGCTGGATTAGTTGCTCCTCCATCCCAAACATAAGCGGTCATTCCTTGTCCTTCAATATTCAGACCTAATCCACCTCCATTATGCATGAAGTTGGCTCTTGTAGATTTTGCAGCTGTATGGTTATAAGTTGAGTAATAAACTGGACTCCCATCAAGTCTTAATCGTTGTAACTCAGAGAATGCTCCGTCTTTATGATGTATAGTTATTGGCCAACCTTTTGTTTTTGCAACTTTTATAGCTTTTTCTTTTTCTTCCTTATTTTTTACACTAAATTCATCGTGTAGTTTTTGAAGTTTAAGAAGGTCGTAATTTGCTGTGATTTCTTTTTTTTGATCTTCAGTTTGCGAATAGCTTATTGAAAAACCAATAAGTAAAATAAGTAGGAGTAGTTTTTTTAGGATGTAATTATTTTCCATTAATTGGGATTTTTGGGTTTTTGCTAATTTAGTTAAAAAAAAATTAACATTAAATTTTAGTGTAATTATTTTATTATCAGTGTTCTATAGTCGGAATTACAGGTAGAAGTATACAAATAAAAGTAGTTAGTTGATGGAGAATATTTTAGAAGTTAATAACTTGTCTATAACTTTTGAGTCGTATCAAAAGAGTAATCAGGTGTTATTTGATGTTTCTTATAAATTGAAGAAAAATGAAATATTAGGTATTGTTGGAGAGTCAGGTTCAGGAAAATCAGTTTCATCATTGGCTATTTTAGGACTACTTCCTAAAAAACAAACGAAGTTTAATTCTGGTGAAATTAGGTATTTGGAAAATGATTTATTAGTATATTCTAACTCAGATTTTCAGCAACTCCGAGGAAATAAAATAGCAATGATTTTTCAAGAACCTATGACATCGTTAAACCCATCACTTACATGTGGTAAACAAGTGATAGAGGTGCTAGAACGTCATTTGAAATTATCAACTAAAGAAGCTAAATTAGAAGTATTAATATTATTTGAAAAAGTCAAGCTTCCTAATCCAGAAGAGGTTTATAATAAATACCCACATCAAATTTCTGGAGGGCAGAAACAGCGTGTTATGATAGCTATGGCTATTGCATGTAAGCCAGATGTATTAATTGCTGATGAGCCAACCACAGCATTGGATGTAACTGTTCAAAAAGAAATTATCGCTTTATTAAAATCTATTCAGCAAGAAACTAAAATGAGTATCATTTTTATTTCTCATGACTTGGCGTTGGTTTCTGAAATTAGCGATAAAATAGTGGTGATGTATAAAGGGAAAATTGTTGAAAAAGGTAGTGTGAATGAGGTTTTTAATAATCCAAAAAATGAATACACTAAAGCATTAATTAATTCCAGACCATCCGTAAATGAGCGCTTAAAAGTATTACCGACTATTCAGGATTATTTAAATGATACGATTTCTAATAAAGTAGTTTCTTCAATCGAAAGATTCGAAAATCACGATAAGATGTATGATTCAGAGCCTTTATTAAGAGTGGTTAATGTTAATAAAGAGTATGTTACAAAGGGTTTTTTGTTTGTTAAGGACACTAAATTTAAAGCGGTAAAGAATGTCAGTTTTAATTTGTATGAAGGTGAAACTTTAGGTTTGGTTGGTGAGTCTGGTTGTGGGAAATCTACTTTAGGGAATGCTATTTTACAATTAGATAAAGCTACTTCAGGCGGGATATTCTATAAGGGAACTGATATAACCCAGCTATCAAAGTCTGAATTGCGATTACTCAGGAAAGAAATTCAATTAATATTTCAAGATCCATACTCGTCATTAAATCCAAGAATCCCTGTTGGAAAAGCAATTATGGAGCCTATGAAAGTCCATAAACTGTATAAAAATGATAGAGAGCGAAAAGAGAAAACAATAGAATTATTAGAGCGTGTAGGTTTGTCGGAAGAGCATTTTTATCGGTATCCACATGAGTTCTCTGGGGGGCAGCGTCAGCGTATAGGGATAGCTCGTACCGTTGCTGTGAGTCCTAAATTAATTATATGCGATGAATCTGTATCTGCATTAGATATTTCTGTTCAAGCACAGGTATTGAATTTACTGAACGAGCTTAAGGAAAAGTTTGGGTTCAGTTACATCTTTATTTCTCATGATTTGGCAGTTGTAAAGTACATGAGTGATCAGTTAGTAGTGATGAATAAAGGTGAAATAGAAGAGATTGGTGAGGCAGATAGTATTTATGCAAATCCAAAAACGGAATATACGCAATCACTAATTAATGCTATTCCAAAAGGTATTTAAATAAAAAACCGAAGTGACTTAATAATTAGGACTTCGGTTTACAATATTTTTCGGAAAGTTAATCAAGAATCATTTCAGGAATATCACCTTCGATAATTAAAGTTCCTTCAGTAGCTTTTTGAATATCTTCTACAGAGATTCCTGGAGCTCTTTCCAATAATTTAAAACCATTATCTGTTACTTCTAAAACAGCTAGGTTGGTTACAATTTTTTTAACGCACCCTACTCCGGTTAGTGGAAGAGAGCAGCTTTTTAATAATTTTGATTCTCCACGTTTGTTTGTGTGCATCATTGCAACAATAATATTTTCAGCAGAAGCAACTAAATCCATTGCTCCTCCCATTCCTTTTACCATTTTTCCTGGGATTTTCCAGTTGGCAATATCACCATTTTCAGAAACTTCCATTGCTCCTAAAATAGTTAAATCAACATGCTGACCACGTATCATCGCGAAACTCGTTGCAGAGTCAAAAAAACTTGCGCCATTTAATGTGGTTATTGTTTGTTTCCCTGCATTAATGATATCAGCATCTTCTTCTCCTTCGAAGGGGAAGGGTCCCATTCCTAAAACGCCATTTTCACTTTGAAACTCTACTTCAATGCCTGACGGTATATAGTTTGCAACTAATGTTGGTATGCCAATACCAAGATTTACAAAATATCCATCTTTTAATTCTTTAGCAATACGTTTTGCTATTCCAGTTTTATCTAACATAGTTTAATTCAAATATTTAAAATTCAAGGATTAAACGATTGTATAGCCAATCTTCCTAGAAATGAACAACTTCTTAATTATTATATTGAAAAATTAATTGTGAGAGCGTACTGTTCGTTGCTCTATTCTTTTCTCATAATTAATTCCTTGAAAAATTCGTTGTACGAATATTCCTGGAACATGAACCTGATTAGGGTCTAACTCACCTGCAGGGACTAATTCCTCAACTTCAGCAATAGTTATTTTTGCAGCACCACACATACATGGGTTAAAGTTACGTGCTGTTCCTTTAAAAATTAAGTTTCCTGCAGTATCACCTTTCCAGGCTTTTACAATAGCGAAATCAGCTTTGAAAGCTTCTTCTAAAACATACATTTTTCCGTTGAACTCTCTTGTTTCTTTTCCTTCTGCGACTTCAGTTCCGTATCCTGCTGGAGTAAAAAAGGCAGGAAAACCAGCTTGTGCTGCCCTACATTTTTCGGCTAAAGTGCCTTGAGGAGTTAATTCAACATCTAATTCTCCAGAAAGCATTTGACGTTCAAACTCGTCGTTTTCCCCTACATAAGAAGAAATCATTTTTTTTATTTGTTTTCCTTGTAGTAATAATCCTAATCCGAAGTCATCAACTCCAGCGTTATTTGAAATACAAGTGATTCCTTTTACATTTTTTTTAACCAATTCTGAAATACTATTTTCAGGTATTCCACAAAGTCCGAAACCACCTAACATTAATGTCATACCGTCTTTTATCCCGGTTAAGGCTTCTTCTACGTTTTGTACTGTTTTTTTAATCATGGTGTATTTATATTATCGTAATCTTAAAAGTCTGGGTTGTCATCGGAATTCTCTTCGTTTTCTATAGCCCATTTTTTGCAATCTACTTCTATGCTTAAATTCTCAGGTTTTTTAAAAGGTTCTTGAGATATATTCAACTCTTTATTGGTGTAACAGCTCTTCATGTATTGCCCCCAAATAGGTAAAGCCATGGTTGCTCCCATTCCATATCTTGTAGATTTAAAATGTACTGCTCTGTCTTCTGCACCAACCCAAACTCCTGTGACTAAATTAGGAACCATTCCCATAAACCAACCGTCAGAATTGTTTTGAGTTGTACCAGTTTTTCCCGCAATATCATTTGTAAATTGATAAGGATGACCTGTAACAAGTCCTTTAGTGTATTCTGCTGTCCAGCCTTTACTTGATCTTAATCGAGATCCAGAACCAAATCTAGTAACTCCCTCCATTACTTTTACAGTAACATAAGCGGATTCTTCACTCAATACGTCTTTAGTTTCAGGAATATTTTGATATAGGACAGTACCATTTTTATCTTCAATTCTTGAAATAATAGTCGGTTTTACATATTGCCCCATGTTTGCTAAGGTGCTGTATGAATTAACCATTTCGAATAAGCTCAATTCAGGGGTCCCTAAGCAGATAGAAGGAACTTCAGGCATCTCGCTTTTTACACCTAAATTATGAGCCATTTGGACTACATTTTTAGGGCCTACTTTATCGATCAATTTTGCCGAAACGGTATTTATTGACTTGGCTAAGGCAGATTTTAATGATACCATACCAGAATATTTTCCCATAGCATTTTTGGGACACCAATCCTCTAAATTACCATGTCTACCCTCGGGAATGCAATAATAGGAATCAGATATTGTGTCACAAGGTGAGTACTTTAACTGATCAATTGCAGTAGCATACACAAAAGGTTTAAAGGTGGATCCTACTTGTCTTCTTCCTTGTTTTGCATGATCGTATTTAAAGTATTTATGATTGATGCCTCCAACCCATGCCTTTACATGTCCAGTTTGTGGCTCAATAGATAATAACCCAGTGCGTAAGAACTTTTTATAATACAACATAGAATCTTTAGGAGTCATTATTGTGTCTATTTCCCCATTCCAAGAGAAAACTCTCATTTTCTTTTTCACATCAAAAGAAGCATAAGCTTCCGCTTTAGACTTTCCCATTTCTTTGGTGTAAACTCTATAGCGTTCCGATCTTCTCATCGCTGTTTTAAGTAGTTTTTCAACTTCGTTTTTATCTAAGTCTCTAAACGGAGCTGTCTTATTTTTCTTGTTTTGTTTGTCAAGTTCTCCTTGTAGGGGTTTCATATGCTTTTTCATTGCAGTTTCAGCAAATGCTTGCATGCGAGAATCAATGGTTACGTGTATTTTTAAACCATCATTATATAGATTGTACTTGTCACCCTCTTTATTTTTAGGATTGTCTTTAATCCATGTTTTCATTTCCTTTTTAAGGTGTTCTCTAAAATAGGTTGCAAGACCAGTGTTATGAGTTTCCGGATGCATATCTAATTTTAAAGGCAGTTTTTGAAGTGAATCCTTTTGTTGTTCTGTAATTAGTTCATTTCTGTGCATTTGTTTGTAAACCACGTTCCTACGGTTACGAACTCCAACTGGGTTGGTGACCGGGTTGTATAATGAAGAGTTTTTAAACATACCAACTAACATGGCGGCTTCTTCCTGATTAATATCTTTAGGTTCTTTTCCAAAATAGATCCTAGTGGCAGAACGAATACCGTCAGCATAATTTCCAAAATCATAAGTGTTATAATACATGGCTATGATTTCTTGTTTGGTATATTGGCGTTCCAAACGAGTAGAAATAACATATTCTTTAAACTTCTGTGACATTCTATTGGCTAAATTTCCGCGTCCTTCTTTTTGATGGAATAATAATTTAGATAGTTGTTGAGTGATGGTACTTCCTCCTCCTTTTTTTCCTAATTGTATGATAGCAGTAATGGTTCTTCTAAAATCAATACCAGAATGCTCATAGAAGCGTTCATCTTCAGTAGCGACAAGATTATCAACTAAATGTTTTGATAAGTCTTCATAAACAACAGGAGTTCTATTGTCGTTTAAATAAAATTTACCAAGTGTTTTATTGTCAGCACTGACAATTTCCGAAGCTAAATCTGTTTTTGGATTTTCTAAATAGGTGTAATCAGGCATTTCACCTAATACTCCCATAGAAGCCAATACGAAAGGTAATGCAATACAAATGATGCCTAAGAAAAATAATAGCCAAAACCATTTGATGAATTTACCGAAACCAGTAGTTTTCTTTACTGCTTTTTTTTGCACTTTTTTAGCCATATTATAATGCTTTTTTCTCGTTTGTGTTTTTTTCAATTCTAAACCCTAACTCAGTGATTCCTTTTAATTCAGCAACACCGTTTGTAGCTCCATTTTCTCTAATAGCATGTTCAATACTTATTTTGTATTCCCCTTCTTCTTCAAAATGAAACTGTTCCTTGTACCACAATTTATTTTCTTTTATTTCAGAAAAACCAGAGCCTAACCATTCTCCTCTTGGAGTAGTCATTTCATATTCCAAGGTATCAATAAGCTTGTCGTTATTAGGTGAGGTTAGATTTACAATTAAAAATAAGTTGCTAAACTCATAACTATTATTATTGCGTACGTTTATAAATAAATCATATTTTGCAATAGTGTCTGGAGCTTTAAAGTTAAAATCAACTATAGCGTCTTTCTTCCAGGTATTAGGAATTGTTTTGTATTCGTCAAGTACATGTTTTGAGTCACAGGCTACAAGACTAATCACAGCAATTAAAAGGACTATGTAATTACGCATCTTTTTGGGGTGAGTTGTCTTTTTTAGGGTTGTTTTTATTTTTGTTTTGAGGTCTTGGTCTCGGTTTATGCTTATGTTGTGGCTTTTTTGGAGTGTCTCCACTTTGAGCCTTTGGTTTATTAGCTGGTTTTTTATTTCTGTTTTGTTGGCCAGCAGGTTTATTTGTCGTAGCTTTTTCGTCGGTTTTTTTCTGAGGGCGACGTTTATTTTGAGGCTTGTTAGAATGCTCTCTTTTTTTATTAGAGTTTTCCTTGTTTTCCTTGTTTTGCGGTTTTCTTTTTTGATGTGGTTTACGGCCTTTCTTTTGTTTTGGTTTGTCAAAACGAGTTAAGCTATCCTGTCCAACTACATTTTCAAATTCAACGGCTACTTCTTCAACTAAATCAGAAGTATAATCTTCTAAGTTAGGAACAAGATTTCCTTTTTTATTTTCAGCAATGATTTTATTAGCATCCTTTGTGCTAATCATAAACCAATTCATCCACTCACCTTCGTAGGCATACCAGATCATTCCTTTAAAAATATCAGTTTTCTGAGAAACTGCATTCCCTTTTTTAGTTTTTAATTTTACATTTTTATCTGGAAAATGTTTTAATGCATCTAAGTATGAATCTAATTCGTAGTTCAAACAACACTTTAATTTACCGCACTGTCCTGCTAATTTTTGAGGATTTAATGATAATTGTTGGTAGCGTGCTGCAGATGTACTCACTGATCTAAAGTCAGTTAACCATGTAGAGCAACATAATTCTCTTCCACATGATCCGATACCTCCAAGTCTAGCAGCTTCTTGACGGAAACCAATTTGACGCATTTCTATTCGAATACTAAATTCTTTAGCGAATTCTTTAATTAGTTGTCTGAAGTCTACGCGTTCTTCAGCAGTGTAATAAAATGTAGCCTTTGAAGCATCTCCTTGAAATTCAATATCAGAGATCTTCATTTTTAATTTTAACTCAATAGCTAATTGTCTGGCACGAACCTTCATTGGCTCTTCTCTATCTCTAGCTTTAGTCCAAATATCAATATCTTTTTGTGAAGCTTTACGGTATACTTTTTTTACATCTTCACTATCAATTTTCACTTTCTTTTTCTTCATTTGCACTTTAACAAGTTCCCCTGTTAAAGTTACCATTCCAACATCATGTCCTGGTGAAGCTTCTGTAGCAACTACATCTCCAATTGATAAAGTTAAGTTTTCAGTGTTTTTAAAGTATAATTTTCTTCCGTTTTTAAAACGTACTTCAACACAGTTAAAGGGTTCTTGTCCGTTAGGTAAAGTCATGTTTGACAACCAGTCAAAAACTGTGAGTTTGTTGCAGCTATCAGAAGCACATGTTCCGTTGCTTTTACAACCCTTTGGTTTCCCGTCAGTTCCGGTACCACAATTATTACAAGCCATAATATATATAGAGCCTCTAGAGGCGTAAATTCGTTAAAAAAAATAGTAACGGTAAATATACATTTTTTATTCTGAAGGCTTGTGGGTATAGCGTTAAAATACAAAAAGCTCCTGTTTTAAAACAGAAGCTTTTTGTGGGCTAATTCGTTACTAAATTTTTAATCTAATGATAACCTTCCGAAGTGTTTTCTCGAAAATCATTTGTATTAAAAAGTAACGAATATTAACCACCGTCGAGTTTACAATTGCAAACTATTGAAGCTGCAGCTGTAAAGCCATGTGTATTTGTATTGATATGTATGCTTAAAAATCTCATTTTAGACTGTTTGCGTATGTCGCTTTATTAAAAGATGCTGAGTTTTAAAAAAGGTTGCGTTAAAAAAAGTTTTTCCTTAAAAATTAGCATGTTGATAAGTTGAAAAATTTATGATTGTGTGCTGTAAAAAGAAACTGTACTTTAGCAAAAAGTTAACATAAAACGGGATTTATGAGTTCAGAAAAAGAAGCGAAATTAAAAGCATTAAAGCTTACTTTAGATAAATTAGATAAGGCATACGGTAAAGGAACCGTAATGAAAATGGGGGATAGACCAGTTGAAGAAGTGGATGCTATTTCTACAGGTTCTTTGGGTTTAGATTTAGCTTTAGGGGTAGGTGGTTTGCCAAGAGGAAGAGTAATTGAAATTTATGGTCCTGAATCTTCTGGTAAAACAACGTTGACTTTGCATGCAATTGCAGAAGCTCAGAAAAAAGGGGGTATTGCTGCTTTTATTGATGCAGAACATGCTTTTGATCGTTTTTATGCTGAAAAATTAGGGATTGATGTAGATAACTTAATTATCTCACAGCCTGATTATGGAGAGCAAGGATTAGAAATCGCAGAAAACTTAATCCGTTCAGGAGCAATTGATATTATTGTAATTGATTCTGTAGCAGCATTGACGCCAAAAAGTGAAATTGAAGGTGAAATGGGAGATTCCAAAATGGGATTACACGCACGTTTAATGTCTCAAGCATTAAGAAAGCTTACTGGAGCAATTAATAAAACTAATTGTACAGTAATTTTCATTAATCAATTAAGAGAGAAAATTGGAGTGATGTTTGGTAACCCTGAAACCACTACTGGAGGTAATGCATTAAAGTTTTATGCTTCTGTTCGTTTAGATATTAGAAGATCTACTCAAATTAAAAATAGTGATAGCGCGGTTATTGGAAATAAAACAAGAGTTAAAGTTGTGAAAAACAAAGTAGCTCCACCTTTTCAAATGGCAGAATTTGATATTATGTATGGTGAAGGGATTTCTAAAGTCGGAGAAATTATCGATTTAGGTGTTGAGTTCAATATAGTGAAAAAGAGTGGGTCGTGGTTTAGTTATGGTGATACCAAGCTTGGTCAAGGTAGAGATGCGGTAAAGAAGTTGCTTAAGGATAATCCTGAGTTAATGGAGGAGTTAGAAGAAAAAATTGTTACTGCTATAGCAGAGAAATAAATAAAATTTGTGCTTCTCGAAAATTAAAAACCTGGTATTCCCAGGTTTTTTTTAGTTTTATACGCAACCTTTTGTAACTTTAAGCATCTGATTAAATAGTGGTTGTGATGAAAAAGAGGATTGTTATCTTCTTGTAAGAGGTGTCTTTTTTTGCAACACATTAGTTTTATGTCTAGTTAATTAGATGTATAAAAGAAATACATAACCAGTTAAAAAAAACATATTTATTGATATGGGTTTAGAGAAACTCATTATAAAATGTAAAAAGAATAATAGAAAAGCTCAAGGGGAGTTGTATAGCTTATATGCTAAGAAACTGTTTACCCTGTGTTTAAAATATTCTAAAAATTATGCAGAGTCGGAAGATAATTTGCAAGATGCCTTTTTGACTATTTTCAGCAAAATAAAACAGTATAACGGTAAAGGGTCTTTTGAGGGG
>Ga0209291_1003040_pt1 | contig 12877 bp, 10 predicted proteins | sample GOMGulsemesocosm_FD_184633 | JGI IMG/M metagenome (GOLD analysis project Ga0209291, IMG submission 184633) | Methane-oxidizing microbial communities from mesocosms in the Gulf of Mexico - GOM9B Gulf of Mexico (SPAdes) (version 2) | ecosystem: Environmental > Aquatic > Marine > Cold seeps... | reverse complement strand
AGAGTCCGACAATAAGGCCAAATCACTTTCACCCAGTTTGCTGAATTTGGCCTACGTAAACTGATAACAACGACTACCCATAGACCAATAACCCCTGATATTAAGCTTAAAATAAATAAATTTGTCTCTGGGTATATCCATTGCATTGTTGCGACTCTATCTTTCATATTGGTTACAGACATAAGCCAAACTATGTAACCACGTAATACAAATAACAACACTAAGTAAAAACGTTTAGATAACTTTAAGCAATCAAACTTATCGAAATCTTCTATAGAATATTCTTGATAATTTTTAGACACGTGGCATTTTCTCATCTTTTAACTGGCGTTCTTGTTGCAATAGTTTTTGAGCGTTCGTTATCGCTTTAACGGCTTTAGAATTAAACTCCCGCGTATATAATGTATAAACAACCCACAAACTCATAAATATTAATAAAAATGGATGAAAAAACCAGCATATAGCCGCTAGTGCAAAATAATAAGATCTTAATCCGTAATTATAAGAATGCGCAGCTTGGTCCTGAACAATAGCCATCTGCTTTGCATAAGCCGTTAAATTTTCATTTTTATCTGAAGGGTCAAAAGGTGTTGCCCCTATCATTACATTTAAAAATCCGTATTGGCGCATAGACCAGGTAAATTGGAAAAAAGAGATAACAAAGATAAAAGCTAATAGAGTAAGCTTTAACTGTATCGCTAAATGATTTACATGCGTGGCAAAAGGCAATGAGGATATAACCGTCTCTAAGGTTTCAACTTTAGCAAACAAAGTAAATATACCAGCAAGAATTAGCAAGGTACTAGAAGCAAAAAAAGCAATGTTACGCTCTAAGTTTGCCAGTAAAGCCGCTTCTGACACCCTTATTTCACGAGAAATAATCTCATACATCCAATGGATTCTATGTTGATGTAAAGAGCGAGCAATGCAATCAGTGGTTTTGGCTTTTCTTCGTGCAAAAACGGTATAACCATACCAAGACACAATAAAAACAGATAAAGCTAACATATCGACTAGGGTAAAGGGCAATATTTATTCCTCAAACGTAACGAGATAACTAAAGCAAGATTATACGTCAACAATTTTTATTGACCAACAACTTCGTTTCATTCATCAAGTCGTATTTATAATTGAAGCGGCAATTTGTCAAATACCATAAAAGCTGGTTTTAACAAAGAGTTCATATCGACGTAGCAGCATCGTTACGTCGCTTGCCATGCCTAAACAATTAAATACTTGAGTTTTATAAATAAGTGAATGACACTAAAACAATGTGCTAATTTTGTTAAAAATAAATCATGATGTAATATAGGAATTTCTATGAAAAAGATTAAACAACTCTCGATGTTTGTTGCCCTTTTAACAACCCTGACGGCTTGCAATAGCTCTTCTGCGCTCCCCTCCCCTGAAACATTATCTGGAGGTTGGCTTGTTCAATCAATTCAAGGCCATCACATTATCGCTAAAAGCACCGTGAAATTAATGTTTTCTCCTGAAAACAAATTAAGTGGCTCGGCATCGTGTAATAACATTTCAACCAGTTATAACACGCAAGAGAATTCATTGAGTATAGCGGCAATAGCTACTACTCGAAAAATGTGCTCGCCAGCTTTAATGGAACAAGAATCAACTTTATTACAGGCGCTTGATAAAGTTAGCCGTTTTGAGATAAGTAATGGACAACTTTCAATGTTAGACCAACATGGTACTTTGCAATTAAAAGCAAAAAGAACAAAAAAATAACTAAGCAGCTATATACCCATCCCACTTGAAGATGCTCGTTTCAGGAAATCTGAGCGAATCAAAATCTAGGCACATTTTTTTGTTAAGGGTTATTCCTTTAAAAACAAATGTAACGACAAGTATGTTTTGCTCCGGTTTCCCCAAAGGGCTGGTTTTTAAACGCTTTATGCTACGTTATTGGTTTCGACAATAACGCTACACGGATGTAGCTTAATAGAGAATGCAGGAGCATATTTTCCTGAATAACTATTCTCTTCAATCAATGCCTTGCCTAAAGGCGTTTATAATTCCAGCTGAATCCTGTATCTTCAAGTGGGATGGGTATAAATATCAGAAAATGATATATTTATATCTTTTTGCTATATCGCAATATAAGTTATAACAAAATATCACTTCTTTTTTTATAACAACTAGCTACCCTTAAACCAATAATAACTAATTCACAGGATCCAAGATGTCTAAAATTTTCGAAGACAATACCACAACTATAGGCAACACTCCTCTAGTTAAACTTAACCGCGTTATTGGTGCTGAAAATGGCGCTAATGTATATGCTAAAATTGAAGCGAGAAATCCAAGTTTCAGTGTCAAATGTCGTATCGGCGCAAGTATGGTTTGGGATGCTGAAGAAAAAGGCTTATTAACCCCAGGAAAAGAAATTGTTGAACCAACAAGTGGTAATACGGGCATTGCATTAGCATTTGTTGCCGCAGCACGAGGTTATGGTATTACCTTAACTATGCCAAGCACTATGAGCTTAGAACGTCGTAAATTATTAATCGCTTTAGGTGCAAAAGTTGAACTTACCGATGGCGCAAAGGGAATGGGCGGTGCAATTGCTAAAGCTCAAGAGCTTAGAGATTCAAATCCTGAAAAATACGTATTATTAGGTCAATTTGACAACCCTGCTAATCCAAAAATTCATGAAGAAACTACGGGTCCAGAAATTTGGAATGATACCGATGGTAATATCGACATCTTTGTTGCGGGTGTTGGAACTGGCGGCACCCTTACAGGTACAAGTCGTTATATTAAACTTACTAAAGGTAAAGCTATTACTACAGTAGCTGTAGAGCCAACAGACTCCCCAGTGATCACTCAGGCACTTGCTGGTGAAGCATTAACACCTGGCCCTCATAAAATCCAGGGCATTGGTGCTGGCTTCATTCCGGGCAACTTAGATCTTGATATGGTTGATGCGGTTGAACTTGTATCAAACGATGATGCGTTTGAAATGGCACACCGTTTGATGAAAGAAGAAGGCATTTTAGCTGGCATCTCATCTGGCGCAGCAGTAATTGCAGCCAAACGTCTTGCTGAGAAACCTGAGAATAAAGGTAAGAATATTGTTGTTATCTTACCAAGTTCAGCTGAACGTTATTTATCAAGTGCACTATTTAGTGAGAGCTTTAGTGATAAAGAGCTTGTTCAATAGTTAAAAGTTAATAAATAATGCGACTCATTTATTAAAGGCACTTCGGTGCCTTTTTTTGTTATAGCGAACTATGCTGATATTTAACTTCACTTTTACAAAAGAATTACGCTATTATCGATAGTAATATTTATTTTCTGACTTATTATCAATGCATTATTTAAAAAGTTATTTTTATCCGCTGTTATTGTGCACAGTTTTTTTATTAACTGCGTGTGGTGAAGATGACTCAAAAAAAATCACCACTGTTGATAACCCAGAAACCGTCGCTATCGCTTTTTTTGATGCGCTATATAATGAAAAAAATGTTGAGAAAGCAGCCTCTGTATGTAGCCCTAAACTCGCTCGTCTTCTACTCCATTACCGTTCACCAGAGGCCGTTGCCCGTCACTTATTTAATATGTCTTACGACACAGTTGAAGTGAGACCTGATAGTGATGGTGTTAAAGTTCGAGAGCAGTTTAAAGGCAGTGCAAATATCACTATATATTTTGATGGTTACTATCAAGACAGTCGAATTAAAGAAGTTAAACGCCTATCAATCATTCAACGTAATGGTGAGTGGTTTATTGATAAAATATTAAAAGATCCATTTTAATATTCCTTTTTTAAATATCCCTTTTAAACATACCTATAAGATAAAATAATGTTAAAAACCGGTACCTATCAGCACTTTAAAGGTAATTATTACCAAGTACTTCATATTGCAAGACACAGTGAAACTGAAGAATACATGGTGGTATACCACCCTGCAGATAATAAGGAAGATATATGGTTACGTCCTTTAGCTATGTTTGATGAAACAATAGAACGAGAAGGTAAGACACTAAAACGCTTCAGTTTTGTTAAGTCATAACATTTTAGTTACCGTATTGTAGAGTACTTTGGGTCATACCAGTTCCATTAATTAGGCATCTATTTTATACGTAGAAAAAAATTGCAAAATACAAGGCATTTACTTTTATAACTAGTTGTTCGGACAATGTGCTCCTGCATTGTCTATTAAGCTGCATCCTTGCAGCGTTAATTATTAAATAAATAACGAAGTAGCGGGTAATTTAAGTAAGTATAAATGCTCACATAGTTAGTGGGATTGCTATTAACATTAACCAATAGAGAAGAAATGATGCTCTTGCCAAGGTACTTTTTTATGCTGAATCTCTGTTACTTGTGCTTGTTCAGGACCTTGTGCCAGCCATAATAGCATTTTTTCAATGTTATCTTGCTCACCACAAAGTAGTACTTCGACATCACCATCGGCTAAGTTCCGCGCATAGCCACTTAAGCTATATTCAATCGCTTGTTGTTGAGACGAGGCCCGAAAATAAACCCCTTGTACCCTACCTGAAATATGCGCAATATAGCTAACATTCATACATGTTTCTCTTCTTAATTCAGTATTATTATCAGTAAAGTTTGCACCCAAGCTTGTCATTGACTAAAATCGGCGCAAATTTCTCTTTCACAGATTAAGTAACGTTGGTTATTACCACATTATTTAATCATCAAAAGTAAGTATAGACCTATGTCAGCAAGAATTTCTTTAAATGTTGGTCGTGAAAAATCTTTATTACGTAAACACCCATGGATTTTTTCGAAAGCAGTAAACAAAATCAAAGGTAAACCAATGCTTGGGGATACAGTAGATGTATTCGATAGTAAAGGGAATTGGTTAGCTAAGGGTGCTTATTCCCCTGAATCTCAAATCAGAATTCGAGTTTGGAGCTTTGATGAGCATCAAGAAATCGATCATGACTTTTTCCTTAACAAGCTAAAAAGTGCTCAACAAAGGCGTGACTGGTTCATTGCCGAAGGAAAATTAACTGGCTATCGATTGATTGCTGGCGAATCTGATGGTTTGCCCGGCGTGACGATTGATAAATATGATAATTTTATCGTTTGTCAATTGCTTAGTGCCGGCGCGGACTTTCACCGATACACGATTGTTAACTGTTTAACCGAGCTCTACCCTGATTGTCATATCTATGAACGTTCTGATGTTGATGTACGTAAAAAAGAAGGTTTAGAGCCTGTCACGGGCTGGTTAACAGAGCCGCAAGAGTCAACTGAGTGTGTTATTGAAGAACATGGCATAAAAATCCACGTTGATATCGCTACAGGCCACAAAACAGGTTTTTATCTAGATCAACGTGATTCTAGGCTTGCTGCTGGAAAATTTGCAAAAGACAAAACTGTTTTAAATTGCTTTTCTTACACCAGTACATTCGCACTACACTGCGCTGCTAATAATGCCAAAGAAGTAATAAATGTCGATGTATCACAAGCGGCTCTTGATATGGGTGAACGTAACCTCGCCTTAAATGGTTTATCGGATGCTAACGTTTCATTTGTTAAAGAAGATGTATTTAAACTATTGAGAAGGTATCGAGAAGAGAAGCGCACCTTTGATATGATAATCCTAGATCCGCCTAAATTTGTAGAATCAAAAGCGCAATTAACTGGAGCTTGTCGAGGCTATAAAGATATCAATATGGTCGCCATGCAGTTATTAAACCCAGGAGGCTTACTATTGACATTTTCTTGCTCTGGTTTGATGGAAGCAAGTTTATTTCAAAAAGTGGTTGCTGATGCCGCATTAGATGCAAAAAGAAATGCTTATTTTGTTGAGCGCTTACAACAAGCAGCAGATCATCCAATCTCATCTAATTATCCTGAAGGGTATTATTTGAAAGGTTTAGTATGTCAAGTTGAGTAGTTCTTATTAAACTCAACACGACAAAAATAAAGCCAGATATAATCTGGCTTTATTTTTCTAACACATAGAATAATTCACTTTATGCTATGTCGGGTAGCTATCTAACTATGCAGTATCAGTTCGATTAATCGACTTCTTCTATCGTAATGCCAATGAGATAACAATTAGTACTTTCTTCTTCGATGCGCACTACTCGCCCACAAACATCAAGCGGTTGTATTTGGCTACTAGCTGAGTCTAATTTGACTCTGACATGTGTCGATATTGCTATGGGGTGTTCGAGTTCAAACGCCATACCTGTGGCACTTAAGTCGCGACAGGTCGCAGTCAGATTAGTATTAACTTCATCATCGATAACGGTAACAAAAACTTCACTATTTAACATCATGCGGTAAAAATCGCGTTTATCATCAAAACCTTTCATTAGCTCTCCCAAGCAGACCATGTGTAATACTTTTATTTATACTGAGCAAAAGCTGACCTGTCAACCACTGCTATAAAAAACAACTCACTTAGCTAAAGTTTATCCTGATTAGTCACTTCAATGAGCTATTTTATCCATTATTTCACGTAAACTAAGACTAACTTAAGAGAAGGCTTTTAAGTGATTTAAAATACGTTTAACTGATATTGGTGCTGAGGTACCCAAATTTTGTGCAAACAATGAAATTCTAAGTTCTTCAATCAGCCAACGCGTTGCAAGTAATTCACTTTCAATTGGTTTGTCTTTTCTTTGTTTTCCCATAATGACTTGATAGACATCATTAACTTTATTCACTTCAATAAGTTTTAATCTATCTTGGTTAGGATCAATGGGTAATTTTTCTAATCGGCGTAACATTCCTTGTAAATAACGAATAATATCATCGAGTTTATTCAAACCAGAGGCAGTGACAAATCCCTTAAAAACTAACTTCTCACATTGCTGCTTAATGTCACCATGAGACTGGATAACATTTAAAGGTACGCTACCTTTCATTTTTTTCGTTACGTCATGGCGTAAACTTAATGCGCGTTCCACTTTAATCGCTACTGCTAATACACAATCAGCAATTTCTGCCCGTACATAATCACAACACTGCGAAAATTGCTTTTCTTCTCTAGGTAGTTGCCCTTGATTTTTCTGTTCTGAGAACTGTTGAACAAGAGACAAACAAGCACCTTGGATACAATCTTGCAATAACTCATTAATTGAACCAAAAGGATTAAAGTACAAACCCAATTTGGCCTTATTAGGTAATTTTTCCTGTAAATATTTTAATGGCGACGGAATATTTAACAAGATAAGTCGACTAATGCCCTTTAGCATAGCTTCTTGGGCATGTTGTTCTTGCTCAAAAAGCTCAATAGCAACACTACTTTTGTGATCAACTAATGCAGGAAATGCTTTAATCGTTATATTGGCAACTTTTTTCTCATAACCTTGGGGCAGCTTACCAAAATCCCACTGCGTTAGGTCGGCTTGCTCAATGCCCTTTTCTGCCACTTTTTTAATGGAGGCTTTAACCTTACCTTGTAGTTCAGCTTTGAGTTCATTGAGGTCTCTGCCCTGCTTTAACAACTTACCCTTGTCATCTACCACTTGAAAGTTCATGGTTAAATGAATAGGTAAAGTGATATCCTGCCATGCATCTTCAGGCAATCGCACACCCGTCATACGTAACAATTGTTTTGCTAGGGCGTCTTGTAGAGAGCCTTCTTCAGCTGGTATTGCCGCTATACACGCTTGCGCATAATTAGGAGCAGGAACAAAGTTACGCCTTAAGGTTTTAGGTAATGCTTTAATTAATGCAATCACCAGTTCTTCGCGCAATGCAGGAATCAACCAATCAAAGCCAAGCTCTTGCACCTGATTCAATAGAGCAACAGGTACGATAACACTGATACCATCATCAATGTCCCCAGGGCTAAAATGATAAGTCAGCGGTAAGGTAATACTTTCTTGCTGCCAAAAATCAGGATATTGGCTTGCACTCAACTCATCAGAAGACTCATTTAATAAAAAGTCCTTAGTAAAGTCGAGTAAGTGCCCATTTTGTTGTTTTGCTTTTTTCCACCATGCAAGAAAACTACGCTGACAATTTACAGTCTCTGGCAGTTTGTCACTGTAAAAATCAACTAAATGCTGCTCATCAATTAAAAAATCTCTACGGCGCGCTTTTTGCTCAAGTGCTTCAATGCTTTCTACCAATTGCTGGTTTTTGCTTAAAAACTTTTCTTTAATTACGCAGTCACCATTTACCAGTGCTTCGCGAATAAATATTTCACGACAAGTAAAAGGTTCAATGCTATTAAAGTTTATTTTACGTTTACTAACAATAGTTAAGCCATATAACGTCACTTGCTCAAAGGCCATTACCGCACCTTGTTTTTTCTCCCAATGTGGCTCACTGTAGTTTCGCTTAACTAAATGTTGGGCAAGCGGCTCAAGCCACAAGGGATCAATTTTGGCATTCATACGAGCAAATAAACGACTCGTTTCCACTAATTCAGCCGACATTAGCCACTTAGGCGATTTTTTAGTTAGTGCTGAGCCAGGGAAGATAAAAAACTTCATACCTCGCGCGCCTTTGTACTCGCGACTTTCATCTTGTTGACCAATATGGCTGAGTAAACCCGACAATAATGCTTGATGTACAGGCATTAGCGCTGAGTCCTGCTCACTTTCTTTTTCTTTGTTGCCCTCTTGAGCTTGCTGAGGGCTCGGCATAGAGAAACGATAATCAATAGACGTTAACGCTATTTTTTGTTCTTTTAAGGTAAGCTTCAATTGACTGAAAATATCTTGCCATTCACGTAATCGCACATAAGAGAGGAATTCACGCTGACAGAGCTTTCTAAATTGATTTTGCGTTAGATCTTTTTTCTGGTTATTAATATACTGCCAAAGATTCAGTAGACTTATAAAGTCAGATGTTTTGTTTTTAAATCGATTATGCTTTTCATCACTAAGTTGCTGCTTCTCATGTGGCCTTTCACGCGGATCTTGAATGCTCAACGCGCTAACAATAATCAGTATTTGTTCGATACAGCCAAATTCAATCGAAGTAATAACCATTTTAGCCAAACGTGGGTCTATCGGGAACTTTGCTAATAAACGGCCTGATTTAGTCAATTGTGTTGCTGTTTTTGACGGTTTACCTTGAGGGAATTTACTTGCACCGGCGGATTTATATTTTTCAGTACCTTTATTAGAGTTGCCTATGCTTTCAACGGCTGCGATCTCTTCTAATAAACGCACACCATCTGTGATGTTTCGATTATCAGGGGCTTCAACAAAGGGAAAATTAGCAATATCACCTAAATCCAACGCATGCATTTGCAATATAACGGTAGCTAAATTGGTACGTAAAATTTCAGGATCAGTAAATTCAGCGCGACTTTTATAATCATCCTCTGAATATAGACGAATACAAATACCTTCAGAAACACGTCCACAACGACCAGAGCGTTGATTAGCACTTGCTTGAGAAACCGGTTCAATAGGTAAACGTTGTACTTTGGTTCGATAACTGTAACGTGAAATACGCGCCGTACCGGGATCGATAACGTACTTAATGCCAGGTACCGTCAAACTGGTTTCCGCAACGTTCGTTGCCAAGACGATATTTCGGCCACTATGGGGTTTGAATATTTGATTCTGCTCACTCACCGTTAAGCGTGCATACAGCGGCAAAATATTTGTATGTCGTAAATTGGCTTTATTTAGCGCTGCTGCGGTATCACGTATTTCACGTTCACCATTAAGGAAAACAAGAATATCACCTTGCCCACAGTCACTGAGTTCATCTACAGCCAACAAAATTCCACTAATAATATCAACATCTTGCGGTGATTGATCGTCCTCATCACTCGATAATCGATCATTTAATGGACGATAGCGCATTTCAACGGGGAATGTTCTGCCTGATACTTCAATAACGGGTGCCGGCACACCGGCTTTATCAGAAAAATGTTTAGCAAAACGTTGCGGGTCAATGGTCGCCGAGGTAATGATCAACTTCAAGTCAGGTCGCTTTACTAGAACTTGCTTTAAATACCCCAAAATAAAATCAATATTTAAACTACGTTCATGCGCTTCATCGATGATAATCGTGTCGTATTTAAGTAATAACCTATCCCTTTGCATTTCAGCCAGCAAAATACCGTCGGTCATTAATTTAATATAACTTTGTTCGCTAACTTGGTCATTAAAGCGAACCTTATAACCAACTTGTTCACCTAATGTAGTACCTAACTCTTCTGCAATACGATTAGCAACCGTTCTTGCCGCAATTCGTCGAGGCTGAGTGTGACCAATCAGCCCATCAACACCACGACCAAGCGCAAGACAAATTTTAGGGATCTGGGTAGTTTTTCCTGAGCCTGTTTCACCGGCAATAATAACCACTTGGTTTGCTTCAATAGCGGCTGAGATCTGCTCCGCATTTTCAGAAATGGGTAAGCCATCGGGATAGGTGATTTTGGGTAAGTTTTTAATTTTTTGTTGCTTATCTTCAATAGATTTGAGGATATGTTGTTGTAACGGCTCAAGCAACTTAATTTGCTTTGCTGATAGTGTCAGAGCAGCTAAATCAGCGGTTGATAGGCCTTTTGCTTCTTGAGCAATTGTTCTTTTAAGGTTCATTAACCTTTTCTTAAAACGTACTGAATCACAATTTTTAGCTTGCGGCAGTAATTCAAAAAGGTTTTGGATATGGGAAAATGAAGTGACAGTAGACTCAATCGAAACAGACAAAACAAACTCGGAAATAAAATCAAAAAGTTATTTTAACAGTAAAGTATCGTAATTACAGCGAGTAATGCCAAACGGATTAATTTTGTGGTCAGCATATATACCCAAGCAACATGAGGATGCCTGATTCAGCTGGAATTAAAACGTATTTAGACAAGGCTTTGACTGAAGAGAATGGTTGTTCCATTGTCGAAATCAATAACGCTGTATAAATCGTTTTTAAACCAGCCCTGCTGGGGATGTCTGAGCCCACCCTGCACTTCGTTGTCTCCTTTTTTAAGGACGCTACATGGATGTAGCTTATTAGAGAATGCAGGAGATGTATGGACTCCTCCCCTTAACGGGAGATTTACGGTATAAAGTGAAAAGCATTCACTCAAATCAACTTTTACCAGGAGTCCACACAATGGAACAATGTAACGTAATTGCTATCGATTTAGCAAAAGATATTTTTCAAATTTGTATTATGACCACAAATGGAAAAATTATTGTTAATAAAGCGATGAATAGAGCCAAGTTAAAAGAGTGGTTAGCTAAACAAAAGCTTTCTCTTGTTGCTATGGAAAGTTGTGGCGGTGCTCATTATTGGGCAAGGTTCGCTCAGTCTTTAGGCCATAAAATCATCGTGATACCGCCTAAACAAGTAAAGCCGTTTAGAACAGGTCAAAAAACAGATGCGAATGATGCCGTGGCGATTGCCGTTGCAAGTCGAGCTGCTAATATAAAGCCCGCTAGAGTTTTATCCATTGAACAACAAGCGCTTCAATCGATTGAAAAGATGAGAAGCCTGATTGATAAGCAGAAACTACAACTATCAAATCAAGCTCGCGGCTTGTTGCTCGAATTTGGCATTGTTATCAATAAGAGTATTAAAAGCTTTAAAGAACGGATACCTGAAATTTTAGAAGATGCCGAAAATGATTTAACTTTCCCGATGAGAAAAGGGTTACTTCAAATGTGGGAACTCTATTCACGACTTGAAGACGATTTTGATGAAATAAATAATGAGTTAATACAATTAACCGCACAAGATAGTGACTGCCAAAAATTAATGAAGCTCGAAGGTGTTGGGCCTATTACTGCGGTTAGGCTGAAAATACAGCTAGGCAATGGTGAGCACTTCAACAGTGGCAGGCAAGTCGCCGCTTGTATCGGCCTTACGCCAAAACAGCATAGCAGTGGCGGTAAAGTAAAATTGGGGTCGGTAGGAAAAGGCTCATGCGATAAGCCATTACGCAGTTGTATTTTCTTAGGGGCGAGAGCTGTGGTGTCGAAACTAAAAAATAGGCCCGCCAAAACAGAAAAAGAACGTTGGTTAAAAGCCTTAATAGAACGTAGAGGAGTTAATTGTGCATCGATGGCGTTAGCCAATAAAACAGCACGAACCGCTTATGCGTTATTGAAAAACAACACGGATTACAAGCCCGTATTGATTGCGGCTTAAAAAGTTATAAAGCGTTTAATATTGTTCAATAAAGATCTTTAAAATGGTTAGACCAACCTTCAACAGCCTGTAAATTGCTCTGAACATATTTATAATGTCGTGCAGGAGATTAGGCATGAAGGTGCGAATACATCAAAGTGACCGGGATAGCTTCCCACTAAGAGTCCGTATATAAGCACGCATCTAATATTTTAAAAATTGTTATTGCACAATACGAGGAGTCCATATAAGCACATTGGCCTGAATAACTAGTTATAAAAGTAAATGCCTTGTATTTTGCAATTTTATCTACGTATAAAATAGACCACCTAGTTGCTGGAACTGGTATTACTGTAAAGAATATTGCTCACTTTTTATCGGGAGTAGGGCAACTCTTTGTCTTTGAATATTGAATGTCAGTTGACGTAAAGGTAAAGTAAAGTGAGTATTACGACATATTTATTTCTTCCTTAGAGATAGGTATAAATTAGCTATACTAAAAATTATAATTAAAGATAGCTGATCACTTTCGCATTCCGCTGACTTTAACGCACAATACTTTGTGTGTTGCAGTATATAGAAGAGAACATTATGAGCACAAAACTTTATAATGATGGACCAGTAGTGCACCAGCCTACTTTTATCGACGGACACAGTGTCGAGATCCCAGAACTAAGAATTTTACATCAAGATGGCACTACATATCCCGATGCTGATTTACCCGATATAGATCAAGTGCTAGCCACTAAGATATATCAGACGCTTGCTTTTCATCGGGTATTAGATGAACGCATGGTCGCATCACAACGCCAAGGTCGGCTAAGTTTT